>WNGJ01002170.1_pt1 | contig 28925 bp, 23 predicted proteins | sample 5400611 | NCBI WGS metagenome assembly WNGJ01 (sample SAMN13153375, study PRJNA577476) | soil metagenome | isolation source: 40 cm soil or saprolite under Garry oak tree replicate 1 | place: USA:California | collected 2016-06-15
CGTGTTGTGGCTGGTAAGCGCCATTCTGGCCGGGTCGTCGCCTGCGATGACCATACTGGGAATGACCACTGGTCGCGGGAGAGGGTTTTGCAACATCGGCGGCACCGGCGAGTTCATGGCCAGTGTTCCAAAACCCATAACCAGTACCGTGAGTGATCGGCGCAGGTGCGGCGACCTGGCCCGATACATCCGCGGCAACGCACTGTGACCGCCTCGAGGTTAAATCACAAGCTTAGGGCGGCCGCGTGCTCACAGCGGCGATCCGCCGACCTGCGGGGACGGCGGAATGCCGCCGCCGACCGGTGACATGGCGGTGACCCGCTGGCCGGCGATCTCACCGCCGAGGCCGATGTTTCCGTACACCTCGGGCCGCGTGACCCTCATGACCGTCGCCCAGGCGATGCCGATCAACGCGACCACGGCGTATGTGGCGGGGAATATCCGCGCCAGCGGCGAGCCCGCCGGTACCCCGAGCAGGGTGGCGTAGTTGGCCACGGCGAGCCAGACCATTGCGATCAGGATGGCCGCCGCCACGCAGGGCGCGGCCACTGCCGACCAGACGCTCTCACCGCGCCGGTCCCGGGCAAAGAAAGCGATCACCGAGATCGAGGTCACGGCGGCCAGCAGCAGAATGCCGAAACCGCCCGTCGTCCCCAGGTAGAAGAACAGTTTGACCATGGGATCCCAGCCCGCGACGGCGTACGTGACGATGACGGCGAGGCCGATGAAGCTCTGCAGCAGCGACGCGGCCCTGGGCGCGCCGCTGCGGGAGGGCCGGCCAAGTCCCGGCGGCAGAACCTGTTCACGGCCGAGTGTGAACAGGTAACGGCCCACGGCCGAATGGAATGCGATCATCGCGGCGAACAGGCTCGTCAGGAACAGGGTCTGGCCGATGTTGGCCAGCAGCGCCGACCCGAGGCCGAAGAGCATTCCCGGGCCCTGCTGCTGCGCCACCGCCGCGACATGGTGCTGGCCATATCTTGCGGCGAGCATCCAGCTCGCGGCCGTGTACACGACCGCGATCAGGCCGAGGCAGAGGTAGGTGGCGAGACGTACGGTGCGCCTGGGGTCGCGGGCTTCCTCGGTGTAGACGGCGGAGGTCTCGAATCCCACATAGCCGAGCACGGCGATGGCGAGCGCGGCACCGACGCCCCCGCCGGTCATGCTTCCCGGCGCCAGCGTCGCGAGGCTGAGGGTGCCGCCCGCGGGGTGCGACAGGCCGGTGATGGTCAAGATCACGATCACGACGAGCTCGGCCGTGCCGAGCACGGCAAGCACCCGGCTGTTCAGGTCGACCCGCAGCAGGCCGAGCACGGCGACCACCGCCCAGGCCGCCAGCGCCCACTCCCACCACCACCAGTGAATGCCGAGCTTTTGCGCGGTGAAGCTCGCGGCCGTCGCGCCGAACGCCCCGTACAGGCCCACCTGCAGCAGGTTGTAGGACAAAACCGCGATGCTGGCGGCTCCCACGCCGGCCGGACGGCCAAGGCCCCGTGCGATGTAGGCGTAGAACGCACCGGCGTTCCTTATGTGCCTGGACATCGCGATGTAGCCGATGCTGAACAGCGCCAGCACGGCGGCGACCAGGTAGAAGGCGGCGGGGACGCTGGTCAGGCCGGTCACGGCGTAGGCGGTGGTGACTACGCCTGCGACGACCGTGAGCGGCGCGACGCCGGAAAGAGCAAAGTAGATCACGGAGAATACACCGAGGCGGTCCTTGGCGAGGGCCGCAGAAACGGTATTTGAACGGTCTAACGTGGTCATGAGCTGCTCTTTTCGTCCGGAAACAGCGGGTATGAGGTCGGCACGGTTCAGGTCCGGCCAGTGAGGATGGCGTTGTCGACGACCACCGCCGTCTCGGCGATCAGGCCAGCGAACGGCCATTCAAGTGACTGGATGACCGCCGAGACGCGGCCGCGGAACGATGCGGGATTGACGGATGGCAGTTGCTCGTGCAGGCCGACCGCGTATATCAAGCCGATTAACGCGGCCTGGCCGGTGCTGAGCGGGCTGCCGTTATCGAGCATCACCGCGAGCCGGCCGGCCCGGAAGAAAGCGTCCGCGCTGTCGACGGGCGCGAACCGCCAGCCCCGCAGCCCCTTTCGCGCCCGGATGGTGCCCGCGCGCGCGAGCCGCTCACCGACGGCGGCAGTCACGCTGGATGCCAGATAGGCCAGCCAGTCCCGCAGCGGCAGCGGGTTCGGCTGCGAGAGAAGCTGCCGCACCAGCCATCGCGCGAGTTCTTCCCCGGGGTCGGCGTCACTGACGACGACCAGCGTTCCCTCGCCCACCGTGATCTGGCTGACCAGGGCTAACTCACATAACACAGCACCGGCGATGGCCAAGCCCATCACCCGGGCCGGCAGCAGTGGCCTGCCGTCCCTGTCACGGTGCGCGATCAGGAACAGGTCGTCGGCGATCCGGATGTCGGCCGGCGGGGCCGGTGATGCCGCCGGCCAGCCGGGCCGGGGCGGTGCCCCGGGCGTCACGGGTCGCGGTGCAATCGGAGGTTTCGGTGGTATCGGTCCAGCCGCCCCCCCGCCGCGCTGCGCTCCCGCGTGCGCACCGCTGGGCGCGGAAAACCAGCTCATGCACGCCTCGTCATTGGCTCGGCCCCCAGGCGGGCGCGGCGAACGGGGCACGTCGTGCCTGGCGCCGCGAGCGGGTCGATTACCGCAGGTCCGCCGCGGCGGCCGGGAAATGTGCCGAACATCTGGCCGGGAAACAACACAGCCAGAACTATAGGGCCCGCCGCTGGCGCCGACAAGCACACGGAAAAATGGACGAGTACCATTTCTGGTGTATTTCGGCAAGATGAATCATAACGGTCTATGGTTTTGGTCTGACCGGATATCGACGCGGCCTGCCGCGCCACGGATGTCCCGGTGCGGGGTGACAGCCTGCGGCGAGCGGAGATCGTGGGCCGTCACCGGTGCCTTGCCGAAAACAGGCCGGAGGGACAGAATCGAGCCGCTCGACGAGTCCCTCCCTCAATGAGACAGGAGCTGGGCTGAGTGGCCACGCACGACCACGAAATTCAGCCCGGCCAGTGGCGGCGCGTGCGCCGGTACCTCAACGATCACCGGCACGAGCTGACCATGGCCGCCCAGGAACTTTACCCTGGCCTGGACCGGGTGGGGCCGACGCCGCTGCGCTGCCCCGCCGGCTGGCGCCTGGCGGCTCCGGTCGGCCTCGCCGAGGTCGGGCTGACGTGGGATCCCACCGCGCCGCCCGCGCGGGTCAGCGGAACAGAGCCGCAGTCACAGGCGGTCCGCCCGGCGGCCCGTGGCGGCAGGCGGCTCGTGGACTACGCCGAGGCGCTGGCCGAGCTCGATCCACCACGGCTGCTGGACAACAGGACCTGCTACCGGATGACCGGCGTCACGTTCGACGGTGCCGCGCGGCTGACGTTCGGCGTGAGCACCTACTTTGCCGGGATCAACGTGGGTGAGGCGGTCGCGCACGAACTCGCCGCCTGGCACCTCGGCCAGACGGCGCGGCCACGCCTGGCCGATCTCCCCTTCCGTGACCTTGTCGGCCATCCCGCCGACCTGGCGGGCCGCGCGGTGAATCCCGCGATCAGCATGCTGACCTTGCGCAAGGACCGCGGCGGCGGGATGACCTTCCTGCTGCACCGTCGCGACGCCGCCCTGGTGGCGCACGGCGGAGGCCTGTACCAGGTCATCCCGGTCGGGGTGTTCCAGCCCTCCAGCGACACCGCGGCCGCGCTGCGAGCCGACTTTGACCTGTGGCGGTGCGCGGTCCGTGAATACAGCGAAGAACTGCTCGGCACCGCGGAGACCTGTGAAACCTACGGCCGGGACGGCACGGCCTTCGACTACGACGCCTGGCCGTTGTACCGGTCGCTATCCGGCGCCCGCGAGGCCGGCTCGCTCCGCAGCTACCTGCTCGGGCTTGGCGTCGACCCGCTGTCGCTCGCCACCGACATCCTCACCGTCACCGTCATCGACGGTGCGGTCTTCGACGAGGTCTTCGCTGGCCTGGCCGCCAGCAACGCCGAGGGCCTCGTCCTCGGCGGCGGGGACGCCGCCGGCCGCTTCGCCTTCACCCGGGCCAACGTCGAGCGCTTCGTCACCAGCGAGCCGATGCAGGCCGCGGGCGCGGCGGTGCTGTCTTTGGCCTGGCAGCACCGCGACCAGCTCACCGCCGCCTAGCGCGGTGCCGGTGTCCGGCCGGCCCGTTTGCGGACGCCATACTGGGAAACCACACGAGCATTTACCGGGCAATGCGTACAGGTCGAGCAGAGGGTGAACGTCATGCGCTTGCGGCCGCGCGTAGCGATCGACCTCGGCACGGTCAACACGATCGTCAGCGTGACCGGCCGGGGCCTGGTCGTCGAAGAGCCCTCCGCGGTGGCCGTTGACAGGGCGACGGGCCGGGTCGCCGCCGTCGGCCGGCCCGCGGATGCGCTGGCAGGCAAGGAGCCCGTGGATGTCGAGGTGATCTACCCGCTGCGGGATGGGGTCATCGCCGACCTGGAAGCAGCGGCAGCCATGCTGCACGCATTCTTGCGGCAGGCACACGTGCGCCGGCTGCTGCTGCGGCCCTACGCGATGGTGTGCGTGCCGTCCGGCGCCACCTGGGTGGAGCGCCGGTCCATTCCTTCCGCCGTTGCGGCGCGCAGCCCTCGCTGCCTGGTGACGCTCGTGGACGAGCCGGTCGCCGCCGCCGCGGGCGCGGGCGTCGACCTTTCCGGCGGGGAGGGCGCGTTCATCGTGGACGTCGGGGGCGGGACGACCGAGGTCGCCGTGGTGGCGGGCGGCCGGGTCGTGCGCGCCCGGTCGCTGCGCCTGGCGGGCAACGCCATGGACGACGCGATCATCCAGGCCGCCAGGGCCGAGCTTGGCCTGCTGCTCGGCCGCAAGGCGGCCATGCGCCTGAAGATGGCACTCGGGCTCACCGGGGGCGGCACGGGGTACGCCGAGGTAGTAGGCGTGGATGCCGCCCACCGGGCGCCCCGGGTGGAAAACGTGCCCGGGTCGCTGGTGGCGGCCGCACTCGAGCACCTCGTCGCCACGATCGCCACCGCGGTCCAGGAGATGCTGACCGACATCCCGCCAGACCTCGCCGAAGACGTCGTCCGGGGAAAGATCCGTCTCACTGGAGGCGGGGCCCTGCTCCTGGGCCTGGCCAGCCGGATCGAGGCATCGGCCGGCATCCCCACCGTCGTCGTGGACGACCCGCTCCGCTGCGTCGTCCGGGGAGCAACCGAGATCCTCGAGCACGGCGGCGGAATCGTAGCTCCCGGATAGCCGGTCAGCCTGCGCCAAGGGTGACGAGGGACAGCGCGGTCGCGTGGCCGACCGGGTCGGCGGCGAGTTGGCGCCGGATCCGGTGCAGGGACTCGGCGAGGGTGTGGCCTGCGCGCAGGTGGCGGTGCAGACCGACCATGACGGGCACGGCGGCGTGGTCGTTCAGCGGGACGATGGCGGCGATGATCCCGGCGGTGCCCAGCGGCAGCAGGCTGCTGACCAGGCCGAGCAGTTCGTTGGCGCCGGCTGGTGCCAGCACGCCGGAGTCACAGCTGGACAAGACCAGCCGGTAGGGGGCGCGCTGCAGTTGCTCGAAGTCGTAGACGGTCAGCGGCCCGTCGTGCATGCGCAGCGCGGAGAACATGGGGCTGTCGGCGCGGAAGGTGCCGTGCGCGGCGATGTGGGCGAGCCAGGCCCCGTCCAGTGCATACAGCACCTTGCCGGCCGTGGCCGCGCTGTCGGCCAGCACCGTGACATCGTCATACATCTGCGCGACCACGGGCACCTCGGCGCCGTCGGTGACCATGCCCGGGCCGCGGGCGAGGGTGACCTGGCGGCTGGCCGGTGGCGCAGCGGTGTGCGCCCGCATCCAGGCGCCGGCCGATGGCGCGACGCTGACGGCGCGGTCGGCCAGCGCGGGCAGCAGCGCCCATGGGATGGCGTGCAGTTTGCCGGGCGGGACGATGGTGACGGGGCCGTCGCGCAGGTACCGGGTGGCCGGGCCGAGGAGGGTTTCCTGGAGTTTCGGGCCGGCCGCCGCCAGGATGGCCAGCGCGCTGCCGGGGTCGTCCCCCGGCCGGCCGCGGGCGAGCCGGCGCAGGGCGAAGCGTGCGAAGTCGGCCGCGCGGGTGGCGTCGGCGGCGGTGCCGGCGGTGAATTGCCTGACCCTTCCCGCGCCGCAGGCCAGCACGTGCAGGACGCCCCCGACGTCGGCGATCTCGATCAGCTGCGCATCGTCAAGCTGGTCGAGCAGGTCGGCGACGCTGACAGTGGCGCGGCCGGGGCCGGCGCGGCCGGGGGCCCGCAGCGCACGGGCCCGCACCACGGCTTCGAGCCGTTGCTGTTCCCGTGCCAGCGCCCCGTTCGGGGTGCCCTGCCGTCGCGCCTCCTCCAGCTGGCTCGTTACCTGGCGCAACGCCGCAAGGCCGACATTGAGCTCAGCATCGGCCGAGGGCCGCACCGCGGGGACCGCCAGCGCGGTGGCCCGCCAGCGTTCGCTCCACGCCAGCAAAAGCCGCGGCCGGTGGGCCCGCGCGGCATGGCGCTGCGCGAGCGCCGACAGTTCGGCGCCATGCGCGGTGGCCTGGGCCCGCAGTTCCGACGCGCCGAGGGTGAACCGGTGTTCGTCCAGCACCTCCAGGCCGCGGCGGCACGCGGCCCGCAGCGCCTCGGCGAGCCAGCCGCTGGCCCGCGACATCGCCGGACCGCGCCGCCGGCTCCGCGCCGCCGCCATGAGGTGACGGTCAGCGTCGTCGCGGCGGCCCAGGTCCAGCGCCACCCGCCCGGCCAGCAGATGCGCCTGCGCCGCGTCGCCGGAGCCAACTGCCTCCAGCCGGCTGGCGACCCGGTTCGCCTCGCGGAGCAACCGGGTAGACACCAGGCCGGCGCCATACCGTGCCCGCACAAGCACGAGCCCGGTGCGTGCCAGCCACCAGTCGCTCTGCAACGACCGGAACAGGCGGAACGCGGCCTGTGCCCAGTCAAGCGCCGCCTGCGGTTGCGCCGCGGCGAGCGCGCAGTTGGCTGCGACCAGCAGTAGCTCGGCCTTCCTGGTGGACCGGCCGTGCACCCGCTCGATGTCACGTACCGCGGCATCCGCCTCGGCCAGCGCGTCGCCGACCAGCCCAGCCGCGAGCAGCACGACGCACCGGTCGATGCTGATGGCTGCCACCGGCACACCCAGCGGCCGGCAGCGGGCGGCAGCCTCATCGAGGAAGGAAAGCGCCGCAGGAAGGTCCCCCGATGAGAAGGCGACCAGCCCACGATTGAGCACCGTGTAGCTCGATTCAAGCACCTGGCTCGTTTCGGCGAATAAGTGTCCGGCGGCGACAAAATCAGTATCCGCCCGGGCGGGCAATCCCATCGTGACGTAAACAAGCCCACGGGCGGTTAATGCACGGGCCGTCCATAGCTTGTCACCTGCACGCCGCAGCACAGTGACCGCACGGCGCATGTCGTGCAGGGCCGCCGCGTGCCGGCCCAGAGTCCACAGCGCGACGCCACGCCGATGCAGTACCTGCCCGGTAAGTACGCCGCTGGATAGCTGCACGGCGCGGTCAAAGGTGGCCATTCCGTCCGCTGTCCGGCCTGCGTAGACGAGCGCCACCCCCAGGGTGGCCAGCACATCGGCCTCGCGCTCCATAGAGCCGGTGCGGCGGGCCAGGCGCAGCGCGTCGCGCAACTCACGGATCCCCGCAGCGACATCACCGAACTCGCGCAAGACGATACCCGCGGCCTGATGAGCCACCGACGCCTCGTACGGGCCAGGCCGCCCCGTCAGAACCGCGCGCGCCCCGTCCAACGCCTCACGAGGGCGAGACAAGGCCAGAGGCAGCAGGTCGTTTACATCCCCCGGTCCGGCCGCAGCCGCGGGCGCTCTGCCAGCCACGAAGCTGATTTTAGATCCCCGTATTCGTGCGGTCTATCGATATTTTCACGAATGCGCCACGGCGCGCCATGCACATGCCCGCCCCGCGCCCACTTTGTGTGAATGGCTTCTCACAAGCGGTAACCGGGCGCCGGGCGGGCCGCGCGGCCGGCATTTTTCCTGCCCGCACGTATCAAACTCGGCGCCGGTCGCTCCGCATGAGTATCCGGGGCCGTGGGCCGCGTTCCCGCGGCCTCGGACGCCATGCCCTGACCTCAGATCCAGGCCCTGGCAGAGGCAACCGCCGCGTCCGCCGGGCCACCAGCCGTGGCGCCGCACCGCAGCCTGCCAGAATACATTCGCCGGAAGATGTCCGAAACTGTGGAGGAATCGTGCCCGAAACGAACAGTTGGGACCGCTACCTGGCACCCAGGATTCGCAACCAGGTCGACCGCATCACCTCAGCCTTTCAGGCCGCCGAGCCCACCGTCGAGATCGGAGTCATCCCGGCTGATAACGGGGTCAGCTACATGTACGCCGAAGGCCAGCTACTTGTCCGCGACGAATACCTCGGTCGCGTGCAGGAAATCCTCGAACAGCCCGTTTCTGATTTCGAGCGGATCGAGCGTATCGTTTCTGGCGTTACGCTCCTGACCCTCGGCCGAATGCCTTCCGGCGAGCAACTCACAGTATTTGAGGCTCTCATCCGGATCGACCGGGAGCTCGGTGTGGGGATCGCGACGCCAAATCATGTCCTGACGGTCGCGGGGGAGGTGGGTCCCTGCCCCGCCACCGAACCCGAGGAAGTGGACTACGGCACCGAACCCTTCCCTTCGGTGTGCACGGAAAACGGCGGCGCCGGGGTACTGATCTACGTGGCCGATACCGGGCTGCTGGCCGACGCGGCGTCTCACCCATGGCTGGCGGGGGTTGTTCCCGACGACCCCAATGACCTGGATCCGGCTCCGGTCACGCAGCCGGACGGCACGCTGAAGATCCTGCCGTACACCGGACACGGCACCTTCGTGGCCGGCGTCGCCCGGTGCATGGCTCCAGAAGCGAACGTCATCGTCTCGAATATCTTCGCGGTCGCGGGCAGCGCGCTTGAATCAGATTTCGTCCAGCAACTCGACAGGGCGCTGGATCTCGGCGTCGACATTTTCAACTTGTCGATCACCACAGCGACCAGGACCGACCTCCCTCTGCTCGGCTTCGACGGATTTCTGCGGCGCCTTCGCCAGTACAAGGGCGTCGTGTGCGTTGTCGCGGCAGGTAACAACGGTCTCCGGAACCCGTCCTGGCCGGCCGCGTACCCGGAGATGGTCTCCGTCGGTGCGCTCGGCGGCGACTGGCGCGACCGCGCACAATTCAGCAATTACGGCGCCTGGGTCGACGTCTACGCGCCCGGCCGAGATCTCGTCAACGCCTTCGCGACCGGCACGTATACCTGCGACGACGAACCGTACAAAGGGGAAATCAGGAAGTTCTACGGCATGGCGCGATGGATGCGGCAGGTCTGCCCGCCACCTGGGGCAGCGGCCCTTCTGCCCCTGCGGCAACGATTGTGACTGGCCCGGCTGCCGCGGCGGGCAGCCACGCTGACCGCGAGGCCGTCAGCGGTAGGTCCCTGGGGCGACGACGCCGGCGTAGTAGAGGAAGTGCGCCCTCGTGTATGGCGTGGGCGATCGCCTGGCCCGAGGGCAGGCCCCAGGTGCAAGAGGCGGCAGAGCCGTTCTTAATACCTAGTAGTCGGTAAAGGGCACCTGGGCTCACTAGGGTGATCTCGTGAAACCGTTTCTGCTGCTGGCCACTCGCGCCGAGGATGTCGCCGCGGACAACGAGTACGAGTTGTTTCTTCGCTTCGCCGGGCTGGCCGAGCGCGACCTGCACCGGCTGCGGCTGGAGCGCCGGGCGCTGGGCGACGTCGACCTGCGGGACTGGTCGGGGATCTTCCTCGGCGGCGGCCCGTTCAACTTCAGTGACCCGGATGCGTCGAAATCGCCGGTGCAGCGGCGGGTCGAGGCAGACCTGCGCGGGCTGCTCGACCGGGTGATCAGCGCGGACTTCCCGTTCCTCGGGGCCTGCTACGGCATCGGAACGCTCGGCAGTCATCAGGGGGCCGTCGTCGACCGCCGGCACGCGGAACCGATCGGCTGCATCCGGATCACCCTCACCCGCCAGGGCCGCCAGGACCCGCTGCTGTGCGGGCTTCCCGTCGCGTTCGACGCGTTCACCGGCCACAAGGAGGCGATCAGCAGGCTGCCGCGGCACGCCGTCCTGCTCGCCAGCTCACCCACCTGCCCGGTGCAGGCGTTCCGGGTTGGCACGCACGTCTACGCCACCCAGTTCCATCCCGAGCTGGACGCCGCCGGCCTGTGCACCCGGATCGAGGTCTACAAGCACGCCGGCTACTTCGAGCCCGAGCAGGCCGGCGAGCTCAAGGCCCTGGCCCACCGCAGCACCGTCACCCACCCGCCCGTCATGCTGCGCCGGTTCGTCCAGCGCTACGCCCACGGCGGGCCGGACGGGGCGACAGCCCGGCCCCCAGCCGCCGCCGCCCCGGCAGGCCAGTGACCGACAGCCCCCCATGCCGGCCAGCCGCGGCTGACGGCGCCGGCGGGCCGGCGCAGGCGCCCGGTCAGGCGGCGCAAGAACATGATCCCGAACGGCTGCGCGGTGGCACAGACCAGATCAGCAGCGCGCCCCGGCTGCGCGGGCTTCCCGCGGCGCGGAAGAAACGCTCGAACTTACTGACCGCCATTATCGCCATGGTCTGCCTCCGCACTGGTCATGCCGCAGGGTCACGTCGTGGCGCCGATCACGCCCTCCACCCATGAGCGCAGCGCCGGAGCGGGTGCCGCCCCCGCCCGCTCCGCGAGCACCTCGCCGCGGCGCATCACCAGCAGGGTCGGCACGGCAGAGACGGAAAAGCGCTCCCTCAGCTTGGGCGAAGCCTCTATGTCGACCTTGACCAGCTTCACCTTTCCGGCCAGGTCGCGGGCTACCTGTTCCAGAGCCGGGCTGACCATCCGGCAGGGCATGCACCAGTCGGCCCACAGATCGATCACCACGGGCACGGCGGAGTGCTCGGCGATCTCGGCGAAGTTCTCGTCGTCAGCGTCCGCGATCCACGGCAGCGGTGCCCCGCAGTTGCCGCAGCGCGGGGTCCCGCTCGCCGCCGCGGGGACCCGGTTCTTGCGCCCGCAGCGTTCGCATCGAACGATCCTGGTGGCCATCGCGGGGGAGCTCACGCCGCGTCACTGGCGGTCGCCGGGTTCTCATGGGAGACCGCAAGCTCACCCTCGTGCAGCCCGACCCGGATCACGGCGCCATCGTGAATGTCGCCGGCGAGAAGCGCCCGGCCGATCCGGGTCTCCACTTCGCGCGCGATGAAGCGGCGCAGCGGGCGGGCGCCGAAGTGGGGGTCGAAGCCCTGCTCGGCGATGAAACGGCGCGCCTCGGCCGTGAGCTCGAGTGTGAGCTGGCGGTCAGCGAGCCTGGCCCGCAGGTCGTTGAACATCAGATCGACGATGTGCTCGATCTCCGGCTGGGTAAGCGGCTTGAACAGCACGATCTCATCGACGCGGTTGAGGAACTCGGGCCGGAAGTGCCGCCGCAGCTCGGCCATGACGAGGGCCGGGCCCTCCGGCTTGAGCTCGCCGTCCGGCGTCACGCTCTCCAGGAGATACTCCGAACCCAGGTTCGAGGTCATGATGATGACGGTGTTGCGGAGGTCGACCGTCCGGCCCTGGCCGTCGGTGAGGCGCCCGTCGTCGAGCACCTGAAGCAGCGTGTTGAAGACGTCCGCGTGTGCTTTCTCGATTTCGTCGAAGAGAACCACGGAATACGGCTTGCGCCTGACCGCCTCGGTGAGCTGGCCGCCCTCCTCGTAGCCGACGTAACCGGGCGGGGCGCCGACGAGGCGGCTGACCGTGTGGCGCTCCTGGTATTCGCTCATGTCGATGCGGATCATGTTGTCCTCGGTGTCGAAGAGGGCAGCGGCCAGCGACTTTGCCAGCTCCGTCTTGCCCACACCCGTCGGGCCCAAGAAGATGAACGACCCGATGGGGCGGCGGGGATCCTTGATGCCCGAGCGGGCGCGGATAATGGCGTCGGCGACCAGCCCGACCGCCTCATCCTGGCCGACCACCCGTTCGTGCAGAACCTCGTCGAGCCGCAGCAGCTTCTCGCGCTCTCCTTCGCGCAGGCGGCTCACGGGGATGCCCGTCCAGCGGGACACGACGGTGGCGATCTCGTCTTCGGTCACGACCTCGCGCAGCAGCCGTCCGCCGCCTTGCTTGGCGGATAGCTGTTCCTCCTCGGCCCGCAGCCGCCGCTCCAGCTCGGCCAGCTTGCCGTACCGCAGTTCCGCGACCCGGTTGAGGTCGTAGTTGCGTTCCGCCTCCTCGGCCTCCTGGCGCACCTGCTCGATCTCCTGGCGCAGTGCCTGCACCCTGCGCAGCGCGTTGCGCTCGGCCTCCCACTGGGCGCGCATGGCGTCGGCCTGCGCCCGCAGGTCGGCAAGCTCCTTGCGCAGGACCTGCAGGCGCGTCTTGCTGACCTGGTCGGATTCCTTTGCGAGTGCAGCCTCCTCGATCTCCAGCCGCATGACCCGCCGGGTGAGCTCGTCAAGCTCGGCGGGCATGGAGTCGATCTCCGTGCGGAGCATCGCGCACGCCTCGTCGACGAGATCGATCGCCTTGTCGGGCAGAAACCGGTCCGAGATGTAACGGTGGCTGAGCGTGACGGCGGCGACGAGGGCGCTGTCCTGAATCTTCACGCCGTGGAAGACCTGAAGCCGCTCGCGCAGGCCCCGCAGGATCGAGATGGCGTCTTCCACCGAAGGCTCGTCGACGAGCACGGGCTGCAGCCGCCGCTCCAGAGCCGCGTCCTTCTCGATGTGCTTGCGGTACTCGTCGAGCGTCGTCGCGCCGATCATGTGCAGCTCACCGCGCGCGAGCATCGGCTTGAGCATGTTGCCCGCGTCCATTGCGCCTTCCGCCGCGCCGGCGCCGACGACCGTGTGCACCTCGTCCACGAACAGCACGATCCGGCCCTCGGCGGCCCTTACCTCGCCAAGCACGGCCTTGAGCCGCTCCTCGAACTCGCCACGGTATTTGGCGCCGGCGACCAGCGATCCCATGTCGAGTGCGAAGATCGTCTTGTCGCGCAGGCCTTCCGGGACGTCCCCGCGGGTGATGCGCTGCGCGAGACCTTCGACGATCGCGGTCTTGCCGACACCGGGGTCGCCGATCAGGACCGGGTTGTTCTTGGTCTTCCTGGACAGGATCTGGATGACCCGGCGAATTTCCGCGTCCCGCCCGATCACCGGGTCAAGCCTGCCCGCCCTGGCATCGGCGACGAGGTCGCGGCCGTACTTCGCCAGCGCTTCGTACGCGTTCTCCGGTGTGGCGGACGTCACGCGCTGACTCCCGCGGATCTCGGTGAGCGCCTGCAAGAACCGTTCCCGGGTCAGCCCGCTTTCGCGGAGCAGCCGGCCGGATGCGGTGTCGGCACCCTCGCCGAGCAGGGCGATCACCAGATGCTCGACCGAGACGTATTCGTCCTTGAGGCGTTTCGCCTCCCGGTCGGCGGTGTCGAGAAGCCGGCTGAGCCGCTGGGTGATGAACACCTGGCCGGGAGCGGCCCCGGGGCCGCTCACCCTGGGCCGGCGCGCCAGCTCGGCCGCCACCTTGGCCCGCAGGCTGTCCGGGTCCGCGCCTGCCCTGGCGATCAGGCGGGGCACGAGGCCATCCGGCTGATCCACCAGCGCGGCGAGCAGATGCTCTCCGTCGACCTCGGTGTGGCCGACGCTGGTGGCCTTGCTCTGGGCATCCTGCAGGGCTTCCTGGGATTTCTGCGTCAGGCGGTTCATGTCCACGGCTGGCCTCCGGTAAGTCGAGAGCGGTCAGACAGCGCCGCTTCCAGCACGGCAATGCGGTCGAGAAGCTGGGTGACGACGCCAATGGCGGCGTAGTTGAGTGCCAACCCGGTGTGCAGGCGCTGAATCCGCGCCGCAGCGGCCAGCTGCGCGGGAGAGAACCAGAGCCGGTCGGCCGGTCCGGGCGTGGCCTCGAGCAGCCCGAGCGTGACCAGCCGCCGGACCAGATCGGGGTGCATTCCGGCGGAATGTGCGAACGATTCGAGGTCCAGCCGCACAGGCACGGCAAGTGCGTAGATCATTCGCGCCCCCTGGGGTCGAAGGTGGAGGCCGCCGCCAGTTCCTCGAACAGCCGCCGCTCCTGCGCCGTGAGCTTGCGGGGCAGTACGATCCGGACCTCCGCGATGAGATGGCCGGCCTCGCCGCCCGGATCGGGCAGGCCCCGGCCGCGAAGCCTGAGCCGCCTGCCGCTCGAAGTGCCGGGCGGTACCTTCACCTTCGCCTCCCCGGCCGGCGTCTCGATCGCGACCGTCACGCCGAGCGCCGCCTCCCACGGCGCAACGGGCAGGTCCACGTGCACGTCCCTGCCCTCGACGCGGTAACGCGGGTGGGGAGCTATCCGGACGATGAGGTACAGGTCTCCTGACGGGGCACCGTCGCTGCCGCGGCCGCCCTGGCCTTTCAGCCGGATGCGCCGGCCCTCGGTGGCGCCGGGAGGGATGTTGACGGTCAGGGTCCGCGTGCCGCCGGGACCGGATATGTTGATCGACCGCCGGCCGCCGCGGTATGCCTCCTCGACCGTGAGCTCGATCTCCGCCTCCTGGTCGGCGCCGGGAATGGGCCCCCAGGACCGCCCGGTGCGGCCCCCGAACAATTCGTCGAAGAGGCCGCCGAGGTCGATGTCCTCCGCCGCACCGGTGTCGAACCGGACACCCCCCGTGGCCCGCCCGCCGCCCGCGCGGCCCGCCCGCTGCCCCCGGGCGCCGGCCTGCGCGCGCGCCCACGTCGCCGGATCCACGTCGTCGGGGATCTGGCGGAAGTCGGCGCCGAACGCGTCGTAGCGCTGCCGCGTCTGCGGATCGGAGAGCACGTCGTATGCCTCGGAGACCGCCTTGAACCGCTCCTCGGCCGCCGGGTCCTTGTTGATGTCTGGGTGGTGGGTGCGCGCGAGCTTTCTGTAGGCCCGCTGGATCTCCTCCTGGCTGGCGGTTCTCGGCACGCCCAGGATCTCGTAGAAATCGCCGCTAGCCGCCATCGTCGGGCCTTGTGGCCGGCGCGGCGACGACCACCGCGGCGGGGCGCAACTGCCGCTCACCGTCGCCGTAGCCGGGCCGCAGCACACGGACGACGGTGCCCGGCGGCGCCTGCGGATCCGTCACGACCTGGACCGCCTCATGTCTTGCGGGGTCGAACGTCGTGCCCACGTCGTCATGTCGCGGGAAGCCGAGCCGGGACAGCAGGGCGACGGCCTGGTCACGCACGGCCCGCACGCCCTCGATGATCGCTGCGGGATCGGACTCGGCGTGCGTCAGCGCGAGATCGAGGTTGTCGAGCACGGGCAGCCATTCCGCGGCCATCCGCGCCCGCTCCTGCGCTTGCTGCCGTGCGATCTCCTGCGCGGCACGCTTTCGCACGTTCTCCAGGTCGGCGGCCGTCCGCCGCCACCGGTCCTCGAGCTCCGCGACGCGGGCCCGCAGCTCGGCGATGGTGGCGGCGGCATCGGCGTTCTCGGCTTCAGGCAGATCCTTTCCTTCGCCCGCCCGCTCCCCGGGCGCGGGATGCACCGACGTAACTCCGGGCTCCGGAGCGTGCTGATCGGCCATGCCACCTCACTCGGTCGTGAACTCGGCATCGATGACGTCGTCGTCCGCGCCGGCTCCCCCGCCGCCTGGCTGTGTCCCGCCTCCCGGCGCGCCCTGGCCGCCGCCGGCCGCGCCGAGGCTGTGGTAGGCCTGCTGGAGTTCGGAGGTGAGCGAGCGCAGCCTCTCGATCGGCGGGTCTTCCTTCAGCGCCTGCCTGGCATCGGCGACGAGCATCTCCGCCCTGGCCTTTTCGTGCACCGGGACTGCGTCGCCGAGCTCGGCGACGCGCCGTTCCACCTGGTAGGCGGCAGCATCAAGCTCGTTGCGCGCATCGACCCGCTCCCTGAGCCGCGTGTCCTCGCTCCGGTGCTGCTCGGCATCCGCGATCATCCGCTCGACCTCGGCGGAGTCCAGGTTGGAGCTCTCGCTGATCGTGATGCGCTGCTCCGCGCCGGTGTCGGCGTCCTTGGCCGACACGTTCAAGATCCCATTGGCGTCGATATCGAAGGTGACCTCGATCTGGGGCACGCCGCGCGGCGCCGGCCGGATGTTCTCCAGCCGGAACCGCCCGAGGACGCGGTTGTCCTCCGCCCGTTCGCGCTCGCCCTGCAGGACGACGATGTCGACCGCCGACTGGTTGTCCTCGGCGGTGCTGAACACCTGGGTACGGCGGGCCGGGATGGTGGTGTTGCGCTCGATCACCTTGGTCATCAGGCCGCCGAGCGTCTCCACACCGAGCGAGAGCGGCGTGACATCGAGCAGCAGCACGTCCTTGAGCTCGCCTTTGATGACGGCGGCCTGGATGGCGGCACCCATCGCCACGACCTCGTCCGGGTTGACGGTCATGTTCGGGTCCTTGCCGCCCGTCAACCGGCGCACGAGGTTCTGCACGGCGGGAATCCGGGTCGAGCCGCCGACGAGAATCACCTCGTCAATGTCGTCGGCGGTCACCTTGGCATCCGCCATGGCCCGCTTCACCGGTTCCATGCACCTGTCGATCAGGTCGCTGGTGAGCTGCTCGAACGTTGACCGCATGAGCGTGGTAGTGAGGTGCTTGGGACCGTTGGCATCGGCTGTGACGAAGGGAAGGCTGATCTGTGTCTGGGTTACCGAGGACAGCTCTACCTTCGCCTTCTCGGCCGCCTCGAACATGCGCTGCAGGGCCTGCGGGTCGCGGCGCAGATCGATGCCCTCCTGGCGCTGGAACTCGTCGGCGAGATAGTCGACGATCCGGCGGTCGAAGTCGTCACCGCCCAGATGGGTATCGCCCGCCGTGGCGCGTACCTCCACCACCCCGTCGCCGACATCCAGGAGGCTGACGTCGAAGGTCCCGCCGCCAAGGTCGAACACGAGGACAGTCTCGTTCGTGCGCTTGTCGAGGCCGTACGCCAGCGCCGCGGCGGTCGGCTCGTTGATGATCCGGAGGACCTCGAGACCCGCGATCCGGCCGGCGTCCTTGGTCGCCTGGCGCTGGGCGTCGTTGAAGTAGGCCGGCACGGTGATGACCGCTTCTGTCACCCTTTCGCCGAGGAACTTCGAGGCGTCCTCCGCCAGCTTGCGCAGCACCAGCGCGGAGATCTCCTCCGGCGCGTAGAGCTTCCCCCGGATCTTGAAGCGGACCGCGTCGTCAGGCCCGGGGACCACGTCGAAGGAAACCGCGTTCAGCTCGCTGCTGACCTCGCTGTAGCGCCGTCCGATGAACCGCTTGGCCGAATAGACCGTCCCCTTCGGGTTCAAGATCGCTTGCCGTCGCGCGAGCTGGCCCACAAGCCGTTCGCCCTGCTCGGTGAACGCCACCACGGACGGCGTCGTCCTGGCCCCCTCCGCGTTGGGAACGACGGTTGCCTTGCCGCCCTCTACGGCGGCGATTACGGAGTTCGTCGTGCCGAGATCGATGCCGACTGCTTTCGCCATCATTTTCTCCCATACAGGTCAGGGAGCCGGGGAACGTGGACGAGTCAGGGAACGTGCGGGACGTGCCTTCGGCGCCGTCTGGAGCACCAGACACCGGCGCACCAGCACCGGGCACCAGACATTGCCGGGGCGCCGCAGGCCCCGTCTCCGGGCGGGCGCCCGGACCGAGGCCTGGCAAGCGCACGGATCAGGCCGTGACCTCGACGTGCCTCGGCTTGGCCGCTTCGGACTTGGGCACGGTGACGGTCAGCACACCGTCAGTAAGGTGCGCGCCCACCTTTTCCTGGTTGATGTCGCTGGGCAGCTGAGCGCGGAACTCGAACCGGCCGGTCCGGCGGGTCTTCCTGCGTGCGCGGCCCTTTTCCGATTCGCTGATCTCGCCCGTTATGATCAGCTCCCGGTCCTGGATCTGAATATTGATGTCCTCCTTGCGCAGGCCGGGAACGTCGACCTCGACCAGGTAGGCGTCGTCGGTCTCCGAGATGTCGGCCAGCGGCGACCATGGCAGACCTCGGCCGCCGTTGCCGGGGAGGTCGCCGAAGGCGAAGTTGATGAGTTGCCCCATCCGGTCGTAGATGTCCTCGAACTCACGGAATGGGGACACGGCAGTGGTGCCCGGCCCGCCGCGGCGGGCCGGAAGCTGCGCCATCGCTGCCTCCTTCGAAAGAGAGAATGGGCTGGGACATGCAACGCCCGCTGCCGCTGTCTGGCCAGCTCATGGCCACTGTGACCGCAGCGCATGACCATGATCACGACGAACGGGCGCCGAAGCGGAACCCGGCCGGGTTACCCGCTCCGATCCCCAGGTTTGTCGCAAGGAGGGGCTTGCGCATCCTCAGATCGGGTAGTCCTTTGGCCAGACCCCCCATCCGGGTATGGCCTCCGCGGTACCTGCCTCCCGGCGCCGGCTCCTCGCATACCGCCGAGACCTCGCTTGTCATTGCACGTGAGCGGGTGTTTACATGGCAGAGTGCCGGTGATGGGGATGACCACCTCCCGGCGGCCAGCCATGCGCGGACGCCGGGGCGAATGGAAGACCATCCTCGCTGCAGTCCGCCATGCCGAGGCCGGCGGAAGCGGCATCCTGCTGGTCGAGGGCGGACACGGCATCGGCAAATCGCGCTTGCTCACCGAGGCCGTCAAGGCCGCATCCGGGCGGGACTTCTCGATCGCCGCGAGCTCGGCGGACGAACTCGGCCACTTGATGCCGCTCGGCCCCCTGCGTGCCGCCTTCGCTGAGCCCTGGGGCACGCCTGCCGAGGTGGGTTCGCTCACCGATGCGCCAGACCAGAGGATGCGTCTGGTCGCGCGGCTGCGGGCGCGGCTGGAGGAGCGGGCGGCCGCGCATCCGGTGCTGGTGAGCCTGGACGATCTTCACTGGGCCGATCCGCCGACCCTGCTGGCCCTGCGGACGCTGCCACGGCAGCTGGCCTCCTATCCGGTGATCTGGATCCTCGCCCGGTGCACCGGAGGAAACAGGAACGACGCGGACCTGCTGTTCGGCCTCCTGGAGAAGGATGGGGCCACCCGGATCGAACTGCACCCGCTCGACGATGACACCGTCGCGGCCCTGGCGGCCGACACGCTCGGCGCGGCGCCAGACGCGAGATTGCTGAGCCTGGTCAAGGGAGCCGCGGGCAATCCGTTCATGGTCGTCGAGCTGCTCGAAGGGCTCAAGGACGAGCACGGCGTGAGCGTGTTCAAAGGCGACGCCAAGCTGATCGCTGCCGATCTGCCTGCGCGGATCATGGCGGCCGTGCGGGCACGGCTCGGCGGCCTGAGCCCACGGACCCGTCATCTCCTCCAGACGGTGGCCCTGCTGGACCGGACATTCGCCCTGGACGATGCGGCAGACATGCTCGGCCGGTCCCCTGCCGCGCTGCTGCCGGAGGTGGAGGAGGCGTTGCAGGCGGGGGTCTTGATGGCCACACCGGACTCGATCGCGTTCAGGCGCGAGCTCGACCGGCAGGCCGTTGCCGACATGCTGCCCGAGCCCGTGCGCAGGGCGCTGCATCGCCAGTACGGCCAGATCGTCCTTCGGCGGGGCGGATCCGCCGCGTCGGCCGCCGCCCACCTGCTCAAGGGCGCGGACCGTGGAGACACACAGGTGATCGCCGGGCTCGACCGGGCCGCGGCCGAGGTGCTGCCGCTGTCCCCACAGATCGCCGCGGACCTGGCACTGCGCGCGCTTGAGCTGTCCTCCGCCACCGACCCTGGCCGATCCGCCCGCACCACGACAGCCATCAGCGCACTTGCCGTGGCCGGGCGGCTCGACGAGGCGGCCGAACTCATCCGGACCGGCCTGGGGCAGCCGTTGCCCGGGACGGCAGCGGCCATGCTGCACTGCGCGCTGTCCTCGGTGCTCTACCAGCGCGGCCGGGCGGCCGATGCCCGCCGCGAGGCCGAGAGCGTGCTGGCACAGCACGGCCTTACCGGGGAGATACGCGACGAGGCGCAACTCGCACTGCTACATGCCCTGGCCGCGCTGCAGGACAGCAGGCGCGCGGCTGACCTGGCAGAAAAGATCCTGGCCGCAGAGCGGCGGCATGGCACCGAACTCGTCACGGGTGCGCTGGCGGTTCTGTCGGCTGTCCGGTGGGATCAGGGCTCCCTGCAGGAAGGGCTGCGCCTTTCCCGCGAGGCCGTACACCATGTCTCCAACGGGTCGGTCGAGTCCCGCCGGCTTCATCCGCGGATCGAGCTGGCGGCAATGCTCGTCGACATCGGCCGGCTGGAGGAGGCGGACAGCGCCGTGCGGGCCTCGGCGGCGGAGATCGAAGCGCTCGGGCAGACCCCCTGGGCGGCCAGCTCCTCCATGCTGCGGGCCCGTATCGCCCTTGCCGATGGCCGCCTGGATGACGCGATCGCGGGAGCTCAGGCCAGCATCGACACCGCGAGCGACTGCGGCCTGCACATGTTCACCCCGTTCTCGCTCGGCGTTCTCGCGACGGTCGCCCTGCGCCAGGGTGACCTGCGAGCCGCGGCAAGCCATCTGGACAGCAAGTATGCCCACGTGCACCACTATGCGCTGGCGGGCGCGAAGACGCTGAACACCGTGATCTCGGCGCAGATCGCCGAGCAGGACAGCGGCGCGCGGCACGCGCTGGAGACAGCCGGGGAGATCTACGCCGGGATCTCCGAACACCGGGCGCCGCTTGTCTCCGATCCAACTCTCGCGCCATGGCTGGTCAGGGTCGCGCTCGCGGCAGGTGACCGGCCGCGGGCGGCGCATGTCGCCCACGTGGCCAGCCTCGTCGCCAGCGACAATCCCGCCTTCCCCGCTGTGGCCGCCACGGCGTCGCACGCGCGAGGACTGCTCGATCGTGATCCGGTCCAGATCAGGCATGCCGCACGGGCGCACGCGACCCCATGGGCCCGGGCTTCGGCCGCCGAGGACGCCGGGACCGTTCTTGCGGCCGCGGGCGCGGGGCGGGATTCAGTCACCTGCCTGGACCAGGCCCTCGCCGGTTATGACCGCGTCGGGGCGTCGAGGGACTCGGCGCGGGTGCGCCGGAGGCTGCGCAGGCAGGGGGTGCGGCATCGGCACTGGGCGGCACGGCAGCGACCCGCGGCCGGATGGGGAAGCCTGACAGACACCGAGCGTTCCGTGTCCGCGATGGTCTCCCAGGGGCTCACCAACCGGGCGGTGGCCAAGCAGATGTTCCTGAGCGAGAACACCGTCGCTTTCCACCTGCGCCAGATATTCCGCAAGCTGAACATCAGCTCCCGCGTGGAACTGACCCGGCATGTGATCGAGCACGGGCAGGCCGCCACGTAGGCCCGCCGCCGCCCGTCCCGGCGGCTGCCCGGTCCCGCCGCCGCCCGTCCCGGCGGCTGGCCGGTCCCGCCGCTGCCCGGTCCGTGACCGCCACGAGCAGCCCGGCTGGTGCCTATCTGACCCTGGCGGCGCGGTTGTCCCGCGGCACCGGGCGCCCACTTCGTATCGCGCTGCGCGCGACTCCCGACAGCAATGAGATCACCGCGATTCCGGTCACCAGGTTGATCACGGCTGTAAAGACCTGGCTTTCCAGCGGGGCGGGCTGGGTGAACGGCGCAGCGGCCACGATTACCGTGGCCAGGGCGACGATCCAGAAGAAGAACGTAATGGGCCTCGGCACCTCCAGCAGGAGCAGATGAAGGAGGGCGGTGGCAACGAGCGTGCTCGCCGCCGCCAGGCCCGCGTAAACGGCCGTGGACGAGTTTCCCAGGCTGCCCGCTTCCTTGGGCGCCAGCACGGGGACGTTCAAGATCCCGCGAGCGATGAAAACCCCCGCGACCACGACCAATGCCGCGACAACCGCGGTCGCGATGCCTCCTGTCCACAGGCGGCTGGCACTCGGAATGATCGGCTCATCGTCGAGATCGACATCGTCGGGAATGGTCACGTGCACCTCCGTGACGTTCATGGCGCGGCAGTGCGGGGGTGGGTCTGCGGTTACCTATTTATAACGCAGCTTACTCATAGCGCAGCCGGCCCAGTTTCGACGCGGATTCCGCCGCCCGGCGGACCACCGACAGTGGCGCTGCGACCTCCTCCAGCGGCTTGCCCTCCGCGGCGATCCCGAGGGCGGTCTCGACAATGCCGCCAAAGATCATCAGCCCACCGCCGATGAGGTAACCCACGTACAGCTTGAACGGGTCCGCGCCGTTGCCGATGAGGTGGCCGTAGAACACCGGGCCGATGGCGCCGAAACATTGCGCGATCGCGAAGAAAACGGCGATCGCCTGTGCCCGCCGTCGAGCACCCGCGCCACCCCGAGCGCGATGACCATCCGGGTGTGGAACGGCGACCAGGGGAGCCGGTCGATCCTCGCCGGGACCAAACTGCGCATGACCCCGGTGGCAGCTTCGGGTGTGGCGTGCATGACTCAGCCCGCCGCCGTGCTCGCGCCGCCCGCCGCGGCTTCGCGCATCCGCGGCGGCTCGCCGGGATCAGCGCGCAGCAACTGCCTGACGTCAGCGCCTGCGAGCCACTGCGGCCGCAGCGCGTCACGCTCGGACTCGAGCGTCCCACCCCAGACGCCGTGCCGGCCGACGCCCCGCCAGTGCCGCAGCGCGAGTTCAAGGCACTCGGCGCGAACGGCACAGCCCGTGCACAGGGCGAGCGCGCGGGACGCCTGCCAGGCGGCCTTCGCGGGGTCGGAGGCGATGGGGAACCATTCGTCGGGATCGATCGGAGCCCTGACGCACTCCGCCTCGGCACTTGTCACATGCCATTGCAGTTCCCGGTCGGAAAGTTTGGCGGGCGCCGCCGCGCGGGGCGATAGTGCAGGTGGTGCGATGGTCATGGCGCGGTGCTCCTCGGGCCCTTGACGGCGGTGCCGCGATCGAACCTTTGCCGATCCTTGCCCTACCGCCCCAGGTTTGCCCTCTCATCCAGGTCGCGCATCATCAGACCGGGTAGTTCTCGTGTGTGGTGAGCGTCGTAGCGGGCGTGCTCGTGGCCGTCAGGCTTTCCGCTGTCGCCGGGTTCACAGCTCACCGAGCTGGTGCGCGCCCAGCCGGCCGACCTGCCCGGCTGGCCACTGCGCGGCGAGCTGCTCGTCCACTGGCGGTGGTGCCACATCGATGAGGCATATGCCTGATCCCGCGATCCGGCCGCCACGGGACCCACCACGCCAGTGACGATGCCGCACACCGAGGTCGCGCAGCTGCTCGGCGGCGAGGTGCTCGAGGCGCTGGTCGCCGTCGACAACCGGACGGGCGAGCGGCGCAAGATCCCGGCCCGCGCCCTGTTCGTCTTCATCGGCGCGAAGCCCCATACCGGCTGGCTGCGCGGCCGGGTCAGCCTGGACGACCGGGGCTTCGTCCGCACCGGAGCCGACGTGGAGCTTTCCCTGCCGGACACAGCGGCGCGGGACGCGAGCCTGCGGCCGATGCTGGAAACCAGCCTGCCCGGCGTGTTCGCCGCCGGCGACGTGAGAAGCGGATCGATCAAGCGGGTCGCCTCCGCCGTCGGTGAGGGAGCGATGGCGGTCCGCGTGGTCCACGAACGCATCAGGACCTGAACCACCCCCGGCCGCCGCCGGTCAGGCGGGCCGCGCGAGGCCGAGTTCTGCCACCAGCTCGGCCCTGACCTGCGCCATCTGCTCCCTGTCCGCGGGGGCGGCGACCGGGTACCTCGGGTTGATCGCGCTGAGCGCCGTCACGACAATCGCGGCGGTGGCCAGGCGGCTGAACCATTTGTGGTCGGCGGGCACGACGTACCAGGGCGCCCACTGCGTGCTGGTGTGGCTCAGCATGGCGTCGAACGCGCGCTGGTAGTCGTCCCAGTGGCGCCGCTCCCTGACATCGCTGGCGGAGAACTTCCAGTTCTTCTCCGGGTGGTCGATGCGCTTGAGGAACCGTTTGGCCTGCTCCTGCTTTGACACGTTGAGCAGGATCTTGACGACATGGATGCCGTTGCCGGCCAGGTAGCGCTCCCAGTCGTTGATCTCACGGTAGCGGCGGGCCCAGATGCCGCGTTTCCTCGCCGCCGCGGGCAGCCGCTGCGCGGCGAGCAGGTCCGGGTGCACCCGGACGACGAGCACCTCCTCGTAGTGGGACCGGTTGAAGATGCCGATCCTGCCCCGGCCGGGCAGCGCGCACTGGTAACGCCAGAGGAAGTCGTGGTCAAGCTCCTCCGCGGATGGCGGTTTGAAGGCCCGGACCGCCACCCCCTGCGGGTTCACACCGCTCATCACGTGCTTGATGGTGCTGTCCTTGCCCGAGGCGTCGAGTCCCTGCAGCACCCCGAGCACGCCGAAGGTGTCCTGGGCGGCGAGCCGGTCCTGGTATTCGGCCAGCAGCTCCACGCCCTCGGTGAGCAGCGCGGTGGCCTGGTTGCGGGTCAGCGGGCCGGTGTGGCCCGGATCGTGGTCACGGCTCAGCCTGACCGCGCTCCCCGGCGCTACAAGCAGCGGTTCGATGAGGTCCGCCATGAAGCGAAGACGCTTGTCCATCCCCCAACAATGCCCGCTTGGCGCCGCGCTGGCAGGCCGGCCCCGCCGGCGGCGGTTAAGGTGAGATCACGGCTGCCCGCCAGTCTCCTCCGGAGCGGAGGTGGGCCGTGACCGCCAGCAGGAGGCATCGCCCGTGGGCCGCCCCGCGCGGGCGGTGCCGTGCCCGGCCTTGATCGCGCGCCGCCGCTGGCAGGCCGGCCGGCCACCCGCGGCGCGCGGTGGCTTTCCACCGCTGCCGGTCTCGGCGTGACACGCAGCAAGCGGGCCAGGCGGGCGGCCCTGCGGGGCCTGGGCAGCGTGGCGATCGCAACCGCCGCGGCCAAGCTGATCACCACGGGCATCGACCGTATCGCCCGGCCGGACCTGGCGATCCCGCTGCTGCCCGGGCGGCGAGTCGGAGTGGCGTGCCTGCGCCCCGCGGCCCGTGCGGCGCGGGTGGCGGGGTTCGCGGCGGGTGCGTCCCTGGAGCTTCCCGCCCTCGCGCTGCCGATGAGCGCCCTCGCGATCGCGGCAGCCCTGGCGCCGGCCACCCGCGCCAGGGCCGCCGGCGCGGCGGGCACAGCCAGCGCGGCGCCGGCGGCGGCCGGGTGCCCGGCCGCCGCCGGCTTCCTCGTCGGGGCCGCGGCCGCGGCCGCGACGCTGCGCTGGTGGCCGCGCCGGCCCGCGCGGCCGGCGCAGGCCGTGCGGCCGCGCTGTCAGGCACCGATGCTGCCGACGGGCGATGGCGTCGTGCTCGTCGTCAACCGGGCGGCGGGCGGCGCCACGACCGCCCTGGTGGACTGGCTGCGGGCGGAACTGCCGGACGCGGACCTCGTCGAAGCGGCGAAGGGCGCGGACCTCGCCGCGCTGCTGCGCACGGCCACCCGCAGCGCCCGCGTGCTCGGCGCGGCAGGGGGCGACGGCACGCTCAACACCGCTGCCGACATCGCCCTCGCCGCCGGGCTGCCGCTGCTGGTCGTCCCGGCGGGGACGCTCAACCACTTCGCGGCCGACCTGGGTGTCATGTCGCCGAGGCAGGCGGTGGCGGCGCTGCGCGCCGACTGAGAGCTGGCGCGCACCGGCGGTCGATCTCGTGGGCCTGGATGGCCGGGCCGCGGGCCTTGCCCTGGACGGCGAGGTCACCGACGCGGGATCGCCGATCCACATCCGCAAAAGGCCCCGCCGGCTGATGGTGTACCGGCGGGCGGCTACCTGAGCCACCACGCCGGCCGGGGCGCCGTCAGCCGCGAAGATCCGCGGGCCGGCCCGGCCGGCCTACCGATCAGGCCTCGTACTTGAAGGAGACCTGCAGCTTGGTCCGGTAAGTGATCGCGCCGTCCTCCTCCAGGTGGATGTCCTGCTTGACGACCTCGGCGACCCGGAGGCCGCGGATGGTCTGGCGCGCGGTCCGTACCGCTTCCGCCGCGGCTTCCTCCCACGAACTGGTGCTCGTCCCGATGATGTCGATGACCTTGTACACGCTCATGACGGCCCTCCTTGGCGGCTCCTGAGCCTAAGCCTGCTGCCGGGCGGCGTCCAGTAAGCGGCACACACAGGGTCTAACCTGGGGTATCAGTGGGGTATCAGGAGGCCGCGACGAAATGCTGCACGTGTCTGTACTGGGGGAGCAGACAATCACCGACGACGCCGCCGGCGCTGTCCGGACGCGTTCGTCGCGCACGGTCGCCCTCGTCGCCTTTCTGGTCATCCACGCGGGCTCGCCCCAGGCTCGGCAGCGCATCGCCGGGCTGTTCTGGCCGGACTCGACGGACGCGCAGGCGCTGACCAACCTGCGCCGCGAGCTGCATCACCTGCGTGTCGTCCTGCGGGACGAGCCTTCGCTCGTCGTCACGCCCAAGGACCTGTGCTGGCGTGACACGAAGACGTGCCGCGTCGACGTGCGCGTCTTCGACCTCGAGCGCAAGGCTGGTCTGGCGGCGGCAGCGGCCGGCGATGGCGAGGGGGTCCTGCGGCACGCCGGCCGGGCCATCGCACAGTACCGGGGCGACCTGCTGCCAAACGTGTACGACGACTGGCTGCTCGACGCCAGGTCGGGGCTCGAGCGCCAGTGCGTCGGCCTGTGTGATCTGGTCTGTGAGACACGGGTGCGAACGGGCAACCTGACCGCGGCGGTCGATGCCGCCCGCCGCCGGATCCAGCTCAAACCGCTGGAGGAGGTCGGTTACCGCACGTTGATGACGTTGCAGGCCGACCTGGGTGACCGGGCCGGCGCCGTGAGCACCTACCATCATTGCGCTTCGGTCCTGGAGCGTGAGCTGGGCATCGTGCCGGACGCCGCGACCCGGAAGACATTCCAGCGCCTGATGGTTCAGGTGCTCCCCGCGCAGACGGCGCCGCCGGCGATCCACGCCGGCGGCCGCGCCGGGATCGCGGCGGTGGCGCTCGTGGGCCGGTCCCGTGAGCTCGGCCTGCTCCAGGACCTGTGGCGGGCCGCCGCGGCCGGCCGCCCCGGTCTTGCGCTGGTGCGAGGCGGCGCCGGCGTCGGGAAAACCCGCCTCGTGGCGGAACTGGCCGAGGTGGCACGGCTGCAGGGCGCGGTGGTGGCGGGCAGCCGGTGCTTCGGAACCTCGGGCCGGCTGGCCCTGGCGCCGGTGGCGGACTGGCTGCGAAACCCGGCGGTCCAGTCGGCGGCGGCGGCGCTCGACGCGCCGTGGCGCGCCGAGGTCGACAGGCTGGTGCCGGCCGGGGGCCGGGGAGAGCGCGGGGCCGGCGCCAGGGCAATGGTCGACGCCTGGCAACGCCACCGCTTCTTCGAGGGCCTCGCGCGTGCGCTGCTCGCCGCCCGCCGTCCGACCCTGCTGGTCCTGGACAACCTGCAGTGGTGCGACCCGGAGACGCTGGCTTTCCTCACGTTCTGCCTCGCGCTGGCCGGCGGCGCTCCGCTCCTGGTGGCCGGGACCCTGCGCGACGACGACATCGACGACGACCACGAGCTCGCGGACTGGGCCGTCAGGATGCGGGCCACCGGGCTGCTGACAGAGCTGTCGCTCAGCCCGCTGGGCGCCGCCGGCACGGCACGCCTGGCCGAGGCGATCTCCGGGCGGCCCCTCCCCGGGGCCGATACGGCCCTGCTCCAGGCGACGACGGGAGGTTTCCCGTTGTATGTCATCGAGGCGGTGCGCGGCAGTGCCGATCTCGGCGGCGCCCCCCTGCCCGCCGGTGACCTCACGGCGGTGCTGCGCAACCGTCTCGAGCAGGCGACGCCGGCGGCACGGGAGGTGGCGGGCCTCGCCGCGGCGGTGGGCACGAACTTCACCCTCGATCTGCTCACCGAGGCGAGCGACCTGGACGCCGGCGCCGTCGTGGCGGCCGTTGACGAGCTGTGGCGGCGCAGGATCATGCACGAGTTCCGTGATGGCTACGACTTCTCACACGACCTGCTGCGCGAAGCGGCATACAGGCAGGTCAGCCCGCCGAAGCGCTGGCTGTTCCACCGGCGCGTCGCCCAGGGCCTGGAGCTGCTGCACGCCGGCGACACCGACACGGTCTCAGCTCAGCTCGGGGAGCAGTACGCCCGCGGCGGGCGGCCCGAGCGAGCGGTGGCCCACTACCGGCGTGCAGCCGACGTCGCGGCCGGCTTGTTCGCCCATGCCGAGGCGATCCGGCTGCACAAAGAGGCGCTGTCGATCGTGGCTGACCTGCCCGAGGGGAAGGACAGGGACAGCCGCGAACTCGCCGCACTCGAAGCCATGGCGGCGCCCCTCAATGCCAGGTACGGCTACTCGTCACCGGAGTTGCAGCGGGCGCTAGAGCGCTCGGTCGTCCTCGCGGAGTCACTTGGCCGCAAGGGCTCGACGATCAGCGGCCTGGTCGGGCTCTGGACGTCGCGGTTCGTCCAGGGCCGCACCGCCGACGGGTACCGGACGGCCAGCCGCGCGCTGGCCCTTGCCGACCCGGGCTCCGAGCCGAGCGGTCCCGCTCATTTCGCCGTCGGCGGGTCGGCCGTCAGCCTCGGGATGCCGGCGCAGGCACTGCACCACCTCCAGCTCGCCGCGACGCTGACCAGTGGCGCGGTCCTGCTGAGCGTCGGCACCCGGCCCGACGTGCAGAGCACGGCCTGGGCGGCGCACGCGCACTGGCTGCTGGGCAACGACGACGAGGCCGCCTCCAGCTCTCACGACGCCATCAAGCTGGCCCGGGCGATCGATCACCCGTACAGCCTGGCGGTGGCCCTCGCCTACGGTGCCATCACCCATCAGATGCGCCGCGACCTGCCCGCGCTGAGGGACACCGTCGCCGAGCTGCGCGAGATGTGCGACCGGTACGGCTTCGCCTACTACCGGGAGTGGGGGCTGACTCTCGACGGCTGGTCCCGCACGGACGATTCGGGTATCGCCCTCGCCCGGACGGGCATCAACAATCTCAGGTCGGAGGGCTCGTTCGCGCGCATGCCGTACTGGCTGTCGCTGCTCGCCGACCTGCTGGCGCGCGGCGGCCGGCCCGGCGCGGCGCGGGCGACCCTCGACGCCGCCCTCGTCGCGGGACAGGCCAGAAACGACCTGTGGTGGTTGCCCGAGGTGATGCGGA
>WNGJ01008537.1_pt1 | contig 28925 bp, 30 predicted proteins | sample 5400611 | NCBI WGS metagenome assembly WNGJ01 (sample SAMN13153375, study PRJNA577476) | soil metagenome | isolation source: 40 cm soil or saprolite under Garry oak tree replicate 1 | place: USA:California | collected 2016-06-15
AAAGGCCTGGCCGTGATAGAGCGCCTGAGCCGCGAGTTCGCCTGCGTGGTTGACGCGCATCAGCGCGGCGCTGGCACGTCGCTCGGCCTCCGGCAGGGGATCGCGTGACCGTTCCGGCCCGCCGGGGAGGGGTCGCCTTGCCCGGGCGGGTGCGAAGACGGATCGCAATCCACGGTCAAGGGCGACGATCGCAGAGTCGAGAAGGCGACCGGACTCCATATACGTATGGCCCCTATTATAGGGGCATTTAAGCTGCGCCAAGCCCTTAGCCCGGGGACGGCGGCGCGCCACGCACCGCCTGAGCAGGCCGCTTTGCAATGCCGTACCCGCTTGAGTACACTTCCCCGCCTTTTTTTGGCCCCGACCGCGGGGCATCGCCGTAGATTGGGCGACCGCCACGAGAGAGCTATGAAGACCGTCTTTGCCAAGGCCGGTAGCGTCCGAGGTGACTGGTTCGTCGTCGACGCGAGCGACAAGACGCTCGGCCGGCTGGCCTCGCAGATCGCGCATCGCCTGAAGGGCAAGCACAAGGCTGACTACAGCCCGCACGTGGACATGGGCGACCACATCGTGGTGGTGAACGCGCAGAAGATCCGTGTCACGGGACGCAAGCTCTCCGACAAGATCTACTATCACCACACCGGCCACATCGGCGGCATCAAGTCGATCGCGCTCGAGAAGCTTCTCGACGAGCACCCCGAGCGGGCGATCCAGTTCGCGGTCAAGGGCATGCTGCCGAAGAACCCACTGGGCCGGCGCATGTTTAGAAAACTGCACGTGTTTGCGGGAGCCGAGCATCCCCACAAGGCGCAGCAGCCGAAGCCCCTCGAGATTCGATAGGACCGCGCATGGCAACGACCCAGCAGACTCACTACGGCACCGGACGTCGCAAGACCGCAACCGCGCGCGTGTACCTGAAACCCGGGAGTGGACGCATCACGGTGAACGATCGCTCGCTCGATGAGTTCTTCGGCCGGGAGACCGGCCGGATGATCGTGCGCCAGCCGCTCGAGGCCGTGAAGCTCTTGAGTCGCTTCGACATCGCCGTAAAGGTGGATGGCGGCGGCACCACGGGCCAGGCCGGAGCGATCCGCCACGGCATCACCCGCGCGCTCATCGAGTTCGACGAGAGCCTGCGCAAGCCGCTGCGGGATGCGGGCTTCGTGACACGCGACGCCCGGGAAGTCGAGCGCAAGAAGGTCGGTCGCCGCAAGGCCCGCCGCGGGACGCAGTACTCGAAGCGCTAGCTCGATCGGGCCTCGCTTGACGGTGGATTCCGTTTAAGCATGATTATTGAGGCTCGGTTTCGTGGGTCGTCTTTGGGGGATCGTCTAGCGGTAGGACAACGGACTCTGACTCCGTTTACCTAGGTTCGAATCCTAGTCCCCCAGCCAATTGAAGGGGGCCTGTCCAGATCGGCAGGCCCCTTTGTTTTGCCCGGTGCGAGCAGGGACGGCGTGCCAGGCCTGCGGCCAGGCTGTCCAGTCCGCCCGTTCGCGTTCGTCTTGAGGTGCACGCATTAGCGTGCTCATGACGGGCTGGAGAGAACAATGTGTCCCGCGTGCGTTTCGGTATGAGTCCCACCCATGTCGTATCGAGAGAGGAGTGGCTGGCGGCGCGCTCCGAGATCAGCGGGTACCACCTGCTGCACGCGGTGCGCGCCGGCGAGGCGCGTGCGGCGTAGCCACTAGCCGTCGCCGCGCTCGTCGCGCGCCTCACCGGTCCACGATGATGATTGGATCGAGGAGCTTGCCGCCGATCCGGACGGTGTACTTATAGGCGGGCGGCTCCGCGGCAGTCACCCCGAGCAAGGTGCCCCGGAAGCTGTGCGTCGGGTCGAAGACCGATGGCTGAGGCTCCGTGAACGGCCAGGCGCTGCGTCCGCCGAGCAGCATGAACGAGAGCGTGAATTCCTCGTCCTCGCTCACCCACTCGAGCTGCGTGCGCTGTGGTGCGCGCACGTGTCCGTCTCGCGGCGTGCACAGGATCATGCCTTTCCTGATCTGGATGTGGGTTCTGATGGGTTCCATGGTTCACGCCTTGAGGGGAGCTACCGGGTCTCGACGCCGTCCGCGGTGCCGATGAGCAGCAGGTCGGCGGGGCGCACGGCGAACAGCCCGACCGCGACCACACCGGCGATTTGGTTCAGCTCGCGCTCGAGCGTGACCGGATCCGTGATCTCGAGATCGTGGACATCGAGGATGTGGTTGCCGTTATCGGTCACGAAGCCCTTGCGCCACACGGGGCGGCCGCCGCGCGCGCCGAGCTCCCGGCCTACCAGAGCGCGCGCCATGGGAATGACCTCGATGGGGAGGGGAAAGCCCCCGAGCGTCGCGACCATCTTCGAGTCGTCGAGGATGCACACGAAGCGCTGCGCGGCCGCGGCGAGGATCTTCTCGCGGGTGAGGGCGCCGCCGCCGCCCTTGATGAGCTGCCGGGCGGGGGTCGCCTCGTCGGCGCCGTCGACGTACAGGCCGATTCCACTCTGCTCGTTCAGATCCGCCATCTCGAGTCCCGCGGCGCGCAGCCGGGCGCTGGTCGCCTCCGAGCTCGATATCGCGCGGCGCACGCTCCCGGGCTGCGCCGCGAGGGCGTCGATGAAGAGGTTCACGGTGCTGCCGGTGCCGACGCCGATCGTGGCCTCGCGCCGCGCCAGTTCCAGCGCCGCTAGTGCTGCGCGTCGCTTTTTGGCGTCGGCATCAGCCGCCATCGTCGTCCCCACAAACCTCATCAGCTCCAGAAACGACTGTGCCCGCATCGTGAGCGGGCACAGTTCTCGAGAATCCGACTCGGCGGCCACTCGCGTGACCGCCGAGTTAAGGCCTATTTCTTCTTGGCAGCTTTCTTCTTGGCCTTCTTCTTTGCCTTCGCCATGTTGGCTCTCCAATTAACGGGTTAGTCCGACGCCAGAGTATATACACGCGAATCGAAATTACAAGCGAGCAGATCCGAAGTGTGATAGGCCGAGAGCGCGCGACGACTCGCGAGCGGCGTGCGACGCCGCGCCTCGCGAGTCACTCGAGCGAGAGAATGAACTTCCAGTGCGCCTCACTCACCGGCGTGATCGACAGACGATTGCCCGGGCGCAACAGCTGCATCCCCGCGAGATCCTTGCGGGCATGCGCGCGCAGCTCTTCCAGCGTGATGGTGCGCGCGAGGCGGCGCTTCAACTGCACGTCCACCATGAACCAGCGGGGATTGGCGCGGTCGCTGTCGGGGTCGTAGTGGTGGTGCTTGCGATCGAAGGCGGTGGGGTCGGGGTAACCCTCCTTCACGATGCGCATGATGGCGACGACGCCCGGTACCTCGGTGCTCGAATGGTAGAGAAAGGCCTCGTCACCGCGGCGCATCTCGTCGCGCAGCATGTTGCGCGCCTGGAAATTGCGCACCCCGTCCCACGCGGTGCTACGGCGGGGGGCGGCGGCCAGATGCTCGACGCCGAAGGTGCTGGGCTCGGTCTTCATCAGCCAGTGCTGCATCGGATGATCCCCTCATCGGTCACGACCGCGTCCAGCAGCACGTCGTGCGGGGCGGGCGCGATGCGCTCGACCTGCTGGAAGGCGTAGGCGAGGCCCACCAGGCGCGGCACGTGCCAGGCGCTGCGCCAGCGGCGGAAGGCGAACGCGCGATCATAGTAGCCGCCGCCGGTCCCGAGGCGCAGTCCGTGGGCGTCAAAGCCCACCAGCGGCAGGAACACCACGTCCAGCCAGCGCGCGCCGAGGGTCTCGCCCGTCTGCGGCTCGGCGATCCCAAGGCGATTGCGCTTGAGCGGGCCGCGCATCTCGACGAACTGCATGGCGCGCGAGGCACGCCGCCGGTCGATGCGCGGCAGGTAGATGCGGCAGCCGCGGCGGCGCGCCAGCGCGATGAGCGGCGCGGCATCGAGCTCTTCGGGGAGCGCCGCATAGACGGCGATGCGCCAGCGCGAGCGCAGATGCAGCTCGCGGTCAACGTTGCGCGCTACGCGGAGCGCGGCCTGTGCGCGCTCCGCAGCCGGCACGCTCCGGCGCCGCGCGGCGAGCACGGTGCGCAGCTGCCTGCGGGCGTTGCCCGGGATGGATTCAGGTAGCGTCACCCGCATGTGCCGGTGCGAACCGTTGCTCTCGAACCGGAGCAACAAGTGGGACGAGGTGCGGCAGGTAAGGCTTTCCGCTCACAGGCGGACCTGCACAGCGCTGCGCGCAAGCCACGAGTCCCGAGGGTGTTTCAATTAGGGTCCGAGGTAACCCGGCCCGCTTGTCGAACACCGCAGGCGACGCCACGAGCACTCTACACCAAGGACCGTTCGCGCGCCTGGGGCCGATCGGCGGGTCGCGGCCTGCGTCACAGCTCGAGCTGCTGGCCCTTGCCCAGCACACCCTCGACGCGCTCGCGCAGCGCGCGCACCCGCACGCCGACGCCGCTGTCGACGCGCGACTCGCGGTCCTTGATCCGCAGGAACTCGTGGGCCAGATTGAGCGCCGCCATCACCGCGATGCGGTCGAGGCCAACCACCTTGCCGCTGTCGCGGATCTCGCGCATGCGGCTGTTGAGGAATTCGGCCGCATCGAGGAGCGCCGAGCGCTCGTCGTACGGACAGGCGACCACGTACTCCCTCTCCATGATGCGTACGCTGACCCGCGCCTGGTCCTGATGGCTCACGCCCCGTGCTCCAGGGTCTTCAGCCGGCCGATCATGGCCTCGACGCGCGTGCGCACCTGCTCGTTCTTGTGCATGAGCGCGGCACGCTCCCCGGCGAGCGACTCGTGCCGGGCGCGCAGCGCGCGATTCTCTTCCTTCAGGCGCTCGAGGCTCGTGATCAGCTCTTCGATGCGTTTGGTCAGGCGGGTGAGCTCGAGATCGAGTTGTGTTTTTGTCGTGTCGCTCATGAAAATACTATAGAGCCGCGCTCTTCTCATGGTCAATTATAATGAGCGTTGCGCTTATGCATCTTCCCGACTACATCCGCATCAAGGAGCTCCTCGGCCGGGCGCGCGCGCTCGCCGACGCCGCCGAGGCGCACGGCACGCTCGCCGGTTGTCTGTGCGGCGCGGCAGGCTACGGCTTCGAGGACTGGCTGCGCGAGATCCTGCCCGAGGGACGCGCGGATGCGGCCGTGGTGGCGTCGCTGCGCGAGCTGTACACCGGCACCGCGCAGGCGCTGCTGGAGCCCGACATGGAGTTCGAGCTGTTGCTGCCCGGGGACGAGGAATCGATCGATGCGCGCACCGCGGCGCTCGCCGAATGGTGTCAGGGTTTTCTCTACGGACTGGGCGCCGGCGGCATCCCGGACGCCGCCGGGTTGCCGGGCGAGGCCGGCGAGATCGTGCGCGACTTCGCCGAGATCACGCGCGCCGGCGTCGACGCCGGCGAGGAGCTGGAGGCCAACGAGAGCGCCTACGCGGAGCTGGTCGAGTTCGTGCGGGTGGGAGTGCAGCTCTTGTTCGAGGAGCTGGCGGCGGCCCGTGGCCCGGCGGCGCCGTCCGCGGCGCCGCTGCACTGAGGGCGCCGGTGCGATGACGAGAGAGGAGTTCGCGCGCCGGCGCCGCCAGCTCACGCGCCTGATGGGGCGCGACTCGATCGCCATTCTGCCGGCGGCTCCGGTGCGGCAGCGGAACAACGACGTCGAGTATCCCTACCGCCAGGACAGCGACTTCCATTACCTCACCGGCTTCGGCGAGCCGGAAGCCGTGGCCGTGCTGGTTCCCGGGCGCGCACAGGCCGAGTACATCCTGTTCGTGCGCGAGCGCGACCGGGTGCGCGAGACCTGGGACGGGAGGCGCGCCGGCCCTGCGGGCGCCGCGCGCGACTACGGCGCCGACGACGCCTTCCCGATCGGAGATATCGACGAGATCCTGCCGGGGCTGCTCGAGAACCGCACCAGCGTGTTCTACACCATGGGGGTCTACGCCGATTTCGATCAGCGCGTGGTGGGGTGGGTGAATGGGCTCCGCACCCAGGCGCGCGACGGCCGCCACCCGCCCCAGGAATTCGTCGCGCTCGATCACGTGCTGCACGACATGCGGCTCTACAAGTCGCGAGGCGAGCTCGAGCTGCTGCGCGCCTCGGCGCGCATCGCCGCCCAGGCGCACCAGCGGGCGATGCGCTTCTGCAGGCCCGGCGCTACCGAGTACCAGGTGATGGCGGAGCTGCTGCACGAGTTCCGCCGCCACAATGCCGATACCGCCTATCACCCGATCGTGGGCGGCGGACGCAACAGCTGCATCCTGCACTACCGGGACAACAACCAGCCGCTCGCCGACGGCGACCTGCTGCTGGTGGATGCCGGATGCGAGCTCGAGTGCTACGCCTCCGACATCACCCGCACCTTTCCGGTCAACGGGCGCTTCACGCCGGAGCAGCGCGCCGTCTATGAGGTGGCGCTGGAGGCGAACCGCGCCGCGATCGACCACGTGCGCCCCGGCAATCACTGGAACGATCCGCACGAGGCGGCAGTGCGGGTCATCACCCAGGGACTGGTCAAGCTCCGCCTCCTCGAGGGCCGGGTCGCCACGCTCATCAAGAGTGGCGCGTACCGGCGCTTCTTCATGCATCGCACCGGTCACTGGCTCGGCCTCGACGTGCACGACGTCGGCGACTACAAGGTGGGCGATGAGTGGCGGGTGCTCGAGCCCGGCATGGCGATGACCATCGAGCCGGGGATCTACCTGCCCGCCGGAGCCCGGGGCGTGCCCAAGCGCTTTCGCAACATCGGCATCCGCATCGAGGACGACGTCGTGGTGACCCGCGGCGGCGCGGAGGTGCTCACCGCGCGCGCGCCGAAGGATGCCGATGAGATCGAGGCCCTCATGGCGCGCGGCTGAGCGCGTGCCCAGGCGCATGACCCGTCCAGCTGCCGCACCGCCCCTCGATGTCGACGTCGCGATCATCGGCGGCGGACTCGTGGGCGCGAGTCTCGCCGCCGCGCTCGCCGGTACGGGAGTGCGGCTGCTCCTGGTCGAGAGCGCACCCTTCGGACGCAGCGGCCAGCCGAGCTTCGATGAGCGCACCACCGCGCTCGGCAACGCGAGCCGCCGCATCTTCGAGAGCCTCGGCTGCTGGAGCGCGCTCGCTCCCGAGGCCGCCGCCATCCGGCTCATCCACGTCTCGGAGGCGGGGCGCTTCGGGTTCGCGCGGCTCGACGCCGCCGAGCAGGGGATCGATGCCTTCGGTTATGTCGTCGCCAACCGCGCAATCGGGGCGGCGCTCTGGGAGAGGCTGAGGGGCGCGCCGGAACTCACACTGCGCGTGCCGGCACGGGCGGAGGAGGTCGCGATCAACGCCGACACTGCGGAGCTGACCGTGGCCGGGGAGGGTGGAGAGCGCCAGCGGGTCACCGCACGGCTCCTGGTCGGCGCCGACGGCGCGGACTCGCAGATCCGCGCGCTCGCCCGGATCGGGGCGCGCGTCGAGGATTACGATCAGGTGGCCGTCGTCGCCAATGTCGCAGCCGATCGCCCGCATCGGGACATCGCCTACGAGCGCTTCACGCGCGGCGGGCCGCTCGCGGTGCTGCCCCTGCACGACGGCGGCCTCGGGGTGATCTGGGCGCGCAGTCCCCGGGAGGCGCAGGAGCTGCTGGCGATGGATGACGCCGCGTACCTCTCGTGCCTGCAGCGCGAGTTCGGTTGGCGGGCCGGGCGATTCGTGGGCGCCGGCCGGCGCGGCTCCTATCCGCTGAAGCTGACTCGCGCCACGACCACGGTGGCGACGCGTGCGGTGCTGATCGGCAACGCCGCCCAGGCGCTGCACCCGGTCGCGGGCCAGGGATTCAATCTCGGCCTGCGCGACGCCGCGATGCTCGCGGAGGCGGTCACCGGGGCGCCGGGCGATGCGGGCTCGACGGAGCTGCTGCGCCGCTTCGAGCAGTGGCGCTCGCGCGATCGCAGTGCGCTGGTGCACTTCACCGACGGCCTGGTGAGGCTGTTTGCCGACACACGGCCTGGCGCGGGCCTGCTGCGCAACCTCGGACTCCTCATGTTCGATCTGCTTCCGCCGGCAAAGAGCGCGCTGGCGCGCGTCAGCGCCGGGTTCGGCGGGCCGGCGCCACGGCTCGCCCGCGGTCTGCCGCTCAAGCATGTTTGACGTAGTCGTCGTCGGCGGGGGCCCGGTGGGAGCGTGCGCGGCGGCGTTGCTGGCGCGAGGCGCCGGCGGCGCCGCGTTGCGCGTGGCGCTGCTCGAGCCCGCCCCGCCCGCGCCGCTTCCCGCGGCGGCGCCGCTCAGGACCCGCGTGGTCGCCCTCTCGCGGGCCAGCGAGCGGATCCTCAAGACCGCCGGCGCGTGGTCGCGCATGCCGCCCGAGCGAGTATCGGCTTACGAGCGCATGCGGGTGTGGCACGAGAGCGTCGCGCCAGACAGCGATGCGGTGCTCGAGTTCGACGCGGCCGATGTCGGTGAGCCGAACCTGGGCTACATCGCCGAGAACCAGCTCCTGCAGTGGGCGCTGCTCGGGGCGTTCGTGGAGGCCGGCGGGCATCTCGAGCCCGCCTCCCTCGAATCGCTCGAGATCACCGACGCGGGGGTCGGCATCCTCACCGGCCGCGGCCGGCTCGCGGCGCGCCTGGTCGTCGGGGCCGATGGCGCCGAGTCGCGCGTGCGGGAGGCCGCGGGCATCGCCGCCGACATCGCCGGCTATCGCCAGACGGCGATCATCGCAACGGTCGCTACGTTCCGGCCTCACGAGGCGACCGCGTGGCAGCGCTTCATGCGCGACGGCACGCTCGCCTTTCTGCCGCTCGCCGATGGCACGAGCTCCATCGTCTGGTCGGCGGACGATGAGCTGGCGGCGCGGCTCGTGGCGGCGAGCGAGGACGCCTTCACCGCGGAGCTCGACCGCGCCTCGGATCTCGCGCTCGGCGCCACGGGGCTGCTCGGTGCCCGCGTGTCACTCCCCCTGCGGCGGCTCGAGGCGCAGCACTACGTCGTGCAGCGCGTGGCGCTGGTCGGAGATGCCGCGCATGTGGTGCACCCGCTCGCCGGACAGGGCGTGAATCTCGGCCTGGCGGACGCCGCGGCGCTGGCGCAGCTGGTGCGGGCGGCAAGCGCCGCGCGCGAGGATCCGGGCGCCCTCGGAGTCCTGCGTGCCTACGAGCGCTGGCGACGCAGCGAGGTTGCGCTCATGAGCACGGCCATCGACGCCTTCGACCGCTGGCTGGCCCACGGCGCAGGTCCCGTGGCGTGCGTGGCGCAGCACGGGCTCGCCTGGGTCAATCGGAGTCAGGAGCTGCGGCGCTTCTTCATTCGCAGGGCGCTCGGCACGAGCGGGGAGCTGCCGGAGGCGGCGCGCTGAGGCTGCCGCGGCGCGCTGGGCCGGCTCGCCCGGTCAGCTCAACGGGATCAGGTCCACCTTGGCCGCGCACACGAAGTCGTTCTCCGAGAGCCCGCGGATCGCGTGGGTGGTGAAAGTGACGCGGCAGTAGTTGTAGCCGACCTCGAGGTCCGGGTGGTGGTCCTCGATGTTGGCGATGTGCGCGAGCGCGTTCACGAAGCTCATGGTGCGGTAGAAGTCGCGGAAGGCGAACTCGCGGCGGATGGCGCGCGCGCCCTCGGTCAGCGCCCAGTCGCGCGAGACCTGCGCGAGGAGTCTCTCCGCCTCGGCGCGGGCAAGCGGGGCGACCCCGCCCTCACAGGGCTTGCACTTGCGCGCGGCGAGCTCGCTCATGCCTCACCCGAGGCGCGCATAACGGCGCGCCACGTAGCGTTCGACGAGCTCCTGGAACTCCTCGGCGATGCGCTCGCCCTTCAGGGTGACGGTCTTCTCGCCGTCCTCGTACACCGGCGCCACGGCGCGCTCGCCGGTGCCGGGCAGGCTGATGCCGATGTTGGCTAAGCGGCTCTCCCCCGGCCCGTTCACCACGCATCCCATGACGGCGACGGTCATGTCCTCGACGCCGGCGTATTCACGCCGCCACTGCGGCATGCGCGTGCGGATGTGCGACTGGATGCTCTGCGCGAGCTCCTGGAAGTAGCTGCTGGTGGTGCGCCCGCAGCCGGGGCACGCCACCACCAGCGGCGTGAAGGCGCGCAGCCCCATGGTCTGCAGGATCTCCTGCGCGACGATGACTTCCTGGGTGCGGTCCCCGCCGGGCTCAGGAGTCAGCGAGACCCGGATGGTGTCGCCGATGCCCTCCTGCAGCAGCACGGCAATGCCGGCGGTGGACGCGACGACGCCCTTCGAGCCCATACCGGCCTCCGTGAGGCCGAGGTGCAGCGGATAATCGCAGCGCGCGGCCAGGTCGCGGTAGATGGCGATCAGGTCCTGCACGCCGCTCACCTTGGCGGAGAGGATGATGCGGTCGTGAGCCAACCCCAGCTCCTCGGCGCGCTGCGCGCTGCCGAGCGCCGACAGCACCACGGCGCTGCGGGTCACCTCCTGTGCCGTGAGCGGCGTGGCGCTCGTTGAGTTCTCGTCCATCAGCCGCGTGAGCAGATCCGTGTCGAGACTTCCCCAGTTCACGCCGATCCGCACCGGCTTGTCATGACGGCACGCGACCTCGATCATCTCCGCGAACTGCGGGTCGCGCTTGCTGCCGCGGCCGACGTTACCCGGGTTGATGCGGTACTTGGCGAGCGCCGCGGCGCAGTCCGGATGCTCGCGCAGGAGCTTATGGCCGTTGAAGTGGAAGTCGCCGATCAGCGGCACGCCGACACCGGCGCGATCGAGACGCTCCCGAATCGGCGCCACCGCCGCCGCAGCCTCGCTCGTGTTGACCGTGAGGCGCACGAGCTCCGACCCCGCGCGCGCGAGCGCCTGCACCTGCCGGACCGTGCCCTCGATGTCCGCGGTGTCGGTATTGGTCATCGACTGTACGACGATCGGCGCGCCGCCGCCGACGCGGACGGGGCCCACCGAGACCCGCGCCGAAGCGCGGCGGGCGATGTTTCCGGAGGTGCTCATGCTGCGCGGATTCTACCGTTGCCGCGCTTGGGCGGCACGGGCGATGTTTCCGGAGGTGCTCATGCTGCGCGGATTCTACCGTTGCCGCGCTTGGGCGGCACTGACGGGGACTTGCTATCATGGCGGGGCCCGAATCGGTCTGTTCGGAGAGAGTCCGGCGCGAGCCGGAACGCCGAAGGCGCAATTCCGCCCGGAAACGCTCAGGCACACGAACGGCAGACGGCGGAGCGCTTGAGCTTCCGCGGGGCTTCTGGAGAGCGGTGGGCCCGCGCTCGGGTCCACCCACCGAAGGGGAGCGGCGCCAACCGCGCCTGATCTCTCAGGTCACAGGACAGAAGGGCGGCAGGCGCGGTGCCACACGGCCGAGGCGTCTGCCGCTCTTTGTTGTTTTTGGCCGGAGGCAAGCTGTGGGACGACGGACCGCGTTATTCAAGCTGCACCAGGAGCTCGGCGCCCGCATGGTCGACTTCGGCGGCTGGGACATGCCGGTGCAGTACAGCTCGCAGATCGGCGAGCACCACGCCGTGCGCCGCGCCGCGGGCGTGTTCGACGTCTCGCACATGTGCATCGTCGACTTGAAGGGCGCGAAGGTGCGGGCCCTCCTCGAGCAGCTGCTCGCCAACGACGTGACGAAGCTCAAAACGCCCGGCAGGGCGCTCTACAGCTGCATGCTGAACGAGCGCGGCGGCGTCATCGACGACCTCATCGTGTATTACCTCGCGGAGAGCTCCTTCCGCGCGGTGGTGAATGCCTCGACGCGCGACAAGGACCTGCTCTGGATCCGACGCCACGCGGCGCCACTCGGCGTCGAAGTGGCCGAGCGCACCGATCTCGCCATGCTCGCGATCCAGGGCCCGGAGGCGCGCGTCAAGGCGGCGCAGCTGCTCGAGGGGCCGGGTGCCGCCGCGGCGCTCGCGCTCGGCGCCTTCACCGCGCGCGAGCTCGACGGCTGGTTCGTGGCGCGGACCGGCTACACGGGCGAGGACGGGTTCGAGATGATGATGCCGGCGGCGGATGCGGTGCCCGCGTGGCGCAGGCTCAATTCCCTCGGGGTCGCCTCCTGTGGCCTCGGCGCCCGCGATACGCTGCGGCTCGAGGCCGGCATGAACCTCTACGGCAACGACATGGACGAGACGACGCACCCCTTCGAGTCGGGCCTCGCCTGGACGGTGGCGCTCGAGCCGCGCGAGCGCGCCTTCATCGGACGCGCCGCGCTCGGGGCCATCGTGGGCGCGCGCCTCGCGCGGCAGCTCGTCGGCCTCGTGCTCGAAGGCCGCGGCGTGCTGCGCAGCCACCAGCGGGTGCTCCTCCCCGGCGGCGGCGAGGGCGAGATCACGAGCGGCACGTTCTCTCCGACACTCGAGCGCTCGATTGCGCTCGCGCGCATCCCCGCCGGCGGCGTCGATGCCGTGCGGGTCGACATCCGCGGCAAGCTCCTCGCCGCGCGCGTCGTCAAGCCGCCGTTCGTGCGCTTTGGCAAGTCACTGATCGGCTGAAACGTCGAGGCCCACCATGAGCAAGGTTCCCGCGGAGCTCAAGTACACCAAGTCGCACGAATGGGTGCGCGCGCTCGCCGACGGTACGGTCGAGGTGGGCATCACCGATCACGCCCAGCACGCTCTCGGGGACCTGGTCTTCGTCGAGGTCCCCGAGGCGGGACGCGCCGTGAAGGCGGGCGAGCCCTGCGCGGTGGTCGAGTCCGTGAAGGCGGCGTCCGACGTCTACGCGCCGCTCGCGGGCGAGGTCACCGGCGGCAACGGCCGGCTCGGCGGCGAGCCGCAGGTGGTCAACTCCGACCCCTACGGCGAGGGGTGGCTGATGCGGCTGAAGCCCGCGGCGGGGGCGCTCTCGGGCGCGGCACTCCTCACGGCCGCGGAGTACCAGCGCGTGCTGGAAGCGGAGGGCGGCTGATGGCCTTCATCCCCCACACGCAAGCCGATGTCGCGGCGATGGTCGACGCGATCGGCGTCGCCCGCATCGAGGATCTCTTCGACGAGATCCCGCAAGGGCTGCGCATCAAGTCGCTCGCGGGCGTCCCCACGGCGCTCAACGAGATGGAGATCGGACGGCTGATGAGCGAGCGCGCGCGCGCCGACGGTGCGCCGCTCAGCTTCATCGGCGCCGGCGCCTATGAGCACCACATTCCCGCCGCCGTCTGGGGCATCACCACCCGCGGCGAGTTCTACAGCGCCTACACGCCCTATCAGGCCGAGGCCAGCCAGGGCACGCTGCAGATGATCTACGAGTTCCAGACCATGATTGCGCGGCTCACCGGGATGGAGGTCGCGAACGCCTCGATGTACGACGGCGCGAGCGCCACCGCCGAGGCCGCACTCATGGCCGTGCGCGCCAACCGCAAGTCGAAGGCGGCGCGCATTCTGGTGCCGGCGACGGTGCATCCGCACTATCGGCGGGTCGCGGTCACGACCGCGTCCAACCAGGGACTGAAGTTCGAGGAGCTCCCTTACTGTAGCGCGGAGGGCATCACCCCAAGCGCGTCCCTCGCCCGCTACGAGGGGCAGGACATAACGGCGCTCATGGTGCAGCAGCCGAACTTCTTCGGCCGCCTCGAGGACGTCGATGCGCTCACCGACTGGGCGCGCGCGCGCGCCATCCTCGTGATCGCGATCGTCAACCCCACATCCCTCGCGCTCCTCAAGCCGCCCGGGGAGTGGGGTGCGCGCGGCGCGGACATTGCGGTCGGCGAGGGCCAGCCGCTCGGCGTGCCGCTGTCATCCGGGGGACCCTACCTCGGCTTCATGACGGCGCGCATGGAGCACGTGCGCCAGCTCCCCGGCCGCATCGTCGGCCGCACGCTGGATGTGGCCGGCCGCGAGGGCTTCACGCTCACGCTGCAGGCGCGCGAGCAGCACATCCGCCGCGCCAAGGCGACTTCCAACATCTGCACCAACCAGGGCTTGGCTGTGACCGCCGCCACCATCTACATGTCGCTGATGGGTCCACAGGGCCTCACCCGCACCGCGGCCGCCGCGCACGCGCGCACCCGCGAGCTCATCGCCGCGCTCACGCGGGTGCCCGGCGTGCGGCTGGCGTTCCCCGGTCCATACTTTCACGAGGCGGTGCTCACCCTCGACCGCCCGGTGGCGCCGGTGCTCAAGAGTCTGAGCAACCGCGGCATCCTCGGTGGGCTGGACCTCTCGGGATACTTCCCCGAGCTCGGCAACGCGCTGCTGGTGTGCGCGACCGAGACCAAGACCGCGGCCGACGTCGAGTGTTACCGTGCGCAGCTCACCGAGGCGATGCAGGCGGCGCGTGCCGCCTGAGGAACGCACACGAGCGAGACTCTAGCCCATGCCGCAACGCGAACAGTTGATCTTCGAGTACTCGCGTGCCGGGCGCGGCGCGAGCGACCAGTGGCCGCACGAGGCGGACCCGGCGGCGCTCGCGGACCTGCCGGCCGCGCTCCGGCGCGCCGCGCCGCCGCAGCTGCCGGAAGTCGGGGAGCTCGAGGCGGTGCGACACTTCACGCGGCTGTCGCAGCTCAACTTCTCCATCGACACGCACTTCTATCCGCTCGGCTCGTGCACGATGAAGTACAACCCCAAGGCCTGTAACCAGTACGCGATGTTGCCGGAGTTCCTGGCGCGGCATCCGCTCGCGCCCGAGTCCTCGGGCCAGGGCGTGCTCGCGTGCCTCTACGAGCTGCAGGAGATGCTGAAGGCGGTGTCCGGCATGGAGGGGGTGGCCTTGAGCCCGATGGCCGGCGCCCACGGCGAGTTCGCCGGTGTCGCGATGATCCGCGCCTATCATCGCGCGCGCGGCGACCTGAAGCGCAACGAGATCATCGTGCCCGAGGCGGCGCACGGCACTAACCCCGCGACCGCCACCATGTGCGGCTGCGTGGTGCGGGAGATTCCGATCGAGCCCGAAGGCGACGTCGACGTCGCGGCGCTCGAGGCGGCGGTCGGCCCCAACACCGCCGGCATCATGCTCACCAACCCCTCGACGCTCGGGGTGTTCGAGCGGCGCATCGAGGAGGTCGCGCGCATCGTGCACGAGGCGGGGGGGCTCCTCTATTACGACGGCGCGAACCTCAACGCCATCCTCGGCAAAGTCCGTCCCGGGGACATGGGTTTCGACGTCATCCACATGAACCTGCACAAGACCTTCTCCACCCCACACGGCGGCGGCGGTCCCGGTGCCGGCGCGGTCGGGGTGGGCGCGCGCCTCGTGCCGTTCCTGCCGGTTCCGCTGGTCGGCCGCGAGGGCGAGCGCTACCGCTGGCTGACGGAGGCGGACCTGCCGCAATCGATCGGGCGGCTGTCGGCCTTCATGGGGAACACCGGGGTGCTGCTGCGCGCCTATATCTACATGCGGCTCCTGGGAAGGGAAGGCATGCAGAGCGTGGGCGAGTACGCGACGCTCAATGCCAACTACCTCATGGCGCGCCTCCGGGCCGCGGGCTTCGACGTTCCGTATCCGCGCCGCCGCGCGGGACACGAGTTCATCGTGACGCTCAAGCGCCAGGCGCGCGAGCTCAACGTCACCGCCATGGACTTCGCCAAGCGGCTGCTCGACTACGGCTTCCATGCCCCCACCACCTATTTCCCGCTGCTCGTGCCCGAGTGCCTGCTCATCGAGCCGACCGAGACCGAGAGCAAGGACGTGCTGGACATATTTGTGTCGGCCATGTCACAGATCCAGAAGGAGGCCGAGCAGGAACCCGCGCGCGTGACCACCGCTCCGCATACCATGCCGGTGCGCCGCCTCGATGATGTGCGGGCGGCGCGCCAACTGGACCTCACATGGAAGCCGACGCCGCCGTAGATCGTTACAAGCCGCGGGGACTCACCCGGGTGCTGCGCGCCGTGGGCGCGAGCCTGCGCGGACTGGCCGGGGCCTACCGCGAGGAGGCGGCCTTCAGGCAGGAACTCGCGTTCGCGGGGGTCGTCATACCACTGGGTCTGTGGCTCGGGCACACGGGGAGCGAGCGCGCGCTTCTCATCGGGCCCGTGCTCCTGATCCTCATCGTGGAGCTGGTCAACAGCGCGATCGAGGCGACGGTGGACCGCATCGGATTCGAGCGGCACGCGCTCGCCGGGCTGGCCAAGGACATCGGCTCCGCCGCCGTGCTCATGTCGTTCGTGCTGCTCGCCGCCGTGTGGCTGCTGGTGCTGCTCGGGCGATAGGTAATGAAGCTGATGCGACTGCCGCGCCTTCCACTGGCTCTCTGGCTGATCGGTGTGCCGCTCGGCGCCGCGGGTGGACCGCTCGGCGCCACCGCGTCGCCCGCGTCGCCGGCAGCGGCCGCGCCCTCGACCCCGACGGCGCCGCAACCGGGTCTTCCCGGGGAGCCGGAGCCTCCGCAACAGTCCCCCGAACAGCCGCCCGGGCAGCCACTGCCGGCGCAGCAGGCCGCGGCCGTCGAGGGCAATCCCGACTGGGCCGACACGCTCGAGCGCATCGCCGGCAGCGTCGTCTCGATCGACGTCGATTCGACCCGCGCCTTCGACACCGAGTGGAACTCGAGCGCCCAGGCGACCGGCTTCGTGGTCGACGCCGAGCGCGGCCTGATCCTCACCAACCGCCACGTCGTGACCCCGGGTCCCGTGACCGCGGAGGCGACCTTCCTCAATCGCGAGGAAGTTCAGCTCTATCCCGTGTACCGCGATCCGGTGCACGACTTCGGCATCTACCGCTACGACCCTCAGAAACTTCGCTTCATCAAGCCCAAGGCGCTGCAGCTCTATCCCGAAGGGGCGCAGATCGGGCGCGAGATCCGCGTCGTCGGCAACAACGCGGGCGAGCAACTGTCGATTCTGGCCGGAACGCTGGCGCGGCTCGACCGCGACGCGCCCGCGTACGGGGTCGCCAAATACAACGACTTCAACACCTTTTACCTGCAGGCTGCGTCCGGGACCTCGGGCGGCTCCTCCGGCTCGCCGGTCATCGACATCCGCGGCCGGGTCGTGGGTCTCAATGCGGGCGGCGCGAACGGCGCCGCCTCGAGCTTCTACCTGCCCCTCGGGCGCGTGCGCCGCGCGCTCGAGCTGATCCAGCAGGGCAAGCCCGTGCCGCGCGGCACGCTCTATACGGTCTTCAACTACATGCCCTACGACGAGCTCGAGCGGCTCGGGCTCGATGCCAGCACCGAGGCCGCGGTGCGCAAGAGCTTCCCGCGCTACACCGGGATGCTCGTGGTCACGGAAGTGCTGCCCGGCTCCCCGAGCGCCAGCGTGCTGCAGCCCGGGGACATCCTCATGCGCCTCAACGGGCGCTACGTCACGCAATTCGAGCCGCTCGAGGACGTGATCGACGGCTCGGTCGGCAAGGAGGTGGGGCTCGAGCTCGAGCGCGGTGGCAAGGTGCTGTCCGCGAAGCTGCCGGTGGGTGACCTGCACGCCATCACCCCGAGTGCCTATGCCGAGTTCGGCGATGCGGTCGTCAACACCATGTCCTACCAGCAGGCGCGGCACTTCAACGTTCCGACGCGCGGGGTCTACATCGCCAACCCCGGCTACGTCTTCGGCGCGGCGGGGATCCCCCGCGGTGCGCTGATCCTCGAGCTCGAGGGCAAGAAAACCGACACGCTGAAGGATTTCGAGGCCGGGATCGCGCAGCTTGCCAACGGCGAGCACGCCACCGTGCGCTACATCACCATCGACGATCCGAACAACACCGACCTGCGCGCGCTCCGCATGGATCGGCTCTGGTTCCCCGCGCGGCACTGCGATCGGGACGATGCCAAAGGGCTCTGGGACTGCCAGCAGCTTCCGGCCGGCTCGCAGCCTAAGCCCGAGCCGGTGAGCTCGACGGCCTTCCCGCACTTCAAGGATCCGCGGCTGAACGCCCTCGCCCCCTCGCTCGCGCTCGTGACCTTCGACATGCCCTACTCGGTGTCGGGGATCACCGAGCGCAACTATCACGGCACGGGCCTCGTGGTGGACGCGCAGCGCGGCCTCGTGGTGGTCGATCGCAACACCGTGCCGGTCGCGATCGGCGATGTGACCATCACCTTCGGCGGCACCGTGCAGGTTCCGGGGCGCGTCGTGTACATCCACCCGCAGCACAACCTCGCGGTCGTCGCCTACGATCCCGCGCTCATCGGCGCCACGCCGGTGAAATCCGCCCACCTGACGCCGCGCGAGCTCACCGCCGGGGAGCCGGTGTGGGTGGTGGGGCTGGGCGCCGACAGCCAGATGCACGCGCGCAAGACCGAGATTGCCGCCATCGATCCGCTCGAGCTGCCGCTGTCGCGCACCATGCGCTTCCGCGACAGCAACCTCGAGACCGTGCAGCTCGTCAACCCGCCGCTCGAATTCGACGGCGTGCTCGCCGACAAGGCCGGCAACGTGCTCGGCACCTGGTCGAGCTTCGCGTACGAGAGCGGCCGTGAGCTCTCGCAGGACACCCGCGGGGTGCCCATCGACGTGGTGGCCGACATGCTCGATCGGGTGCGCACCGATCGGCCGCTGCACTCGCTCGAGGTCGAGCTCGGCGTGCTGCCGCTCGCGGGTGCGCGCGACATCGGCCTCGCGCAACCCTGGGCGCAGCGCCTCGCGCAGCACACCCCGACCCGGCGTCAGGCGCTCACGGTGGTGCGCATCGTGGGTGGGTCGCCGGCCACGCAACGCCTCAAGCAGGGCGATCTGCTGCTCGCGATCGACGGCCACGTCGTGACGCGCTTCCGCGAGGTCGAGAAAGCCGTCGCCGACAAGGAATCCGTGCAGGTCACCGTGTGGCGCGGCCAGGGCGAGCAGACGCTCGAGGTGCCCACGGCGGAGCTTCCCGGCACGGATATCGATCGGCTCGTCGAGTGGGCCGGCGCGACGCTGCAGGCGCCTCATCGCGCCATGAGCGTGCAGCGGGGCATCGCGCCCGTGGGGGTGTACGTCGCCTACTTCTCATACGGATCGCCGGCGACGCGTTACGGCCTCTACCCCGGCCGGCGCATCATGGAGGTGGACGGCGAGCCGACGCCGGATCTCGACTCCTTCCTCAAGGCCGTCACCGGGCGGCCCGACCGCTCCTCGGTGCGCCTGAAGACCATCACCTGGAACAACGCCCCGGAAGTGATCACATTGAAGCTCGACCAGCACTACTGGCCCGCGTATGAGCTGACGCGCACGCCGGGCGGCTGGGTACGCCGCTCGCTCGAGTGACTTATGGTTCGTATCGTCCGAGCTACCCAGGTCGAGATCGAGTCCGCCGTGCAGGCCCTGCGCGACGGCGAGCTCGTGGCCTTTGCGACCGAGACGGTCTATGGCCTCGGCGCCAATGCCCAGAACCCGGCCGCGGTGGCGAAGATCTTCGCGGCCAAGGGAGCTCGCTGAGCGCTTCTGGCCGGGACCGTTCACCATGGTGATGCCGCGGGCCGCCAACGTGCACGACGTCATCACGGGCGGGCAGGACACGATCGCGATCCGGGTGCCGGCGCACCCCATGGCGCAGCAGCTGCTGACCGCTTTCGGCGGCGGCATTGCCGCGCCCTCCGCCAACCGCTACGGACGGCTGTCGCCGACCCGCGCCGAGCACGTGCGCGAGGAGCTCGGCGATGCGGTGCGCGTTATCCTCGACGGCGGGGAGTGCCAGATCGGGCTCGAGTCGACCATCGTGTCGTTCGAGGGGGACGGAGTGAGGCTGCTGCGGCCGGGGAGCGTCACGGCGACGCAGATCAGGGCGGTCGTGGGGGAGCTCTTCAGCGACGACGGCCGGCCGGTGCCGCGTGTGCCCGGGAGCCCGCCGACCCACTATGCGCCCACGACGCACATGACCATCGTGCCGGCCGGTGAAATCGACGCGCAGGCGGACGCCGCCTCCTCCGGCGGACGGCGGGTCGCGGTCCTCGCGCAGCGCCTGCCGCTGCGCGCGCACAAGTACGCCACCTGGATCAATGCCGGACGCCGGCCCGAAAACTACGGCCGCGATCTCTACGCCAACCTGCGCACGCTCGACAAGGCCGGGTGCCGGCGCATTCTCGTGCAGGCGGTGCCAGACGGGGAGCGCTGGGATGCCATCCGCGATCGCCTGGTGCATGCCGCGACGAGCGTCGCCGAGAGCGACGACGGGAGCGGTGCCATGGCGGTGCTGCCTTAGAACCGCTCGGTGCGCCGCCCGCGATTCATCGATCCGTTCCAGCCCGCGGAAGTGCGCCGCCTCGTCGGGGAGTTCGGCTCGCCGCTGGTGATCCTCGATTGCGAGCGGGTGCGCGTGCAGTTCCGCAAGCTCCGCAAGGCGCTGCCGGGCGTCGATCTGCACTACGCGCTGAAGCCGATGCCGCATCCGGCCGTGGTGCAGACCGTGATCGAGCAGGGCGGCTATCTCGATCTCGCCACCAGCGGCGAGGTGCAGCTGGTGCAGCGGCTCGGCGTGGCGCCCGATCGCTGCATCCACACCCACCCGATCAAGCGCGAGCAGGACATCGCCAACGCGCTCGCATTCGGCGTGCGGCTCTTCGTCGCCGACAATCCTGACGAGGTCCGCAAGTTCGCGCGCCTGAGCGGCGAGGCGGAGCTGCTGCTGCGGGTGTCGTTCCGCGCGCCGGGCGCGGTGTGCGATCTGTCGCGCAAGTTCGGCTGCGACCCGGAGGATGTGCTGCCGCTCGCGCGGCTCGCGGCCGGTCTCGGTATCGGGGTGCGGGGACTCACCTTCCACGTGGGCTCGCAGACCGCCGATGCCACCAAGCACGTCGAGGCGCTCACCGCCAGTGCGAAGCTGATCGCCGCGGCGCGTCGCGAGCGCCTCGGCGTCCTCGACACGCTCGACATCGGCGGCGGTTTCCCGATCGACTATGCGCAGCCGGTGCAGGACATCGGCCGCTTCTGTGCGCCGCTGCGCGTGGCGGTGGCGAAGCTCCCGAGACGCGTGCGCGTGATCGCCGAGCCGGGGCGCTACATCGTGGGCCCGTCTGCGATCGGCGTGGCGTCGGTGATGGGACGCGCGCGGCGCGAGGGGCACTGGTGGTACTACCTCGATGACGGGCTGTACGGCTCCTACAGCGGCCAGCTGTTCGATCACGCGCGATATCCGGTCGAGCCGCTGCGCGACGGCGAGGAGCGGCTGCCCTCGGTGCTCGCGGGCCCGACCTGCGACAGCATCGACGTGATCGCGGAGAACCTGATGCTGCCGCCGTTGAAGCCCGGCGATCTCATCGTCGGCCGCGCCATGGGCGCCTACACCTGGGCGAGCGCTTCCGAGTTCAACTTCTTCCCCAAAGCGACCGTCGTGGCCGTCAATCTGCGCCCCGGCGACACCGGCAGCATCGCGCCGTGGCCACCGTAGCCGCCCGCGGCGCGCCGCCGCCGCGCCCGATCCGCCATATCGTGTTCGACATCGGCTGGGTGTTCGTCCGGCTCAACTACGGTCCGATCGTCGAGTTCCTGCGCGCGCGCGGCGCCGAGGTGAGCGATCGGGGTTCGATGCTGGCGCGCGTCGCGCTCGATGATCACGAGACCGGCCGGCTGCACGGTCGCGGCCTCCTCGAGCAGCTCGCAGCGCTCGCGCGGGAGCCGGTGTCGCTCGAGGAGATGCACGCCTGGTGGGTGAGCGTGTTCGAGCTCGAGCCCGCCATGGTCGATCTCGCACATCGTCTCAGCGAGCGCTACCGGGTGTTCCTGCTCTCCAACATCGGCGACCTGCACTGGGTGCACCTGTCGCGCGAGCACCGCCTGCAGACAATCGGCGAAGGGGCGCTGCCATCCTACCTCGCCGGGGTCATGAAGCCGCACGCCGGCATCTACGCCGAGGCAGAGCGGCGCTTTGCGCTCGAGCCCGCGGCGACGCTGTTCATCGACGATCGGGCGGACAACATCGAGGGCGCCCGGGCGCGCGGCTGGCAGGGCATCGTGCACCAGGGCTACCCGAGCACGGTGAGCGCCCTCGAGGCCCTCGAGATCGTGCGCTGAGAGCTAAAGTATGAGTCCGGTCCTGTCCGCCACGCTGCTGCTGGTAGGCTCTAACGTCTGGGCGGCCCTGTGTATCCTCGGTGCGGTATATTTCCTATTCCGTTCGCCGGGCGTGCCATGAAGAACGAAGCCGCAGCGGAACCCTTGACCGCCATCCATGCGCAGGTGATCGCCGCCCGCGAGGGGCGCGACCCGCGCGTGATCGCGCGGCTGTTCTCCGGCTGGGCGGTTTTCGGCGAGCGCCAGTTCGTGCGCGGCTACTCGGTGCTCCTGCCCGATCCCGTCGTGCCCAACCTGAATGCGCTCGGCGCCCAGGAGCGCATGGCCTTTCTCTCCGACATGTCGCGCCTCGGCGATGCGCTGCTGAAGGTGGCGGGCGCCGTGCGCATCAACTACGCGATCTTCGGCAACCAGGAGGCGGCGCTGCACGCTCACGTGATCCCCCGCTACGTCGACGAGCCGGAGGAGATGCGCGGCGCGCAGCCCTGGGCCTACAACTGGTCCGCCGCACCGAGCTTCGACCGCGTCTCCTGCCAGCAGCTCGCCGAGGGACTGCTCCGCGAGCTCACGCGCATGGGCGTGACCAAGCCGATGCGCTACACACCGGGCGCGAACGCCGAGGGCTGAAGAAGGCGCGGGCGGTCAGCGGCCCGCGCCTCGCATCGAGGGCTGTGGCCTCACTTCGGGGGCTGCGAAGGAGTCGCCGGTTGCGCCGGAGCGGGAGACGCGGACGAGGTGGGCGGCGCCGGCGTGCCGGCCCCCTTCACGCTCACCAGCTCGACCTCGAAGATCAGCAGCGAGCCCGGCGGAATCGGCGGCCGGGACTGCATGTCATAGGCCAGCTGCGGCGGCACGAACAGCTGCCACTTGGCTCCCGGCTTCATGAGGCCGAGCGCCTCGGTCCAGCCGGGAATGACGCCGTTCACCGGAAACGTCGCCGGCTGACCGCGCTTGTAGCTGCTGTCGAATTCGGTGCCGTTGAGCAGCGACCCGCGGTAGTTCACCGTGACCTCGTCGGTCTTCTTGGGCGACTCCCCGTTGCCGGCATTCAGCACTTTGTACTGCAGGCCGCTCGCGGTCGTGACCACGTCGGGCTTCTTGCCGTTCTCGGCCAGGAACTTGACGGCTGCGGCGTGATTGGACTCGCCGACCGCGCCCACCAGGTTGCGGATGTTCTCGCGATCCTTGTCGGTGAGCGAAGCCTTGCCGGCAACCGCGTCGCGCACGCCCTGCGCGAGCTCCTGCGGGTTGATCAGCGCAGGCGTCACGCCGCTGCCGCGCAGCTGCTCGCCCATCGACACGCCGACGCTGTAACTGGCGGAGCCCGCCTTCGCGGGTGCCTCCTTGGCGGCGCCGGTCTTCGCCGGAGCCTTTTTCGCGGGAGCGGCGGGCGCCGCAGCCGTGGCCCCCGCGGCGGGCTCCTCCGCAGCCGCGAGCGTCGCGCCGGCAATGAGCACGGCGATGGCAGCGGTGTTGACGATGAGGTGGGTGCGGCCGCGGCGCGGCGCTGGCAGTGTCATGGGTTACCCTTCGAGCGCATGCGGGCCGTGCACGGCACGGCTTGGGAGCCGCAGCGGGTGGGGAGTTTGGCCCATTAACGACCCGCGCGCTCACTTTTTTTGCCGTGAAACCCCGGATTTGCGAGCCGTTTCCGAACTTTAGCCAGCCATGCTGAGCGTTCGACAGCTTTCCCGCAGCTTCAGCGAAGGCGGACGGGTGCACCGCGTGCTCGAGCGCGCCGACCTCGAGGTGCGCCGCGGCGAGACGGTCGCGGTCACGGGGCGCAGCGGCTCCGGCAAGTCAACGCTCCTCAATCTCATCAGCGGCATCGACCACGCCGACGGCGGAACCGTGCAGATCGACGGCCGTGAGGTGACGGCGATGGGCGAGCCCGCCCGTACGCTCTTCCGCCGCGCTCACATCGGCTTCGTCTACCAGTTCTTCAACCTCATCCCGACCCTCGATGTCGAGGAGAACGTGCGCCTGGTGCTCGAGCTCAACGGCGTACGGGGCGCGCATCGTGATCGTGACCCACGATCTCGCGCTGTCGCGCGCCGCGGACCGCGTGCTGGAGCTGCGCGAGGGACGGCTGCACGAGCGGCGCGAGCCGGCGGTCTCCGCGCCTCGATGAACGCGCTGCACCTGGCGGGCGTGCGGCATCTGCTGCGCCACCCGGCGCAGCTGGCGCTCGCGCTGGTCGGGCTCGCGCTCGGGGTGGGCACGATCGTGGCGGTGGAGGTGGCGACGGAGAGCTCGCGGCGCGCATTCGAGCTCTCGCTCGAGGCCGTGAATGGCCCCGCTACGCATCAGATCACTGGCGGTCCGCGCGGTATCGATGAGCGGCTGTACGTGCGGCTGCGCGCGCAGTCCAACGGACGCTCGCCGCCGCTTTTCGCGCCGGTGCTCGCGGGCTATGTCGCCATCGGCGAGCGAACGATGCAGCTGGTCGGCGTCGATCCTTTTGCGGCCCTCGAGCTCGCAGGCGAAGGGCGCGTACCCGGTGTGCCGGATCCGGCGACCGACGGCCTCGACACGCTGCGGGACTGGCTGACCGAGCCGGGCGCCGTGGTCATGAGCGCGACCGCCGCTTCCGAGCTCGGGCTCGCGACGGGCCGCCGCCTCGAGCTTCTCGTGGGCGGCGTGCCGCGACCCGCCACGCTCATCGCCCAAGCTGCCGGGGCCGGCCCGGGCCTCGACGGGGTGCTGCTGACCGACATCGCTCAGGCGCAGGAGTGGCTGGGCGCCACCGGAAGGCTCTCGCGGATCGATGTGCGCCTGCCCGCGGGCGCGCCGGGCGAAGAGCTCCTCGCGCGGCTCCGCACGCAGCTGCTTCCCGGTCTCGAGCTGCGCGCCACGCGCGCGCAGCTTCGCGAGACGCTCGCCATGACGGACGCGTTCACGACCAATCTCAAGGCCATGAGCCTGCTGGCGCTCCTGGTGGGCGCGTTTCTGATCTACGGCGCGGTGAGCTTCGCCGTGCTGCAGCGCCGCCCGATCATGGCCGTGCTGCGCGCACTCGGGGCCACCCGTGGCCAGGTGCTCGGACTCGTGCTCGCGGAGGCCGCGGCGCTCGGCATCGTCGGCGCGGTCTGCGGCGTGCTGCTCGGACTCGTGATGGGGCGAGGGCTCGTCGGTCTCGTGTCGCAGACCATCAACGATCTCTATTTCGTCGTGGCGGTGAGGGAGATGAGCGTTCCGGCTGTCTCGCTGGTCGCTGCCGCGGGCGGCGGGGTGCTGACTGCGCTCGCCGCGGCACTGCTCCCGGCGCTCGAGGTCGCGGCGAGCGCGCCGCAGCTCGGGCTCTCGCGCTCGGTGCTCGAGAGGCGGGCGCTGCACCTGGCGCGGTCGCTGCTCGTCGTGAGCGCCTCGCTCGCCGCGGGGGCGGGCTTGCTGGTCTGGGTCTCCGGTCGCAGCCTTCTCGCCGGCTTCGCGACGCTCTTCATGCTGCTCCTCGGCGTCGCGGCGGTGACGCCGGCGGCGCTTAGAGCCCTGGCGCTGGCCGCGGCAAGGCTCTCGGTGCGGCTCGGTCCGGTGGCGCGGCTCGCCTGCCGGGACATCGCCGGTTCGCTCAGCCGCACGGGGGTGGCCGTCGCCGCGCTCGGCATGGCGCTCACCGCGATGATCGGTGTCGCGATCATGGTGCAGAGCTTCCGGGAATCGCTCCGTGAGTGGCTCATTCAGGCGCTGCGCGCGGACGTCTACGTCAGCGCTCCAGCCGCGGGGGAGGACTCCGGGCGAAGGCTCGACCCCGAGGTCGTGCGCTCCCTCCTCGCCGTGCCCGCCGTGCGCACTCACAGCGAGAGCCGCCGGGTCGTGGTTCCCTCGCCGCACGGCCCGCTGGATGTGAACGCGGTCAGGCTCGCGCCCGAGAGTTACGCGGGCGTGCGATTCACGCAAGCGAGCGCGACGAGCGCGTGGCGAGAGTTCGCGCGCGGCGCGATCCTCATCTCCGAACCCCTCGCCTGGCGGCTCCAACTCGCGCCGCATGACACGCTCACTCTCACCACGGCCTCGGGACCCCGCGCCTTCCCGGTGGCCGGTGTGTACCGCGAGTACGGCAACGACCGCGGCGAGGTGCTGATGGGGCTCGACGAGTACCGGCGGCTCTGGGACGACGACTCGATCAGCGGGCTCGGAATCTATCTCGCCCCGGGAGTCGAGGCACGGGTGGCGGCCGGCGCGCTGCGCGCGGCGGCGCGCGGCCGGCAGGCGCTCTTCGTCCGCTCCAACGCCGACATTCGCGCGCTCTCGATGCGCATCTTCGACCGCACCTTCGTCATCACGCGGGTGCTCTACTGGCTGGCCGCGGGAGTGGCCGCGGTGGGGCTGGTGAGTGCGCTGCTCGCCTGGGAACTGCAGCGCTCGCGGGAGCTCGCGGTCCTCCGCTCGCTCGGGCTCACCCCGCGGAGCACGGCGCTCCTCGTGCTGGCGCAGACCGTCTTCATGGGAATCGCGGCGCTCGCCGCCGCGATTCCGGCGGGGCTGCTGACCGCACTGGTGCTGACGGAGGTCATCAACCGCCGCGCCTTCGGCTGGCAGATCGATCTGCACCTGTCGCCCGCGCAGTTCCTCGACGCGCTGTGGCTCGCGCTCGGCGCGGCGCTGGCGGCGGGCGCGTACCCCGCCTGGCGCAGCGCGCGCGCCCCGCTCGCGCCGGGGATGCGGGAAGAGTGATGGGTCGCCGCCACGCCAGGATCCCGATCGGAGCGGCGCTCGCGGCAGGTGTGGCCTGTGCGATGGCCGGTGGGGCGGGGTTAACGCCACAGGCGGGCGGCTTTGCGCAGGCGGGCGGCTTTGCGCAGGCGCTGTCGCCGCGCGCATTTGCGTTTCCGCGCGATCATGGACCGCATCGGGAGTTTCGCCAGGAGTGGTGGTACGTCACCGGCAACCTGGAAGCGGCGACCGGGGAGCGCTTCGGATTCGAGCTGACGTTCTTCCGCTTCGCGCTCGCGCCTGGAGCGGCGCCCGATGCGGCGCCCGATGCGGCGCAGCGCCCGGTCAGCGGCGTCGCCACACCGCCTCCTTCCTCGGCATGGCGCACCCGGCAGATCTACATGGCGCACTTCGCGCTCACGGACGTTGCCGCGGGGCGATTTCGGTTCGCGCGGAAACTCTCCCGCGAGGCGCTGGCGCTCGCCGGAGCGCAGGCCGCGCCGTTTCGGGTATGGATCGACGACTGGTCGCTCGAAGCCGCGTCGGGCGCGAGCGTGTCAGGTGCCACCTGGACGCTGCGCGCCGCGCAGCCCGGCTACGAGGTCGACCTTGTCCTCGAGCCCCTCACCCCGCCGGTTCTCAACGGTGAGGCAGGCTTCAGCCGCAAGTCGGCCGAGCCGGGCGATGCGAGCTTCTACTACTCGATTCCGCGCCTCGAGGTGCGTGGCCGGCTGGTCCGGGACAATCATCCCGTCGCCGTGCGGGGTCTCGCGTGGTTCGATCGCGAGTGGGGGAGCGGGGCGCTCGGGGCACGCGAGGTGGGCTGGGACTGGTTCGCTCTGCAGCTGAAAGACGGCGCGGCGTTCATGTTCTACGCGTTGCGAAATCGGGATGGAACCCGTGACCGGCACAGCGCCGGTACGTGGGTGGAGCCTTCCGGTGCCTCACGCCCGCTGACCAGCGAGGAGGTGGCGATCGACGTCCTCGATCACTGGAGCAACGCTCGCGGGACCCGCTACCCCTCGAGTTGGCGCATCCGCGTGCCGTCGCTCTCGCTCGAGGTCGGCGTGCGCCCGGTGCTCGCCGACCAGGAGTTCCGGAGCGCTCCCACCTACTGGGAGGGCGCCGTGGACGTCAGCGGAACGCGGGGCGGAGCGGGCATCGCCGGCCGCGGCTATGTCGAGTTGGTCGGTTACGCAGCGGAACGCTCATCGCCGCGCGCCACTGGCGCGAAGGCGCTTCTTGGCCGATGATCGCCGTTCCCCGACGAGAGCTCTTGCCTGGATCGCGACGGAGACCAACATGCGACGCCCATCCGTTCCCCCGCTCACCCGGGCCGCGCCCGCCATCGCGGCGCTCGCCCTGGCGCTCACCGCCCCCGCGGCTGACGCCGCTCTGCCCAACGGCGCGAAGGCTCCGGATATCAACACCCTCGCGTCGCTCGCGGGCAAGGAATTCAAGTTTTCTCTCGCCGATGCGCTGAAGAAGGGACCGGTGGTGCTCTATTTCTATCCGGCGGCGTTCACGCCGGGATGCACGGTGGAAGCGCATCAGTTCGCCGAGGCCACCGCCAAGTTCAAGGAGCTCGGCGCCACAGTCATCGGCGTGTCGCACGATCCGATCGAGAAGCTCGACCGCTTCTCGGTGAGCGAGTGTCGCAACAAGTTCGCGGTTGCCTCCGATGCAGACGGTGGGATCATGAAGGCCTACGACTCTGTGCTGCCCGATCACCCCGAATACGCCAACCGCACCTCCTACGTGATCGCGCCGACCGGGCAAATTATCTATTCCTATACGGCCATGAAGCCCGACCAGCACGTCGAGAACACCATGGCCGCGGTCAGCAAGTGGCAGGAAGCACATAAATAAGAAGACGTGACTGGGAGCGGCCCTCGACCTGGAGCATCGAGAGCGACATCGTGCGGATGCTGGCTGAGGTGACGGCCAGCTCTGCGTAAGGGGCAAAGCGCCGCCCTGCGCAGAGGTGCTGCATCATGGTGCCAGTGACGGGCATTTGGCGCAAAATGTCGGCATGGATGATAGGTATGCCTACATTTTGCGTCATCACCTGGCGGCCGACCGTGCAAACGAGCGGCTGCACGCGGCCGGGCTGGGCGCATTCTTTCGTCCGAGCCAGCTGAGCGAAGCCGGGCTCACGCCCGATCAGCTGCCATCCCTCGTTCGCCGACGGGTTGTCGAGCACGTCACGCGGGGCCTCTACCGCCTCCTCGATGCGGAGCCCACGGAGAATTACTCCCTCGCGATGGCCTGCGCCCGCGTGCCGAACAGCATCGTTTGCCTGCTCTCGGCGCTGCGCGTGCACGGCATCGGATCGCAGGCCCCCGCCCACGTGTGGCTCGGAATACCTCACAAGGCCCGCCCGCCTCGCCTGCGACGGCTGCGGCTGCGCATCGTCCGTTTCAGCGGCCCCGCGTGGACCTACGGTGTGAAGGATGTCGAGTTCGAGGGAGTGCCGGCGCGCATTACAGGCCCGGCCCGTACCGTCGCAGACTGCTTCAGGCTCGAGAGAC
>WNGJ01000834.1_pt1 | contig 28902 bp, 27 predicted proteins | sample 5400611 | NCBI WGS metagenome assembly WNGJ01 (sample SAMN13153375, study PRJNA577476) | soil metagenome | isolation source: 40 cm soil or saprolite under Garry oak tree replicate 1 | place: USA:California | collected 2016-06-15
CATTATCGCGGCGCCGCTGCGCACTCGCGCCGCGACGCCGCGTTGCATTTACCGGTATTTACCGAAAAGGAGATCTCAACCTGAATCGTGAGCCGCTTGCTCCGCTTCTCCCCCCGGGAATGATGCGCCCGGGGCTTAGCTGCTCGGGGAGGGCAAATGGCAAGAGACCTTGGGGTTCACGCCCACGTAGTTGAGCGGGCCAGCCGCGACCGTGGCGACGATCGTGCCCGCGTGAGCGCAGTTCTCCGCGGACGAGCCGTAATATCCGCGCTGGCCGGCTGCTATCGCTCCGATGACCAGCCAAATCAGCAAGACGAGCCCTCCGACTCGCATTTTTACCTCCGAAACACGGGCAGCTCCTACTCGTGTGAAGAGCTGCGGACGCGGGACGTTTCTACGTCTACCCCGCCTACGGCGGATACACGTGGACGCACGGCCCGATGTATGGCGGATTCGGCATTCCGGGCAACTGGGCCCATCCCGCCGGCCTGTTTCCGGCGCCCGTGTATCGTGTCTGCTGATGGCCCGGGATGGCAAGATCGCGCAGCGCGGACCTGCGGGACAAGAAGCGCTCCCCGTTCAGCCGGTTCCCCGGCCGAACGGCGACGGCTCGCTGCCCGCTCCGGATCCCGATGATCTGATGTCTTACACGTACACCACCGACCTGGCCGCGATCCGGGCCGTCGTGCACCGGTACGCGATCGAGGCCGGGCTGACCGAGGCCCGTGCGATCGACCTCACGCTGGCGGTCAGCGAAGTGGTGGCCAATACGGTCAAGCACGCCAAGTCACCAGGCAGCCTGAAAATCTGGTATGACGCGCGGGAAATCGTCTGCCAGATCCACGACGAGGGGGTGATCACCGACCCGCTGGCCGGGCGCCGCAAGCCGTCGCTGGACGCCCTGGGCGGGCACGGGCTCTGGATCGTCAACCAGGTCTGCGACCAGGTCGACATGCAGTCGGACGAGACCGGCACGACGATCAGGCTGCATATGACCCTGCCGCCCGCCGACGCCGGTCACTGACCCGGTTTCCTCACCCGCTAGGCGTATCCCTTCGCTCACCGCCTTGTGGTACAACAAGTGCGTGGATCTGCTGACGGTCTCTGTGACGGCCCGGGAGTCCGCTGGCGAACCTTACACGCTGGTGGAGATCGCCGGCGAGGCCGACGTGACGAACACGGACGAACTGCGCCGCCTGCTCGATGACGAGGTATCGCAGCAGCCGCGGACGCTGATCATCGACCTGTCGGGGCTTCGCTTCATGGATTCCTCCGCACTGCACGCGCTGCTGCGGGTGAACCGCTCGCTTGACCGGCAGGGCGGCGTCCTGGCGCTGGTGTCCCCGCAGACCGCGGTGGCCAAGATCCTGCGGCTGACCACAGCCGACCGGCTAATCCCCGTCTTCGACAGCGTGGCGGAAGCCGCAGCGGGCTAACCTAAGGCGCTGACCTGCGGAGACCATGCGAGGTCGTCACGTCGGCGAAGCTGGCCGACCGGGATGGGTTTGCAAAACCGCACGATGGGATATGCTCTCCCCTAGTGGTGCCTACGACGCAGGCACGCTCAACGCGACATGGTGTTTCGCGGAGCGCGCAGATCGGGTACCACTTTTCCGTCTCTCGCTAGCGAACGCCGTGATCGAGGTTCGAAGCGAGAGAGGCCCCCAATGAAGATCGCTCTAGTAGCCCAGAACGCCACGCCGATGCGTCCCCGCGTCGGCTCCGGCCCTGACCGTGACGACATCGGGCTCAGCGAGCTCACCCGCAAGCTTGCCGGGCAGGGTCACCAGGTGACCCTGTACGCCCAGAAGAACCTGCCCGACCTGCCCGACCAGGCCGAGCTGCACGCTGGTGTCCGGGTTAAGCACATCAACGCCGGCCCGGTCCCGGAAACTGCCGCCACCGAGCCGGGGGGACTGGACGACGCCGACCTGCTCGAGCGGGTGCCGGCCTTCAGCGGCCCGCTGCGCAGCCTGTGGCAGAGGGAGCGCCCGGACATCGTGCACGCGCTGCACTGGACCAGCGGCCTGGCCGCGCTGGCCGCCGTCCGCGACCTCGGCATCCCGGTCGTGCAGGAGTTCAGTTCCCTCGGCGTCACCGAGCGCCGGGTCACCGGTTTTCGGGACCACGCCGGCGCGGTGAAGGCGGACGGCGCGTCCGCGGCGCGGATCAGGCTCGAGCCGGCCATCGGCCGCAGTGCCACCGCGGTGGTCGCGACCAACTCCGCCGAGGTCTCCGACCTGGCCAGCCTGGGCGTACGCCGCTCGTCGATCCGGGTCGTGCCTTGGGGCGTCGACACCGACCTGTTCACCCCGGAAGGCCCGGTGGCCAAGCGGAACGGCCGGCCGCGGCTGCTCGCCGCGGCGGACCTGACCCAGCGCGAGCCGCTCGAGACGCTGCTCCGGGCGCTGACCCGGGTTCCCGGCGCCGAGCTCCTGGTCGTGGGCGGGCCGGCCGAGGCGGAGCTGCTCGATGACGATGGCTACGTCAAGCTGGCCAAGTTCGTGGCCACGCTGGGCATCACCGACCGGGTGACCTTCACCGGCAAGGTGGAGTACGCGGCCATGCCGCCGCTGCTGCGCTCCGCCGACCTGGTGGTCAGCACTTGCCAGTACGAGCCTTCCGGCACCACCTCGCTGCAGGCGATGGCGTGCGGCACCCCGGTCATCGCTCCCCCGGTCGGCGGGCACGTGGATGCCGTGGTGGACGGGACGACCGGCATTATTATCCCGCCGGACCGGCCGGCCCTGCTGGCCCAGCGGATCCGGCAGTTGCTCGCGCACCCCATGCAGATCGAGGCGTACGGGGTGGCAGCGGTTGACCGGGTGCGGTCCCGGTACTCGTGGGACAGGATCGCCGGAGAAACCCTGGCGGTTTACGACCGCGTCACCGCCCAAGCGGCGTAAAACTAAGAGCAGGAGCCTGTATCCCCCCCGCAGGCGCCCTAGCTGAGGCCCGGGAAGCGCGAGTTTCCCGGGCTCTCGGTTTTCCACCGCCGTTTCCGGCGCCGTTTCGGCGGCCGGCCTGAGGGAAGCTCACGAGCATGCGCGACGAGACACTGCCGGACCAGGCTCCGCTGACCGACGCTCTCAAGCTGCTGGGACGCGACCACGACGGCGTCCGGCGGCTGCTGACGGCGCTCGAGCAGTCGGCACTGGCCGACGCGGGGCAGGTCAGCACGGAGCTGGTCGCGCAGCTGGTCATCGCGGAGTCCGGGCACGAGGCCGTCGAGGAACAGTACTTCTGGCCGCTGGTGCGCCGTCGCGTGCAGAACGGCCCCCGGCTTGCTGACCTGGCAGTCAGCCAGGAGCAGGAGGCCAGGCACGTGCTTGACCTGCTGGAAAAGCACGGGCCCGGCCATCCGGAGTTCCCGGCCCGGCTGCGTCAGTTCATCGCCATCGGCCGCGCGCACATCGAGTTCGAGGAGACCGACGTGTGGCCGTGGGTGCGGCTGGCGCTCAGCGAGCAGGAACTTGATGACCTGGGCGCCCAGCTTGAGCAGGGCAAGCGGCTCGCGCCGACCCGTGCGCACCCGAACCTGCCGTGTACGCCCGAGGTGCTGAAGGTGGCCGCGCCCATCGCCGGGGCCGCCGACCGGATCAGGGACGCGCTGGCGGGCCGCAACCGGGACTGAGGCCGGCCCGCCACGACCCTGTTCAGGGACAAGATCCAGCAGCTGCGCTCGTGACGCTCGTGAATGTGTGCGGGTCCGGGTGTCCGGTTCCTCTCCCCGGACCCCGGGCCCGCGCTGGTCAGCGGATGCGCACCGCCACCAGGCAGGCGTCGTCGTCGGTGTCGGAGACCGCGGTGGCGAGAATCCGGTCGGCCTGCGCGGCGGCGGTCGGCTCAGGTTTCCCCGGGCCTGCGGGGGTGGGGGCCACGTTCGCGACGAACTCGCCGAGCACGTCGACGATGGACTCGCCGCGCTGCTCGATCAGGCCGTCGGTGAACAGCAGCAAGGTGTCACCTGGCTGCAGCGACTGAGTGGCTTCCTCGTAGGTGGCGTCAGGATCCATGCCGAGCAGCACGCCACCGGGCAGCGGGAGCTGGCAGGCGGTCCGGCCGCGCACCAGCACCGGCGGCAGGTGCCCCGCGCGGGCCCAGCGCAGCACGTTGGTATCGGGGTTGTAGAGCCCGCACACCACGGTCCCGACCACTCCCGGGGTGATATCGCACGTGACCCGGTTGAGCATCCGGAGCAGTTCGGCCGGGCCAGCCCCGGTGATGGCCAGGGCGCGCAGGGAATTGCGGGCCGCGACCATCCCGGTCACCGCGTCGATGCCGTGTCCGGCCACGTCCCCGACGACCAGCAGCACGTCCTGGCCCGGCAGCAGCAGGGCATCGTACCAGTCACCGCCCACCAGGTGGCCCTGGCCGACGGGGCGGTAGCGGACCGCGACGTCGATGCCGGCCGCTTTTACCGGGTGTTCGTCCGGCGGCATGATGGCCTGCTGCAGCCGAAGCGCCAGCAGGTGCTCCTCCGCGACGCGCTGCTCGCTGTCGGCGAGCTGGTCACGGGTGGCGGCCAGCGCGACCTGCGTGTGGTAGTGGGCCGAGATGTCCTGGAAGGCCCCGCGCAGCGCCACCACCGCGCCGTTCGCGTCGACGACCGGCTCGGCGAAGACGCGGATCTGGCGGATGCTCCTGTCATCGGGGTGGACCACCCGGAACGTCGCGGTCAGGGCGTCCCGCTGCTCCGGCAGTCGCTGCCGGAAGCGCTTCACCACCGGCTTGTCGGCCGCTATCACGTAGCTGTGCAGATCCGCCAGCGGTATCTCCGCTCCCGGGCGTGGAGCCAGCCCGAACAGGCCGAACGCCGAGTCGGTCCAGCGCACGGCGCCGGTGACCAGGTTCTCCTCCCAGCCGCCGAGACGGCCGAGCCGCTGCGCGTGGTCCAGGACCGTGGCCAGCCGGTCCGCCGACCTGTCCCGATGCCAGGTGAAGATCACGCCGTCGAAGAACCTGGCGACCCGCAGGTCGGCCAGCGCGGTGTCGCCGGACTCGGTCTCGCTCACCGGCAGCCCGCTGGCCAGGGACTCGCGCAGTGGGCCAGGGACATGCTGGGCCACCCCGTCCGTCAGGACCTGCCTGGCCCGGGCGAACAGCCCGGAGCCGGCCACGCTGGCGGGATAGGCCTCGAGCAGGGTGAGCTTGGTCAGGTCGATCTCCGTCTGGCCGGCCGGGTCGCGGAAAGCCGGGCTGACGTGCTCGATGCTGAAGTCGGTCAGCTGACCGCGTTCGTCCCTGATGGCCCGGACCACGAGCACCGACTCGACCAGATCGTCGAGCAGGGTGTAGACCGCCTCCTTCGGCTGCGCCGCGGCCAGGTCGCCGTGGGCCAGGCGGGCGGCGATGACCCGCGCGCAGCCGGCCGCCAGTGCGGACAGGTGCTGGCGGGCCTCGGTGGTGAACGCCGGCCCCGGCCCCGGCCAGATGGTCTCCATCACGCCGAGCAGCTCACCGCTGCGTTCACGCAACCCGAGCACCACCCGGGCGCCATCCGGCACTCCGATTACCGGAGCGCGATCGGTTTCGTGGCGGTCGGCGTTCCACCACAGGTCGGCGGCGCCGTGGGCCACCCGCTGAGCGGGGCAGTCCAGCTGGGGCGGGATATGACGCCAGCGGCTGACCTCGCCGCGGGACAGGCCCTGCTCGCCGAGCAGCGCGAGCGTCCCGTCGGCCTCGATGAGCCAGGTCACCACCGCGGCCGCGCCGAGCGGATCCAGGATCTGCGCGGCCAGGGTGCCGGCCAGTTCGGCGCCGTCGGCGGCCAGCTCGGCCGCGGCCTCGGTCAGAAGCGGCGCGTGCTTGCGCTGGCTCCCGGCGCCACCTTCGGCCGGGGTGCCGCTCGCCGGTTCGGCCAGGACCGCGGCGGCCATTTCGGCCAGCGGGATCCCGGTCGCCGCGGACAGCCCGGCGAGCTGCCCGGCGGCCTCGGTCGACGACAAGCCGAGCCGCTCCATCAGGGCGCCCCTGGCCATCGCGACAACGGAATCTCCGGCTGCCGCGGTGCGGATGCGGTCAAGCTCACGCCGCTGGTGGTCGATGACGTTGATCAGCCGCAGCATGTCGTCGTCGCGGCCCGTCACGATCACCCGCCTCCCCTGCGTCACCCGCTTCCCCGCATAGTGGGCGAGCTTTCCAGCCCCGGCGCTGCTAAGAAGCCTGTTCGGCCCATGATAGTTACTTCCGGTCTACCATCGGTATAGATGGCACGACGGTGCCGAACGCGCGTCGTGGCGCGTCGGCGCACCTGATGGGAGCGCTTGGTGACTCATATGGTCCAGTCCGGTCCACGGCTTGACAAGTCGGGACTCGAGCAGTTGCTCGCGGGCCTGACCGCGGTACGAGGCGGTGATTTCAGTACTCGCCTGGCCAAGACGGGCGACCCCCTGATGGACGAGATCGCCACGGTCTTCAACGGGATGGCGGACCAGCTCGACCTGTTCACCTCCGAAGTGACCAGGGTGGCCCGCGAGGTCGGCACCGAAGGCAAGCTTGGCGGCCAGGCGGACGTCCCCGGGGTGTCAGGCACCTGGAAGGACCTGACCGAGTCGGTGAACGCGATGGCGGGCAACCTCACCGGTCAGGTACGCAACATCGCCCAGGTGGCGACCGCGGTGGCCAAGGGCGACCTGAGCCAGAAGATCGGCGTGGACGCGCGCGGCGAGATCCTGGAACTGAAGTCAACCCTGAACACGATGGTCGACCAGCTATCCTCCTTCGCCGACGAGGTGACCCGGGTGGCCCGCGAGGTGGGCACCGAGGGCCTGCTCGGCGGCCAGGCGGACGTCAAGGGCGTCTCCGGCACCTGGAAGGACCTGACCGAGTCCGTCAACGTGATGGCGGCCAACCTGACCGGGCAGGTGCGGTCCATCGCCGAGGTGACCACGGCGGTAGCCAAGGGCGACCTGAGCCAGAAGATCCGGGTCGACGCGCGCGGCGAGATCCTGGAACTGAAGGAGACCATCAACACGATGGTCGACCAGCTGTCCGCGTTCGCCGACGAGGTGACCCGGGTGGCCCGCGAGGTCGGCACCGAGGGCAAACTCGGCGGCCAGGCCGTCGTCCGCGGCGTGTCTGGCACCTGGAAGGACCTGACCGACAACGTCAACGTGATGGCGTCCAACCTAACCGGGCAGGTGCGGTCCATCGCCCAGGTGGCCACGGCGGTAGAGCGGGGCGACCTGAGCCAGCAGATCACGGTCGAGGCGATGGGTGAGGTCGCCGCGCTGGCCCAGACGATCAACCGGATGGTCGGCACGCTGTCCTCCTTCGCCGACGAGGTGACCCGGGTGGCCGGCGAGGTGGGCACCGAGGGCAGGCTGGGCGGCCAGGCGGACGTCAAGGGCGTGGCCGGCACCTGGAAGGACCTAACCGACAACGTCAACTCGATGGCGCAGAACCTGACCGGCCAGGTGCGTAACATCGCCCAGGTCACGACCGCCGTCGCCCAGGGCGACCTGTCCAAGAAGATCGACGTGGACGCCCGGGGCGAGATCCTCGAGCTCAAGACCACCATCAACACCATGGTCGACCAGCTCTCCTCGTTCGCAGCGGAAGTTACCCGCGTCGCCCGCGAGGTCGGCAGCGAGGGCCGCCTGGGCGGCCAGGCCGAGGTCGAGGGCGTGTCCGGCACCTGGAAGCGGCTGACCGAGAACGTGAACGAGCTGGCCGGGAACCTGACCCGGCAGGTCCGCGCGATCGCCGAGGTGACCAGCGCGGTCGCCTCGGGCGACTTGACCAGGTCCATCTCGGTGGAGGCGCAGGGCGAGGTCGCCGAGCTGAAGGACAACATCAACGCGATGGTCCAGTCGCTGCGCGAGACCATCCGGGCCAACCAGCAGCAGGACTGGCTGAAGACCAACCTGGCCCAGATCGCGGGCATGATGCAGGGTCACCGTGACCTGGCCGTGGTGGCCGAGCTGATCATGGACGAGCTCGCCCCGCTGGTCGGCGCCCAGCACGGCACCTTCTTCCTGTCCGAGGCGGCAAACGGTAACACCCAGCTCCGGCTGATCGCTGGCTACGGGCTGCGGACCGACAAGGCCGCGCCGATCCAGTACCGGCTGGGCCAGTCGCTGATCGGCCAGGTGGCCAAGAGCAAGCGCCCGATCGTGGTCGCGAACCTGCCCGAGGGCTACGTGAAGATCTCCTCCGGGCTCGGCGAGGCGCCGCCGGCGAACCTGGCGGTGCTGCCGATCCTGTTCGAGGACCAGGTGGTCGGCGTGATCGAGCTCGCCGCGTTTACCCCGTTCAGCCCGGTGCAGACCGACTTCCTCGAGCAGCTGACCGAGACCCTCGGGGTCAACTTCAACACGATCATCGCGAACGCGCGCACCGACACGCTGCTCGAGGAGTCGCAGCGGCTCACCTCCGAGCTCCAGGCGCGGTCGGAAGAGCTGCAGGACCAGCAGGTGGAGCTGCAGCGGTCCAACGCCGAACTGGAGGACAAGGCGGCGCTGCTGGCGGCGCAGAACCGCGACATCGAGACCAAGAACGCCGAGATCGAGCGCGCCAGGCAGGAGATCGAGGAGCGCGCCAGGCAGCTGGCACTGGCCTCGAAGTACAAGTCGCAGTTCCTCGCGAACATGTCGCACGAGCTGCGCACGCCGCTGAACAGCCTGCTCATCCTGGCCCGGCTGCTGGCGCAGAACCCCGGCCGGAACCTCACCGCCAAGCAGGTCGAGTACGCCAACGTCATCCACTCAGCCGGGTCAGACCTGCTGCAGCTCATCAACGACATCCTGGACCTGTCCAAGGTCGAGGCGGGGCGGATGGACATCCACGCGGAGCGATTCCCGCTCAGTGCGCTGCTCGAGGACATGCAGGCCACGTTCCAGCCGCTCACCGCGGAGAAGGGCCTGGAGTTCTCGGTCGAGGCGGACGCCGGGGCGCCGGCCGAGCTGCTCACCGACCGGCAGCGGCTCCGCCAGGTCCTCGGCAACCTGCTGGCGAACGCGGTCAAGTTCACCGAGCGAGGGCACGTGCTGCTCCGCGTGACCCAGGCCGGCCGGCGCACCCCAGACGACGGCGACGTGCTGGCGTTCTCGGTGGCCGACACCGGGATCGGCATCGCACCGGAAAACCTCACTACCATCTTCGGCGCGTTCCAGCAGGGCGACGGCACGCTCAGCCGCCGGTACGGCGGGACCGGGCTCGGACTGTCGATCGCCCGCGAGGTCGGCGCGCTGCTGGGCGGGGAGATCACCGCGGAAAGCGAACTCGGCCATGGCAGCACCTTCACCTTGTACCTGCCGTGTGAGCTGCCCGGAGCCACGGCTGACCTAGCGGGGCTGGGGAGCAACGGCGCCAGCGCCGCGTATAACGGCGAAGCGCACGCCGGGGCGACCGAGGCCCTGCAGCTGCAGCCGGCCCTGCCGGACGACCCCGCGCCGGGCGGCCGGCGCCTGCTGGTCCTGGAGGGCGCGCGCGGCGGCCTGCTGACGTTGCTCGCCTACAGCGCGGTGTCCGACCTGACCGGCATCCACGGGCCGGTCCACGTGGACACCGCGGCCAGCCCGGAGCAGGGCATCGAGGCCCTCAGCTCGGCTCCGCACCAGTGCGTGGTGCTCGACCTGGGCCTGGAAGACGCGTCCGCGTTCGCCTTCCTCGAGCGACTCCAGGAGGAGCCTGAGCTGCGGGACGTCCCGGTGCTCGCGCACACCAGGGAAAAGATCGACAGTGCGCAGGCCAGGCTGGCCCGGATGCGCTTCGGCGCACGGCCGCTCGAGCTGCTGCCCTCGCTCGACGAGTTGCGCGAGCGTATCACCCTGCACCTGTCCGCGGCGCAGCCCGACCAGGTGCCGCCGCTGATCAGCGAGCTGACCGAGGAGCCGGCCGGGGCACGAGGGGTGGCGCAGGCCGAGGGGCACGAGGCACTGCGCGGCCGGCGGGTCCTGGTGATCGACGACGACCCGCGCAACGTGTTCGCGATCACCAGCACGCTCGAGCTGCACGGGATGACCGTGACCCAGGCAGCCGACGGGCGCAAGGGCATCGAGGAGCTGCTCACCGCCGACGATACTGATCTCATCCTGATGGACGTGATGATGCCGGAGCTCGACGGCTACGCGACGATGAACAAGATCAGGCAGATGCCCGCCTTCTCGACCTTGCCCATCATCGCGGTGACCGCGCGGGCCATGCCCGGCGACCGGGAGAAGAGCATCGCCGCCGGGGCCAGCGACTATGTCACCAAACCCGTCGACACCGACGAACTTCTCGCCTGCATGGAGCGCTGGCTCACCCGCCGGTTAAGGCCCTAGGATCAGCGCGTTAACGGTGGCGGGGCCCACCCCGCCGGCCTGCTCGACGTCGCGGACGGCACCTTCCAGGCCGGCGTCGAGGGCGCCGGTTCCAGGGCTAGGCCGCGACCTTCCGTTTGGCAGCGGCAGCCGTGCGCCGCTTGCGGCGGCGGTCCCGCTGCCGGTCTTCCTGGGTAGTACCGCCCCAGATGCCGTACACCTGGTCGTGGCTAAGCGCGAAGTCCAGGCAGTCACGTCGCACTCCGCACCCGGCGCAGATCATCTTGGCCCGCGCGATCTGCCGTTCCGCCGGACCGGTCGAGGAGATGGGGAAGAAGAGATCGGGGTCCGCGGACAGGCACGCACCTGCCGATCGCCAGTTCGTGGCGCTCCCAGTCGCGCTCATCGCGTGTCCTCACAGGGGGTACATGGCGGCTTGCCCATTGCCGAGCTGTGCCGGCAGCGGCCCTCTCCGCTTCCCTCCCCCGGGCAGACCACGCACCGGTCAAATGTGACGAGCGTCACATCCCTTTACGTTTATTCGCCTCCGGCCGGGCACACCCTACTCGTCCGAAATTCCCAGGGTCCTAGGGAGGCCACCTTGACGAGGGGAACCCTCCGGAAGCCTGCGGCAGGCACTCCTGCCGCGGACGCCACGGCCCTCCGCACCGCCCCTGACACCAGCATCCACCCAGGGTCGCGCGCGGAGCTGAAGGAGCTGTCCGACAACGCCCTGCTAGCCAAGGTCCGCGCGCTACCGCGAGACAGCGAACTGCGCGCCGTCGCCTGCGAGATACTCGTGGACCGCTACCAGAAGCTGGTCAGCTCGTGCGTCAGGCAGTACCGCGGCAGCCCAGAACCCACAGAAGATCTCATGCAGGTCGGATACGTCGGCCTGCTCAAGGCGATAAACAACTATAACCCCGAGGTCGGCGACAGCCTCTCGGCCTACGCGCAGCCGTGCGTCAGCGGCGAGATAAAGCGTCACTTCCGGGACAAGCGGTGGCAGATCCACGTCCGTCGCTCGGCTCAGGAACTGCTGCTCGAACTGCGTAAGGCCACTGAGGAACTCACCCAGCAGCTCGGCCGGGCGCCCGAGGAGGCCGAACTGGCCGAACGGCTCGGGGTCAGCGGGGACGACATGCAAGAGGCCCGCCAGGCGGATCTGGTGTTCGGCACCTACTCGCTCGACGCCCCGCTGTCAGACCGGGACGACCCCGCCCTGCTCGCCGACATGCTCGGCGACGATGACCCGGCGGTCGCCCACACCATCGACATGGAAGCGGTCAACGCGCACTGGGAGGAACTGCCCGAGCGCGAGCAGCGCATCCTGGTTATGCGCTTCTACGGCAACCTGACCCAGACCGAGATCGGCGAACGGCTCGGCATCTCGCAGATGCACGTGTCCCGGCTCCTCGCGCGGGCGCTCGGCCACCTGAAGAGCCGCCTGCTCGATCCCGCCGAGACCGGCGACACCCCCCAATCAGCTGCCACGGCCTGACGAGCTACGGCGCCCTGACAGCGGAAGGAGCATCATGAAAACCGGAGTAGGACTAGCAGTGATCGCCATCGGCGCGATCCTCGCCTTCGCCGTGACGACGAATACATCGGTCTTCAACCTGCACACCGCCGGCTGGGTGCTCATCATCATCGGCATCCTCGGAATCGCGATCCCGCGCCGCGGCTACGGCTGGGTCGGCCGGCGCGTGTTCACGCGGCAGACCCGCTGGCGGCCAGGGGCCCGGGTAGAGGAAGTCACCTACCCGACCGTCGTCAACCGGAACCCGGCCAACACGCGCGTCCACGCAGGACTGCCCGCCCCGGGCGCGCTGGGCAGCCCTGAGGCGGCTAACCACATCGATGCCACCTCAAGTACTCGTGACCTCACCACCGAGGTCCGCCCCGTCAGCGAGCGGGAGGTCATCGAGGACGTCTACGAAGAATGACGTAGGCGCCACGAGCGCCGGCAACTAGCAGGCGGCGCGGTCGGGGGGGTCTCGTCCCCTAAGCCCACAAAGCGAACCCAACCGTAGTAAAGCCCAATAGGAGAGGGTCATGACACTCACGCTTTCCGTCATCATCTGGTGGATCCTCATCGGACTCGTGGTCGGCGCCGTAGCCCGCCTGGTCATACCGGGCCGCCAGCACATCGGGATCATCATGACGATCCTCATCGGGATTGTGGCCGCCATCGTCGGCGGGATCCTCACCGCCGCCTTGCTCGGGGCCGGGCACACCGTGATCACGTTCATCGTCGCCGTGCTGGCCGCGGCGCTGATCGTCAGCCTGTTCACCACGCGCGGCTACGGCCGGTACCGTAGCCGCACCCGCCGCCGGCCGGCGTGGCGTCGCTGGTAGTCGGCCGTTAGCAAGATTGATCACCGATCCGCCGGGGTACTACGGGACGAGCCCGCCCCGGCGGATCTTTGCGCGTTGTGCCGCGCCAGTGAGCGGGTGCCGCTAGTCGTTCGTCCGTGCCAGGCGGAGCTGCCCGGCGAAGCTCGGCAGCTTGCGCTGGGATCGATTCCCCCGGCCCGTTTGGCCAAAGATGAAACCCCCGGAGTACGGATAGCCAGGTTCACCATTTCGGCCCGACCGGATACGGCCGTCACCAGCCGGGCGAGTACCGGGAGCGAGCCCATCGGGTAGTGGACCGCGGCCTGACCCGGCCGGCGTAGTGGTGCGCGAGGAACTCCATCAGCAGCCTGGCGCGGCCCCGGCATCGGCTGGTTACTCGCCTTGATCCTCGCCGTTGTAGGCGGCCACGACCTCGGTGGCCACCTCGGTGACCTTGACGTGGCGGCGCTGTGATTCCTGGCGCAGGCGCTTCAGCGCCTCGTCGGCGTCGCAGCCGAGAGCGTGCATCAAGATGCCCTTGGCCTGGTCGACGACCGACCGCGCCACCACCGCGTCCTTGAGCTGGCTGGCGGTGCGCTGGGCCTGGTTGTAGGCGGTCGCGTTGGTGAGCATCGCGCCGCCGAACGCGGCGAGCATATCGGCCATCGGATTGGATTCGGCATCCAGGACCCCGGGACGGACACCGAACAGCGAAAGCACCAGGGCGCCGCGCGGCAGTTCCCGCACCAGGTGAACCGAGCAGCGGACGCCGCGGCGCAGCGCCGCCTCGGCGAAGTCGGGCCAGCGAGCCTCATCCAGGGTCTCCGGGCAGCTGACGGCGGTGCCGCCTTCCGCCGCCTCCACCAGCGGGCCGGATCCGCTGCTCAGCTGCAGGTCCGCCAGTTCAGCCAGGTCAGGGTGAGTTGCCGCGGCGCTGACGACCTCGCCGTCGCGCCAGACGGCGGCGTGCGCCCCCGAGCACGAGGGCACCTGCCAGGCCGCGAGCTCAGCGAGCTTGTTCAGCGACCTGGCCTCTCCGCCGTTGGTGAGGCTCAGTAGTTCCGCCGCCTCATGCCCCAGGTGCTCGATCGGCAACAGATCCTCCGTCCTTGGCTCATTTCTAACACGTCCCGGGGGGGCCAGCCGCGGCCGCGTAAGCTCGCGCGGCCGGGAGAAGCGCCTGCTCATTGCCGGTCAGCGTGGTGAACCGGGCGGCCTGCGCGGTAGTGGCACAGGCCAGCCGCGCGGTGACGGATATCTTCTTGCGGACCGCGTTCTTGGCGACGGTCGCCTTGGCTGACACCGCGCACGGGGGGCGGCTGGTCAGCGGGGACACGCCGCCCACCGAGTAGCTGGCCTCGCAGGCGGTCGCGCTGCGCGCGCCGCCGCCGAGCAGCGCGCCGACGATGATCGCGGCGAACATGACGGGAATCAGCACGATGGCGTACATCGCCGTGCCCGGCTGCAGCCACCGCAGCCGCTTGCGCGCGAGTCGTTCCGCCCCGATGGGCTCACCGGCGTTGAGGCCCGCGAAAATCGCGTACATAGACGTCAGATGGGGCTCGCTTGCGCGCAGGGCGCCCTCCATACGATCCAGTACGCGCTGCTGGCAAACGGGCAGGCTCATCTTTAAACGTTCACATCCTCACCAAGGCTCCTGCGCCGTAAGGATCGCGGCCGCGGAGACCATCGCCTACCCGCGCCCGCGGACAGCAAACGGGCGGATGGGCGGGGTATCAAGCCGCATACGGCAGGGTCTCAGTAGTGTAACGGGCACGGAGGACCAGTCGCGCACGGAACGGGATTAGTCGCGCACAGAAGCAGTAACTTCGCTGGCGGCCCGAGGGCTCAGCGACACCCGGACCAGCGCGGCAGCGAGCCGGGCGGGCTGGCCGCTGGCCGCCAGCAGCCTGGCCAGCGACTCGCGGTCGCCGGGCAGCCGTACGCGGTGTGCCCCGCTGGTCACCTTGGCGTCCACGTAGGGGGCCACGCCAGGCCACACCTCCTGCACCTCCCGCAGGAAGATGCTCGCCCCGGTGGGTCCCACCCCGGGAAACTCGGTGAGCCGCGACGTGATGCCCGGCACGTCGCCGTCGGCCTCGTCGCGCAGCTTGCGCAGGTCGCCGTGCCACTTGCGGGCCAGCAGGTCGGCGCCGTCGCCGAGCATGGTCGCGGTCCGCTCGTCATACCGCCGGTAGTCGCCGCGGCCCAGTGCGTCCACCCGGTCCTGCCAGCTGGCCTCGCTCATCGCCTTCGGGCTCCGGTAGCCGGCCGCGAACAGCTCACGCGCCCCGGCGACCGCGGTTTCGGCCGGGATCGGCGCGCTCAGCAGCGTGGCCAGGACGAGCAGCTGGTAGAGCGGGCCCGGGCGGTCGGCGAGCCGGATGCCGGCGTCTTCGGCGTACAGCTGCCCGTGCCGGCCCAGCAGCTCCTTGACGATCAATTCAGGCTTTCCTGACATACGAAGGGCCGCTGGTCAGGAGTTCGGCAAGGCCGGTGAGACGCCGGACAGCGCCGACGTCGCGTCCTTCCCCAGCGCGAGGTCGCCGATCGACACGACGCCGACCGGGGTCCCGTCCTGCAGCACGGGGATGCGCCGCACCGCTCGCTCGCGAACCAGCTGGGCGGCCTCGGCCACGTCGTCGTCCGGGCCGAGCACCACAAGCTCACCGCTGCAGATGTCGCCGATCCGCGTGGTCCGCGGATCACGGCTCTCGGCCAGCACCCGCACCGTGATGTCCCGGTCGGTGACGAGCCCGCTGAGCCTGCCGTCGGTCAGCACCAGTACCGTGCCGAGGCCGTGCTGTTTCATCGCCTTGGCCGCGTCGGACACCGATTCGCCCGGCGCCATGCATACCGGCGCCGCCGACATGATGTCACGCATCTTCGTCATCGTGCTCCACCTCCTGCGCTGATCCGGCTGTCGCTACCCACTGGGAGCGGCCGCAAACGAGCGTCAGCGTGGATTCGCCCGGATGTAGCGACGGCGCACATGCCGCCCTGGGATGAGGCGAAACACGTTAGGCATCCAGCTTGGCGAGGCGTTTTCCCGCCTCGCCAAGCCCGTGCCTGGCAGCGGTGAAGCCGGCCCAGGCGTCCTCGGCGGCTCCGAGCCCGGCCCGCACGGTGGCCATCGTGAACCGGCCGGGCTCAAGGCCCTCGTCCTCCACTTCGGCCCAGCTCAGCGGGGTGGCCACCGGCGCGCCAGCGCGGGCCCGCACGCCGTAGCTGGCCACTACGGTCTGCGCGTAGGCGTTGCGCATGACGTCGGCGTAGACGCGGTCACCCCGCTTGTCCTTGCGCTGCTCGGTGGTGATGACGTCTGGGTGCCTGCGGGCCAGGACGCCGGCCGCCCGGTGCGCGAACTCCCGCACCGCGTCGAAGTCTGTCCGCCGGTTCAGCGCCACGTGGACGTGCAGCCCCCGGCCGCCGGTGGTCCGGACGAAGCTGGTCAGGCCGAGCTCACCCTCGAGCAGGTCCCGCGCCCACAGCGCGGCCCGCCGGACGTCCGCGAACCGCTCGTCGTCCGGCGGGTCGAAGTCGAACACCATCTGGTCGGGCGCGCCGAGCTTGTCTACGCGGCTAGTGAACGCGTGGATCTCGATGCAGGCCTGGTTGGCCAGGTATACCAGGGTGGCAGGCCGGTCGCAGACGACTTGCTCGACCTGGCCGCCCTCCTTTCCCACCTCGGCACGGTGAATCCAGTCGGGGAAGTACGAGGGCGCGTTCTTCTGGAAGAACCGCTGGCCGCCTAGGCCGTCAGGGTAGCGGACCATGGTGATCGGCCGGTCTCGCAGCCAGGGCAGCATCCGGTCGGCGACGTCGGCGTAATACCTGGCCAGATCCTCTTTGGTGATCCCGTCATCGGGAAACAGGACCTTGTCCGGATGTGAGAGCGGCACGGTGATGCCGCCGGCGGCGATCTCTGCGGCCATGGGTCTGGTCAGACGTTCGCGGTCGCCTTGCTGAGCCCGGCGACCGCCGAGGCGGGGTCGTCCCGCATGGCCAGGTCGCCCATCGACACCATGCCCGCGACCTGTCCGTCCTCGATGACGGGCAGCCTGCGCACGGCGTACTCGCGCATCAGCCGCCCGGCTTCGCCGGCGTCCGCGTTCACGTCCACGCCGATCAGGTCCCCGCTGCTCAGCGGACCGACCGGCTCGTCTGCCCCCCTAGCCTCGGCCACCGCCCTGACCACCAGGTCGCGGGCGGTGATCAGGCCGTAAAGCGACTGATCGTTGACCACGAGGACGGCGCCCACTCCCCAGTCGCGCATAGTGCGGGCGGCGTCGCCGATCGACTGGTAGTAGTCCACTCCGATGGGGTCCGGCGTCATCACGTCACGCACCTTGGCGTCCATGATGTGTGCCTCCTCCGTTTCGTGGGTTCATCGTTCCCGTACTCTCGCGCTACCAGCCACGCCGCGCCTTAAACGGAAACGGCCCGCCGGAAGGGCGCCGGCTGCGCCCGCCGCGGTCAGCGGCGGCCGAGCAGGCGGTCGAGGGCGCGGCCGACCTCCTCGGCCAGCGCGGCATCGGGGCTGGCCACAGCGGGGCTGGCCGCGGCGGGGCCCCCCGCATGGACCAGGGCCGCCTCGGGCTCGCGGACCAGGCCGCAATCCAGGCACTCGACCTGGCCGAGCCGCCGGATCAGGTGCACGCTGGCGCACCTGGAGCAGGACTCTAGCTCGGCGGTCCAGTCACCCGATTCCTGGCACGCCGGGCAGACCAGGACCAGCTCGTCGCGCCGCACGCCACGGCGCCAGGGGCTCTTCCCCCGCTCCGGGTCCGTCTGCCGCACGCCACAGCGGTAACACGGCAATCCCCAGGCCTCCCCTCGGGCTAAGACGCTAGCCGAGCGCGGCGAGCGCCTTGGAGTATTCGGTGAGATCGCGCGCCTGCGGGATCGGGTTGACGACCTTCCACCGCACCAGGCCGTCTTTGTCGATGATGAACGTGCCCCGGGTCGCGAGACCGCGCTCGGAGTCGAACACACCGTACAGCTTGGCCACATCCCCGTGCGGCCAGAAGTCCGACAGCAGGCCGAACTGGAAATGTTCGGCGTCGGCCCAGGCCCGGTGAGCGAAGGTGGAGTCCACCGAGACCGTGAGCAACTCGACGTCGTCCCGGTTGATCTCGGGGAACTCGTCGCGGATGGCGCACAGCTCACCGGTGCACACGCCGCTGAACGCCAGCGGGTAAAAGACGATCACGACGTTCTTGACGCCGCGGAAGCTGGACAGCCGCACGGGCGTGCCGTGCTGGTCCTTCAGCTCGAAGTCGGGCGCCTGGTCGCCTACTTCCACCGCCATGGGAGATCCTTTCACCGCATCCGCGAATGTGCCTTCCACCCACCAAGTCTGCCACCTATCCGGGGGCGCGAAAGCCAGGACCGTTCGGGATGAAAACCGGGCGAACGGCCGGTCGGCGACGAACCGAGGTCTACCCGGTCAAGCCTGGTCAGGACCTCATCGGCGCGCCTTAGGAGCGACCAGCCGCGTGCCCGACCAGTCGCGGGCCGCGCTCACGCTCGAGGTCTGTGACAGGCCGGCCGTAGGCGCGGCCTCGCCGATATCGCTCGGCTCGACGTGACCTGACCTGCCCGCCTTCGGCGTGAGCAGCCAGATGTACCCCCCGTCGGCTAGCGGTGTCAGCGCGTCAACCAGCGCGTCGACGAGGTCCCCGTCCCCGTCCCGCCACCACAGCAGGACCACGTCGACCACGTCGTCGTAGTCCTCGTCGACTAGCTCCACGCCGTCTATCCGGGTGATCGCGCCGCGCAGCTGCTCGTCGCAATCATCGTCGTAGCCGATCTCCTGCACCACCTGGCCCGGTTTGATACCGAGCCGCTCGGCCTGGCCGCGCTCGTCCTGCGCCTGGCCCGCGGTCGTGCTCACTGACGTCCTCCTCGAATCCCTCCCCGCGCCGCCGCGCCTGGGGGCTGGCTGGCCCACGGGAGCTGCCAGCCCATCCCCCTGACGGCGACGACACGTCAGCACTTCTTGTTGGGACAGTTCACACTGGGTCGGCCCGGTGCGCAAGTGGCAATCGCTCCGGGCTGGCAAACCGCCGCCATAAATTGACCTGCCCGCTCCCCCTATTGGTTACGCATCGCAGCTCTTCTCACGTAGGGTAACGAGAAGATCCGCTCGCGGCGAAACCGCCCCCCGTTAAGGCCTTCGCCGCCCGGACGGTGCATGATGTCCCCCGCGCTCCGGTTACCGTCGAGTAGAGATGCGCGATCGGCCAGTTCGTACGACGATTGGTCTGGACAACACATCGAGGGATCCGTTCATGCGGCCGACCGGCCGCCCGACTAACAGCGGAAGGCGAGGCTACCCCGTGGCTTCCGGACGTCAGCAATTCTCCATCATCAGCGACGGGTTGCCGACCCAGTTGCCCGACATCGACCCGGACGAGACGCGCGAATGGGTCGAGTCGTTCGATTCGGTCGTGCGTACCAGAGGCCGGGCCCGCGCCAGGTACGTGATGCTCCGCCTGCTCGAGCGGGCGCGCGAGCAGCAGGTCGGGGTGCCCGGCCTGCGCAGCACCGACTTCATCAACACCATCCCGCCGGAGCGCGAGCCGTGGTTCCCCGGCGACGAGCACGTCGAGCGCCGGATCCGGGCTTACATCAGGTGGAACGCGGCCGTGATGGTCTCCCGCGCGAACCGGCCCGGCATGGGCGTGGGCGGCCACATCGCCACCTACGCCAGCGCGGCCAGCCTGTACGAGGTCGGCTTCAACCACTTCTTCCGCGGCAAGGACCACGGCGAGTCCGGCGACCAGGTGTTCTTCCAGGGGCACGCGGCGCCGGGCATCTACGCGCGCGCGTTCCTCGAGGGCCGACTGACCGAGGACCAGCTCAACGGGTTCCGCCAGGAGCTGTCGCATCCCGGCGGCGGGCTGCCGTCCTACCCGCACCCGCGGCTGATGCCCGAGTTCTGGGAGTTCCCCACCGTGTCGATGGGGCTCGGCGCGCTGAACTCGATCTACCAGGCCAGGTTCAACCGGTACCTGCTGGCCCGCGAGATCCACGACACCTCGCGGTCGCACGTGTGGGCGTTCCTGGGCGACGGCGAGATGGACGAGCCGGAGGCGCTCGGCGCGATCGGCCTGGCCGCGCGCGAGGAACTGGACAACCTCACCTTCGTCATCAACTGCAACCTGCAGCGACTGGACGGCCCGGTGCGCGGCAACGGGAAGATCATCCAGGAGCTCGAGGCGTTCTTCCGCGGCGCGGGCTGGAACGTGATCAAGGTGATCTGGGGCCGCGACTGGGATACGCTGCTGGCCCAGGACACCGACGGCGTGCTGGTCAACAAGATGAACACCACGCCGGACGGCCAGTTCCAGACCTACAGCGTCGAGCAGGGCGCGTACATCAGGGAGAACTTCTTCGGCGGCGACCCGCGGCTGCGCAAGATGGTGGAGCACCTGCCCGACGACGAGCTGCGCAACCTGTCCCGCGGCGGGCACGACTACCGCAAGGTGTACGCGGCGTTCAAGGCGGCGCGGGAGCACACCGGCCAGCCCACGGTCATCCTGGCGCACACCATCAAGGGCTGGACGCTGGGCAAGGACTTCGAGGCGCGCAACGCCACGCACCAGATGAAGAAGCTCACCGTGGCCGAGCTGAAGGAGTTCCGGGACCGGCTCTACCTGCCGATCTCCGACGCGGCCCTGGAGGCGGAGCTGCCGCCGTACTACCACCCGGGCGAGGACTCCGACGAGATCCTGTACATGCGCGAGCGGCGGGCCGCGCTCGGCGGGGTGCTCCCCCGCCGGGTGGTCCGGGCCAAGTCGCTGCCGCAGCCGGCCGACTCGGTCTACGACGAGCTGCGCAAGGGCTCGGGCAAGCAGGCGGTGGCCACCACGATGGCGTTCGTCCGGCTGCTCAAGGAGCTGATGAAGGACCCGATCATCGGGGACAGGTTCGCGCCGATCATCCCGGACGAGGCCAGGACGTTCGGCATGGATTCGCTGTTCCCGACGGCGAAGATCTACTCCCCGCACGGGCAGACCTACGAGGCGGTGGACCGCAACCTGCTGCTGTCCTACAAGGAGTCCGCCAAGGGCCAGATCCTGCACGAGGGCATCAGCGAGTCCGGCGCGATGGGCTCGGTGATCGCCGCGGGCAGCTCGTACGCCACGCACGGCACGCACATGATCCCGGTGTACGTGTTCTACTCGATGTTCGGCTGGCAGCGGACCGGGGACCAGATGTGGGCGCTCGGCGACCAGCTCGGGCGGGGTTTCCTGCTCGGCGCGACCGCGGGACGGACCACGCTGGCCGGTGAGGGCCTGCAGCACAACGACGGGCATTCGCCGCTGCTGGCCTCGGTCAGCGAGGCGTGCGTGTTCTACGACTGCGCGTGGGCGTTCGAGCTGGCCTACGTGATGCGCGACGCGCTGCGCCGGATGTACGACGCCACCCCGGAGCACCCGGACGGCGAGAACATCTTCTACTACCTCACCGTCTACAACGAGCCGTACCCGCAGCCCGCCGAGCCGGCGGCCTTCCCCGGCGGGACCGTGGCCCTCGAGGACGGCATCCTGCACGGGCTCTACCTGTACTCCTCCTCTGATGGGCCCGAACGGTCCGGGATGCGTGCCCCGCGTGCCCAGATCCTGGCCTCCGGGGTGGCGCTTCGCCAGGCCCTGACGGCCCAGGAGAAGCTCGCCGCGGACTGGGGCGTGTCCGCCGACGTGTGGTCGGCCACCTCCTGGACCGAACTGCGCCGGGACGCGCTGGCCTGCGAGTCGTGGAATATGCTGAACCCCGGCGAGCCGTCGCGGGTGCCGTATGTGACCTCGGCGCTCGCCGACGCGCACGGCCCGGTGATCGCGGTCTCGGACTGGATGAAGGCGGTGCCCGACCAGATCGCCCGCTGGGTGCCCGGCACGTTCACCTCGCTCGGCACCGACGGGTTCGGGTTCTCCGACACCCGGCCGGCCGCCCGGCGGTTCTTCCACGTGGACGCCGAATCCATCACCGTGGCGGTGCTGTGGGAGCTGGCGCGCACCGGCGCGGTGGACGCCAGCCTGCCCGGCCAGGCGATCGCCAAGTACCAGCTGGACCTGCCGGTGAGCGAGGCGCTCTCGTAGCGCCCCGGTGATGGTCTTACGCTTTGGTGATGGCGGCCAAGCAGCAGGTTCGCAGGCCCCGGCCGCGCGTCCACGCGGAGACCGTGCGCCGGATGGAGCGCGCCGCCGGCACGCTCAGCGCGGCGGCCATCGCCGCCCTGGACGAGCGGCTGCCGTGGTACCGCAACATGTCGGCGGAGAACCGGTCCTGGCTGGGCCTGGTCGCCCAGGCCGGCATCGCCGCGTTCCTGGACTGGATCAGGCATCCGGAGCGCAACCGGCCGGCCCTGACCGAGGTGTTCGGCACGGCGCCGCGCGAGCTGGCCCGCGCGGTCAGCCTGCAGCACGCGGTGGAGATGGTGCGGGTCATCATCGACGCGGTGGAGGCTCAGGTCGACGAGCTGGCCGCGCCCGGCGGCGAGGCGGAGCTGCGCGAGGCGGTGCTGACCTACGCCCGGGAGATCGCGTTCAGCGCGGCGCAGGTGTACGCGCGGACGGCGGAGGCGCGCGGCGCGTGGGACGCCCGGCTGGAAGCGCTCGTGGTGGACTCGCTGGTCCGCGGGGAAACCGAGGACACGCTGCACTCCTGGGCCTCGGCGCTGAGCTGGTCGTCCTCCCCCGTCGTGGTGGTCGTGGGCACGATCAGCGACGAGGACGCTCTCTCCGGCGGGGCGGAGCCGCACATCGAGGACATCCGCGCCCAGGCCCGGCGGGCCCGGCTCGACCTGCTGGCCGGCGTGCAGGGCAACCGGCTGATCCTGGTCCTGGGCGGCACCGATGACCCGATCGCCGCGGCCGAGCGGTTCGCCGGACGGTTCGGGCCGGGACCGGTGATCGCCGGGCCGCTGGTCCGCGACCTGCGGGCCGCGTCGGTCTCCGCGCGCGCCGCGCTGGCCGCGCTGCGCGCCGCTCCCGCCTGGCCGGAGGCGCCGCGGCCGTCCGGGGCGGACGACCTGCTCCCCGAGCGCGCCCTGGACGGCGATCCCGACGCGAAAGCCGCGCTGATCAGCGATGTCTACGAGCCCCTGGTGGGCGGCGGGCACGCGCTGCTTGACACCCTCACGACCTATCTGGAGCAGGGCTCCTCCCTGGAGGCCACGGCCAGGCTGCTGTTCGTGCACACCAACACGGTCCGGTACCGGCTGCGCCGTGTCGCCGAGCTCACCGACTATGTCCCTTCGGCCGGGCGGGACGGCTTCACGCTGTGGGTGGCCATGGCCCTCGGCCGCCTCGCCGGGCGCTAGGGGTTACCGTCGGCGGGTAGCGCAGCGATGACACCCGGGTGAACGGTAGTTGGAGATACCCTACAAATATTCGACGAGCAACTTCGTACCGCTCGACATTCATCTGGCGGACATATACAGGGCAGGGTAAGAGGATGCTGATCATCACCGCGCCCGGGCAGGGCGCGCAGACGCCGGGTTTCCTGGCGCCCTGGCTGGAACTGCCCGGGATCGCCGAACGCCTCGGCACCGCCTCCGAGCTGGCCGGCTGCGATCTCATCAGGTTCGGGACGACGGCGAGCGCGGATGAGATCAAGGACACGGCGGTGGCGCAGCCGCTGCTCGTGGCGGCCGCGATCGCCGCGGCGTCGGCGCTGTCCGGGTCGGCGCTGGCCGGGTCGGCGCTGTCCGGGTCGGCGCTGTCCGGGTCGGCGCTGGCCGGGTCGGCGCTGGCCGGGTCGGCGCTGGCCGGTGGCGACCCGGGTGACGTGCACGCGGACGCGGCCGCCGGGCACAGCGTCGGGGAGCTGGCCGCCGGGGTCATCGCCGGCGTGCTCGCCGCGGACGACGCTATGCGCCTGGTCGGGGTGCGCGGGACGGCCATGGCGGCGGCCGCGGCGGCCGGGCCGACCGGGATGACGGCCGTGCTCGGCGGCGACCACGAAGCGGTGCTCGCGGCGATCGCCAGGCACGGCCTGACGCCCGCGAACGTCAACGGGGCCGGGCAGATCGTGGCCGCCGGCACCCTGACAGAGCTGGCAGCCTTCGCGGCCGATCCGCCGGCCGGGGCGCGGCTGCGCCCCCTTCAGGTCGCCGGGGCCTTCCACACCCGGCACATGGCCCCGGCCGTCGCGGCGTTGCGGGACGCCGCCGCCGGCGTCACGGTCACCGATCCGGCCATGACGCTGCTATCCGACTCCGACGGGGCCGCGGTCACCACCGGCAAGGAGTGGCTGGAGCGCATCGTCGCTCAGGTCGCCGCGCCGGTGCGCTGGGACCTGTGCATGCAGACGATGGCCGATCTCGGCGTGACCGCGCTTATCGAGCTGCCGCCGGCCGGCACGCTGACGGGCCTGGCCCGGCGGGCGCTGCCCGGCGTGGCCCAGCTCGCGATCAAGACCCCGGACCAGCTCGACGCCGCCCGCGACCTGATCGAGGAGCACCTGGCCGACTCCGATCGCCACAGCCACGGTCACCTGCCAGAATGGCGGCTGATCGTCGCGCCAACGTCGGGGACGTTCCGGTCGCCGCCGGGGCGCGGCGACGCGGCCTCGACCGGCGCCGCGGTCGCTCTCACCGCGGACCTCGGCACGGTCGTCGCCCGCAGCGGGGAACGCGCGGTCGCGGCGCCGTGGCCCGCGGAGATCATCGAATGGCTGGTGGAAGAAGGAGACCCGGTCAGCGAGGGCCAGCCACTTGTCCGTGTTCAACCCGAGGGGGGTCCGGGGGGATGGGTCCCCCCGGACAGAAGGGAAGGCGCATGACATCACCACAGCCCGTCAGGTCCTTCACCCCGTTCGCGCTCGCCGCGGGCGCGCGCATCCTGTCGCTCGGCGGCTACCAGCCAGGCAACGTGGTCACCAACGATGACCTCGCGGCCCAGGTCGACACGAGCGACGAGTGGATCCGCAGCCGGACCGGCATCATCAGCCGCCGGTTCGCCGGACCCGACGAGAGCGTGACGGATATGGCGGTCGTGGCCGGCGGTAAGGCGCTGGCCGGCAGCGGCCTGTCCCCCGGTGACATCGACCTGGTCATCGTGGCCACCTGCAGCACCGAGGGGTCGCTGCCCAACGTCTCCGCGGTAGCCGCGCATCGGCTCGGCATCCTCGCGCCCGGCGCCTATGACCTCAACGCCGCCTGCGCCGGATTCTGTTACGCGCTGGCCAACGCCTCCGACGCGATCCGGGCGGGCACCGCCCGGCACGTGCTGGTGATCGGGTCGGAGAAGATGACGGCCTGGGTCGACCCGACGGACCGCTCCACCTGCATCATCTTCGCCGACGGGGCCGGCGCCGCGGTCGTGGGACCCGTCGCGGACGGCGAGCCGCCCGGCATCGGCCCGGTCGCCTGGGGTAGCGCCGGGGACCTGGCGGAGCGGATCACCATCGCCGACCGCAACTCGTTCCTGTACCAGGAGGGCCAGGCGGTGTTCCGCTGGGCCACCACGGCCATGCACCCGATCGCGGCGCAGGCCTGCGAACGGGCCGGCGTCGCCGTGAGCGACCTGTCCGCGTTCGTTCCCCACCAGGCGAACCTGCGGATCATCGAGGCCATCGCGCGCAGGCTCGGCGTGCCGCGCGAGCGCCTGGCGGACGACATCGTGCACGCGGGCAACACGTCCTCGGCCTCGATCCCGCTGGCCCTGTCGCGGATGGCCGAGCGCGGGGACGTCAAGCCGGGGTCGCCGGCGCTGCTACTCGGATTCGGGGCGGGGCTGTGCTACGCGGCGCAGGTGATCACGGTACCCTAGCCGCGCCCAGGCCCGGCCGGCCGCAGGCCGGGTGGGGGCAGACCCCACCGTCCCCCGGGGCTGCAGACCAGTACGAACACTTCAGACAAGGAGCAAGGGACATGAACGAGCAGGAGATTCTCGCCGGGCTTGGTGAAATCGTCGAGGAGATCGCCGGCGTACCCGCGGACGAGGTCACGCCGAGCAAGAGCTTCGTCGATGACCTGGACATTGACTCGCTGTCGATGGTGGAGATCGCCGTCGCCGCCCAGGACAAGTTCGGCGTCGAGATCCCTGACGACCAACTGAAGGACCTCACCACGGTCCAGGACGTGGTGAACTTCGTCGGCAAGAACGCCGGGGGCTCGGCGTGACCGCAGGGCGCGATACCGTCGTCGTCACCGGGCTCGGCGCGACTACCCCGCTCGGCGGGGACGTCGCGTCGACCTGGTCGGCGATGCTGGAGGGCCGCAGCGGCGTTCGCCGACTCACCCAGCCGTGGGCGGAGGACCTGCCGGTGCGTATCGCCGCCGAGGCTGCCGCCGACCCGGTGGAGATCGTGGGCCGCGTGCAGGCCCGCCGGATGGACCGCTGCGAGCAGCTGGCGCTGGTGGCCGCGCGCGAGGCCTGGGCCAACGCGGGCTCCCCCGACGTGGACCCCGAGCGGCTCGGCGTGACGGTCACCAGCGGGATCGGCGGCATCGGGTCGACGCTGACCGCGTACGACGCGCTCAGGGAGAAGGGCTGGCAGCGCATCTCGCCGTACACGGTGCCGATGCTCATGCCGAACGGTTCGGCCGGATGGATCAGCATGGAACTCGGAGCACGGGCCGGTGCGCACACGCTGGTCAGCGCGTGCGCGTCCGGCGCCGAGGCGATCGGCTACGGCATCGACATGATCCGCTCCGGGCGGGCCGACGTAGTGATGGCAGGCGGCACCGAGGCGGCGATCATGCCGCTGAACATCGGCGCGTTCGCGGTGATGCGGGCCATGTCCACCCGCAACGACGAGCCAGAGCGGGCGTCCCGGCCGTTCGACAAGGCCAGGGACGGATTCGTGCTCGGCGAGGGAGCCGGCATGCTGGTGCTTGAGTCGCTATCGCACGCGCGGCAGCGCGACGCCACCGTGTACGCCGTCGCGGCCGGGGCCGGCTACTCCTCAGACGCCTACCACATCGCGCACCCGGCGCCCGACGGGGTCGGCGTGATCGCGGCGATCACCCGCGCGCTGGCCGACGCCCAGGTCGACCCGGGCCGGGTGGTGCACGTCAACGCGCACGCCACGTCCACCCCGGAGGGCGACGCGGTCGAGGCGCAGGCGCTGGCCAAGGCGCTCGGGACCGCCATCGATGGCGTGATCGTCACGTCCACCAAGTCGATGACCGGGCACCTGCTCGGCGGCGCGGGCGCCATCGAGTCGGTGGCCGCCATCCTCGCGCTGCGCGAGCACGTGGCCCCGCCCACCATCAACCTCGAGGACCTGGACGAGGACGTGCCGGTCGAGGTCGCCACCGAGCCGAGGCCGCTGAGCAAGCGCGGCTCCGAGCCGATGGCGGTGCTGAACAACGCGTTCGGGTTCGGCGGCCACAACGTGTCTCTGGTTTTCACCGCCGCCTAAGCCTTCGCACATCGTCCTTCGTTCCGGCTAGGGGAGACCTGAGATGACCGCACTGGATCAGAGCCGAGCTCCTGCAGCTGTTCCCGGTGCTGCCCCTCCTGCTGTTCCCGGTGCTGCCCCTCCTGCTGTTCCCGCCGGGGTCGCGCCCCGGCCGGCCCCGCTCCCGCGCGATCCCCAGGAGCGCCTGGCGGCCCTGTTCGATCCGGGCACGCTGGAGGTCCTGCCGGTCGACCTCGAGGAGCGCAGCGGGGTCGTCGCGGGCGTCGGCCTGGTGCACGGCGTGGGCGTGGTGGCCTTCGCCTCCGACCCGCGGGTCCAGGGCGGCGCGATGGGCACCGCGGGCTGCGCCGCGATCGTCGGGGCCTACGCCGAGGCCCTGTCGCGGGGTGTCCCGATCGTGGGTCTGTGGCACTCCGGCGGGGCCCGGCTGGCCGAGGGCGTGGCCAGCCTGCACGCGGTGGGAACCGTCTTCGCGGCGATGACGCAGGCGTCCGGGCAGGTGCCGCAGATCTCGGTGGTGCTCGGACCGGCGGCAGGCGGTGCCGCCTACGGTCCGGCGCTGACCGACATCGTGATCCTGTCCGGGCGGGGGCGTATCTTCGTCACTGGCCCGGACGTGGTGCGGTCCGTAACCGGCGAAGACGTGGACATGGAACGGCTCGGCGGCCCCGAGCCGCACAGCCGCAGGTCCGGCGTGGTGCATATAGTCACAGAAACCGACGCGGAGGCGCTCGACCGAGCCCGCCTGCTGGCGGCCATGCTCAGCGACCAGGGCAAGATCACCGAAGATGACACCGCGGGGCACGACCTTTCCGGCGTGCTGCCCGAGTCCGCCCGCCGCGCGTACGACGTGCACCTGCTGACCGGCAGGCTGCTCGACACGCCTGGCATCGAACTGCACCCGCGGTGGGCGCCGAACATCGTGACCATCCTCGGTCGCCTGGCCGGCCGCACGGTCGGCGTGGTCGCCAGCAACCCGATGCGGCTCGGCGGCTGCCTGGACGCCGCCTCGGCGGAGAAGGCGGCGCGCTTCGTGCGGATGTGCGACGCGTTCGGCGTGCCGCTGGTGGTCCTGGTGGACGTGCCCGGCTACCTGCCCGGCGTCGGCCAGGAATGGGACGGCGTGGTCCGCCGCGGCGCCAAGCTGCTGCACGCCTTCGCCGAAGCCACGGTCCCCCGGGTGACGCTGGTGACCCGCAAGGCCTACGGCGGCGCCTACATCGCGATGAACTCCCGCGCGCTCGGCGCGACCCGCGTCTTCGCCTGGCCGGACGCCGAGGTCGCCGTCATGGGCGCCGTGGCGGCGGTCCGCATCCTGCACCGGCGCACGCTCGCCTCGGTGCCGCCCGGGCAGCTGCACGAGGCCGAGACACAGCTAGCCGCCGAGCACGAGGCCACCGCGGGCGGCCTGCGGCGCGCCCTGGACCTCGGGGTCATCGACGCGATCATCGAGCCCGGCCAGACCCGCCGCGAGCTGGCCCGGGCCATCGCCGAGGCTCCCCAGCTGAAGGGCACCCACGCCAACATCCCGCTCTGACAGCGCGTCGCGCCTGACCGCCGCCCGCCGCCGGATCCCGCCGCGCACCATGCGCACCATACGGCCCGCAGGTCCCGCCCGTCCCGTCCTGCGCCGCTCCGGGCACCGGGCGCTACCACGCCGATGTGACATCGCCGTGGCCAGGGCAACGTCAATGTGACATCGTCGTGGTTCCGCGGGCGCGAGCGGGGCCCGGGAAAGGCTGCCCGCGGGCCCGGAAGCGCCGTGCTGCCCTTACCTGTCCCAGGATCTACAGGACATGCCCTGACACGAAAACTGGGTTCCCGTTGGCGCGCGGCAGCGAACCTTGACCTGAGCGGTGGCAAGGTTGCGGGACAGGCGTCGGTTGTCCGGCGGGAAGACCGGGATGCCGGCTGGCGGCGGCTCCAGGCTGCGGGGTCA
>WNGJ01004658.1_pt1 | contig 28884 bp, 27 predicted proteins | sample 5400611 | NCBI WGS metagenome assembly WNGJ01 (sample SAMN13153375, study PRJNA577476) | soil metagenome | isolation source: 40 cm soil or saprolite under Garry oak tree replicate 1 | place: USA:California | collected 2016-06-15
AGACTCGCAGGGTGCAGCGGCGGGGGAATCCGGTGCGGCTTGTGATTGCGCTTTCCGTGGCAGCCGCGCTCGCCGTTTTTCTGCTCTACACGAGCTTCGCGGGCGGGGCAACGCCGTCGCTGAAGCCGAGTCAGCTTGCCGGACACAACGGCAAGCTCAGTGTCAGCGGCTATGTCCTCGGACCGGTCAAGGGCGATCCACACGCCGCCGGCGGCCTCCGCTTCAAGCTCCGCGACATCGACGGGCCTCACCAGAGCGTCCGCGTTCCCGTCGTCTTCCACGGCTCCGAGCCGGACCTCTTCAGGGCAGGCCGTCACGTCTACGTCGTCGGGAGCTACAACGGCGCGAGCCTCGCTGCGACGTCGATCACGACGAAGTGCCCGTCCAAGTACGCGCCCGCGAAGAGCTAGTGCCTGGCCGGCCGAGGCACTAATGCAAGATCTCGGCCGCGCAGCGCTCGCCCTCGCGTTCGTGCTCGTCGTCTATGCGGCGGTCGGCGGCGGCCTAGGCGCCTACACCCGCCGGCGGCGGCTCGTCGCCTCCGGGCGGAACGCCCTCTTCGCCGCCTTCGGCGCCACCGCGGTCGCGGCGATCGTGCTGCTGAACGCGTTCCGCATTCGCGACTTCTCGTTCGCCTACGTCGCCGAGCACTCCAGCAAGGCGCTGCCGTTCCCCTATGTCTACACGGCGTTCTGGGGCGGCCAGGAGGGCTCACTCCTCCTCTGGCTCCTCGTGCTGACGGGGGTCGGCTCGGCTGCGGTCGCCTTCAACCGTCGCCTGACCACCGAGGTGCTGCCGTGGACGGTGCCGGTGCTCGGCGGGGTCGCGAGCTTCTTCGCGCTGCTGCTCGTTTTCGTCGCGAGCCCGTTCGCAACCCAGGTCGCGCCCGCCGACGGCGCCGGCCTCAACCCGAGCCTGCAGAACCCGTACATGATGATCCACCCGCCGCTGCTCTACCTCGGCTACGTCGGGTTGACGATCCCGTTCGCCTTCGCCGCCGGCGCACTGCTCTCCGGCCGCTTCGACGAGCGCTGGATCGTCGCCACCCGCCGCTGGACGATCCTCGCCTGGACGGCGCTCGGGATCGGGATCCTGCTCGGCGCGAAGTGGGCCTACGAGGAGGTCGGCTGGGGCGGCTACTACGCCTGGGATCCGGTCGAGAACGCGGCGCTGATGCCGTGGCTGGCTGCGACCGCCTACCTCCACTCGGTGATGGTGCAGGAGAAGAAGAACATGCTCCGGGTCTGGAACGCGACGCTCGTCACGGGAGCGTTCTGCCTCTCCATCTTCGGCACCTTCCTGACCCGGAGCGGGCTGATCAACTCGATCCACTCGTTCGCTCAGTCTCCGATCGGGGCCTGGTTCCTGGGCTTCATCGCCCTCGTAGCAACCTTCTCGACGGTGCTGATCATCTGGCGGCTGCCGCTCTTGCGCGCGCGGACCAAGCTCGAGTCGCTCGCCTCGCGCGAGGCCGCCTTCCTCTACAACAACCTGCTGCTCGTCGCCTTCACGCTCACGGTCCTCTGGGGCGTCGCGTTCCCGCTGCTCTCGGACGCGGTTCGCGGGGAAGCCGTCACGGTCGGCCCGCCCTACTATGACTTCTTCCTCAAGGTCTTCGGCCTGCCGCTGCTGCTGCTGATGGGGATCGGCCCGCTCGTTGCCTGGCGGCGGACGTCCCTTCGGGCGCTCGGAGAAACGGTGCTCGGTCCCGCCCTCACCGCGCTCGCGGTCGGCGTGATCCTGATCGCCTTCGGCGCCGGCTCCAGCCCCGCCGGCCTGCTCGCCTACACGTTCTCGGCCTTCGCGCTCGCCGCGATCGTGCTCGAGTTCGCGCGCGGGACGCGCGCCCGCAAGGCGCTCGGCACTCCGACCTGGTGGTCGGCCTTCTCCGGTCTCGTCGCGCGAAACCGCCGCCGCTACGGCGGCTACGTCGTCCACGCCGCCGTCGTCCTACTCGCGATCGGCGTCGCCGGGTCGAGTGCCTACGGCGCGACGAAGATCCAGCGCTTCCGCCCGGGGGACTCGATGAAGATCCGCGGCTACACGCTCACCTATCTCAACAGCGTCGAGCGGCACTCGGCGAACCACGACGAGCTGCGTGCGCGGATCGCCGTGACCGAGAACGGCAAGTCGGTCGGCACGATCATGGCCGGCAAGAACAGGTATTTCGCTGAGGATCAGACCTCGAACGAGGTCGCGATCAAGCGCGACTGGCTGCGCGCCCAGGATCTGTTCGTGATCGGCGACGAGTTCAAGTTCGGCAAGGGCGATACGGTCAACTCCGTCTACCTCAAGGTGCTGGTCAAGCCGCTCGTCAACCTGATCTGGCTCGCCGGCTTCGTCTTCCTGCTCGGCTCGGTGATCACGCTCTGGCCCGACGCCCGCGAGCAGCGGCGCCTGGCGGCGCGCACAGAACCGGGGCCTGTGGCAGTTACTCCGTGACCACGTACTCGAACGCCGCCCAGGCGAAGACCACGAAAATCGCGTCGTAGAGCGCCAGGAAGGCGAGGTACTTCCCGCTGGAGTCGGCGAGGCTGGAGCCGACGCCGCCGACGACGATCGGGATCGCAAGCGGCAGGAAGAGCAGCGGCAGCAACAGCTCGCGGGCGCGCCCGGCCGCTGCCATCGCCGCCAGCACGGTGCCGACCGCGCAGATGCCGATATCCGCCAATGCGACGCCGGCGATCGTCGAGCCGTCGACCGAGGTGAAGAAGAGCGCGAACGCCGGCAGCGCCACGACCTCGGCGACGACGAGGAAGGCGAGCGTCGCCACGACCTTGCCGACCCAGATCGCGCTGCGATCCGACGGCGCGAGCACGAGCCCGTCGAGCACGCCCTGCTCGCGCTCGGCGACGAAGGAGCGGCCGAGGCCGAGCAGCGCGGTGAAGAGAATCGCCACCCAGAGCAGGCCGAGCGACGCGTCCGCCGAGGCATTCGTCGGCAACGCGAAGTGAAAGACGACGAGCACGGCGATGACGAAGAGCAGCATCGCCGGCAGCGTGTCGCGCGCCCGCAGCTCGAGCAGCAGGTCCTTGCGGGCGAGCGCGCTCGCGTCGGACAGATACCTCCTCACGCCAGCGCCAGCCTTCCGGTGGCGAAGCGCTCGAGCCGCTCGGGCGCGTGGCTGGCGACGAGCAGCGTCCGTTCGCGTCGAAGCTCGTCGAGCTCCCGTTCCAGCAGCTCCTCACCCGCCTCGTCGAGCGCGTTGCCGGGCTCGTCGAGAATCAGCAGCTCGGGGTCGTGCAGGAGCGCACGGCAGAGCGCCAGCCGCTGCATCATCCCGCGCGAATACGAGCCCGTCCGCTCGGCGCGAGCCTCCCAGAGCCCGAAGCGCTCGAGCAGCATCCCGATCCGCTCCCGCCGCTCGGGCACCCGGTAGAGGCGTCCGTAGAGGTCGAGGTTCTCGATCGCCGTTAGCTCGCGGTAGACGAGCGGCTCGTGGGCGAGGTAGCCGACCTGGCCTCGCTCCGCGTCGACCTCGAGCTCGCCCGAGGTCGGGATCAGCAGTCCTGCGCATAGACGCAGGAGTGTCGTCTTGCCTGAGCCGTTCGGGCCCGTGACGACGAGGAAACCGCCACGCGCAAGCTCGAAGTCGACGGGCTCGAGCGCGCGCTTGTCGCCGAAGCGGCGGGCCAGCCCGCGCGCCCGGATCACGGCACCCCCTCGAGCGCCCGCTGCTCCAGAACCTCGGCCGCTTCCTCGGCGGAGGGAGGACTCGTCAGGAGTTCGATCTTCTCCTCCGGGTCGGGGTACGACGTCGCGCGAATTGCCTCTCCCGCGGCGGCGAGGTCGTACTCGGTTCGGCGGAGCTCGACGTCCGGCCCGAGCAGCGCCCAGTAGGCGCCCGGCCGCCCCTCGTACGGCATGCCGATGCTCCCCGCGTTGACGACCCTGGTGTCGTCGATCCGACGGTCGAACTGGTGGTGCGTGTGGCCGCAGACGACCGTGCGCTCCGAAACCTCGGACAGGATCTCTCGCAGGCGCTCTTCGGCTGTGATGGCGGTGATCGCCTCGAGGTCGCTCCGCGGGGTGCCGTGGCAGAAGAGCGTTCGGCCGAGCCCGTCGACCTCGAGCGTGACCGTCGGAGGCCAGGCCTCGGCAAGCGCATGCTCCTTTTGCGTCAACTGCGCCAGCAGCCACTCGTACCGGGCACGCCACCGCTCCTCGTAGGGGCCGAGGTCGCGGTCGGCATTCCCCCGGACGAAACTGACACGGGGCCCAAGGCCGCGAAGTCGCGCGAGCGTCTCGGCCGGCATCGGCCCGGAGAACACGTCGCCGCCGCTCACAATCGCCGCGTCCTCGGGTACTTCGGCGAGCACCGCCTCCAGTGCCGGGAGGTTGCCGTGAACGTCGTAGAGCGCCGCGACTTTCATACGGCCTTATCCTCTTTTCTCCGAGCGCATGAGCCCAAGAGCCGGGTTTGGACGGCCGCCAGGGCGGCATCGCAAGCGACGCGTCATCCTGCGGCCTCCGCGAGCACGAAGCCGAAGAAGACGACACTGATGACGCCGTTCATCGTGAAGAAAGCAGCGTTCAGCCGCCGCAGGTCGCCCGGACGGACGAGCGCGTGCTCGTATGCGAGCAGGCCGGCGACCGCGGCGACGCCCAGCCAGTAGAGCGAACCGAGATGGAGCCCGAGGCCGACCGCGGCGAGCAGGCCGACGGTCGCAGTGTGGGCGAGGCGCGCGCCCCAGAAGAGGCGCCGCTCTCCGAATCGCGTTGCGAACGAGTGCAGCCCCTGCTCACGATCGAACTCGAGGTCGAACAGCGAGTAGAAGAGGTCGAAGCCCGCCACCCAGAGCGCGACTGCGCCGCCAAGCGCCCACGCCGGCCAGGGCAGCCGTCCGGTGATCGCGACCCAGGCGCCGACGGGCGCGAGACCGTCCACGGCGCCGAGCCAGAGATGCGAGAGCCACGTCCAGCGCTTCAGGTACGGGTAGATGACGAACGCGGCGACCGGGATCGGCCAGAGCCAGCGTACGATCGGATCGAGCTGGTAGACGGCGACGAGGAAGAGCGCCAGCGAGGCCAGGCAGAAGGCGACGACCTGGACACGGCTGAGCAGCCCGCTCGGCAGCTCGCGGCCTGCGGTGCGGGGATTGCGCGCGTCGATCGCGGCGTCGATCAACCGGTTCAGGCCCATCGCCAGCGAGCGCGCGCCGATCATCGCCAGTGTGATCCAGACGAGATCGTGCGCCGAGGGAATCCTGTTCACGCAGAGCAGCGCGCCGACATAGGCGAACGGCAGCGCGAAGACCGTGTGCTCGATCTTGACCAGCGACGCGAACCGCCGCGGGTAGGTCCCGGCCGCGGTGATCATGTCTGCCGATGCGCGGTCTGCTCGCCCGCGAGTAGCTCGAGCGCGTGCCCGAGCGCCGGCTGCAGCACGGCGAAGCCGTCGCGGCAGCCACCCGGAGAGCCGGGCAGGTTGACTACGAGCGTTCGGTCGCGCACGCCGGCGACGCCGCGCGAGAGCAACCCGTGCGGCGTCTTCGCAATCGAGTCGGCGCGAATGGCCTCCGCGATGCCGGGCGCCGGCCGGTCGATCACCTCGCCGCTCGCCTCGGGCGTCACGTCGCGAGGGCCGAGCCCCGTCCCGCCGGTCGTGAGCACCAGCGCCGCGTCCTCGGCGAGCTCGACGATCGCATCGGCGATCGCTTCACGGTCGTCGGCGACGACGCGCCGCTCGAGCTCGAAGCCTTCGGCGGCGAGCAGCTCGGCGAGGAGATCGCCGCTCGCGTCGTCGCGCTCCCCGGCCGCGACGCCGTCGGAGACGGTCAGAACGGCGGCCTTCATGCCGGCTCTTTGGTCTTCTCGACCAGCCGCACGCCGGTGATCTCGAGCTCCTTGTCGACTGCCTTGGCCATGTCGTAGACGGTCAGCGCCGCGACGGACGCGGCCGTCAAGGCCTCCATCTCGACGCCGGTCTGGGCGGTCGTCTCGGCACTGGCGAGAATCGTGACCTCACCCTCGCCCACCTCGAGCTCCACGGCAACGTGGGACAGCGGCAGCGGGTGACAGAGCGGGATCAGCTCGGCGGTGCGCTTCGCAGCCATGATTCCGGCCACCTGGGCCGTCGCGAGCGCGTCGCCCTTCGGCAGCTCGCGCAGGCGCAACGCGGTCTCGGGCGCCATCCGTACCTCGGCGCGCGCGACCGCCCGCCGGCGCAACGGCTCCTTGCCGCCGACGTCGACCATCCGCACCGACCCTGTTTCGTCGACGTGCGAGAGCTCGCTCATGCGAAGAACCGTACCGCGGGGAGAACTAGGAAACCCGAGCCGAAGCGCGATCGAGCTCGGCGAGCTGCGACGCGAGCCAGCGCGCGAGGTCGTGCTCCCGCACGTGAGCCCTGATCGCCTCGAGGCGGTCGCGGCGCTCAGCCACCTGCATCTCCAGCGCCTCGTGAATCGCTTCCGCCTGCGCGGCGACGTCGAAGGGATTGATCGTCAGCGTCCAGGACCCGATTTCCTCGCAGGCACCGGCGTTTTCAGACAAGACAACAACCCCGTCCCGCGTGTTGACGAGCGGCGCCTCTTTCGCCACGAGGTTGAGCCCGTCGAAGATCGCGTTCACGAACAGGACGTCGAACTGCTTGTACGCGGCGACCGAGCGCGGGAAGTTGTCCTCGATCTGAAGGTCGATCGGCAGCCAGGCGTCGGACTGGAAGCGGTCGTTGACGCGGCGAGCCTCGCGCTGGATCGCACCGAGGTACTCGGCGTACTCGGGGATGTCCTGCCGTGAGGGATCGAGCAGCGCGAGCAGACCCACCCGCCCATACATCTCCGGATGCGCCTCCAGGTAGAGCTCGAAGGCACGAAAGCCGCGGACGACGTTCTTCGACGGATCGGTCCGGTCCACGCGGACAACCAGGCGTTCCGGCCGCCGCTCGACGATCTCCCGCTCGGCTTCGAGCACCGCCGGGCTCTCGGCAAGCTCGTCGAACTCCTCTGGGTCGATCGAGATCGGCGAGGCGTCCACCCGAGTGCGGCGTCCCCGGTAGTCCGCAGTCCAGTCGCTGAAGTTCCCGTGCGCACCCGCGATGTCGACGGAACAGCGCAGGAAGGCAAGCCGCCAGCGGCTCGAGTGGAAGCCGACGACGTCGTTCGCCAGCAACCCGTCGTGGATCGCGTGGCGCATCTCCGCCGGCAGGATCCGCCAGTAGTCCGGCTGGGGCCACGGGATGTGGACGAAATGCGAGAGCGTCGCGTCGGGCGCTTCCTCCCGGACGAGCCGCGGCGCCAGATAGAGGTGGTAGTCGTGGAAGAGGACGGCCGCGTCGGGCTCGGCCTCGAGCTCTTCGAGGACCGCGGCGGCAAACCCTTCGTTGACCTTGACGTACCCCTGCTCCCAGGCGTGGCGGAACCCGTGGTCGAGCGCAGGGGTGTAGGCGAGCTCCCACAGGTAGTGCTGGAGGAACCACAGCATCGGATTCGAGACCACGTTGTAGAACCAGTCGTAGGCCGCTTCGTCGTGGGCGACCAGCCGAAGCCGGAAGGGCGAGCCGTCGCGCGCCGTCTCGTCGATCGTCTCTTCGGCGGCGACTCGGTCCTCGTCCGAGATCGCGCTCGCGATCCAGGTCACGTCGTGGTACGAGACCAGCCCGCGCAGGGCCGTGACCAGACCGCCGCCGCCACGCTTCGCGACCCGCTCGCCGTTCTCGCGCGAGTAGGAAACCGGGCCGCGGTTCGAAACCACGATCAGCTTGCGCCGCTCCGCCATCAGGCGAAGGGTAACCGGCCGGCTCCCCTAAAAAACTACGCGGCGCCGACCACCGCAAGCTCGGCGCCGGCGGTGTCGTTCCCGAGCAGCCGGTTGAAGAGCACAAGCCAGTCGCGCAGCAGCCGCGGCATCAGGAAGTTCCGCCGCACGTACTCCTTGCCCTTCAGCGCCCGCAGGCGCGCCTCGGTCGGGTCACGCAGGATCTCGATGCAGGCGTCCGCGCACTGAGCGGACGAGTCGACGAGCCAGCCCGTCTCTCCGTCCTGAATCTGGCGCACGATCCCGCCCACTCGCCCGGCCACGGTCGGCCGCGTCTTCCAGAGCCCCTCGGTGACGGTCAGTCCGAACCCCTCCTTGATCGACTTCTGGATCACCGCGTGCGAGTGCACCTGGAACGCGTTCACCTCGACGCCGCCGATGTTGTTCAGGTTCGAGAGGATGTAGATGTCGGGGTCGCCCTGGGCGTAGCCGACGGTCTGGTTGTAGTAGTCCCAGCCCTCGGGGTCGTCGTGGGCCATCGAGCCGACGAGTGCGAGCTGCACCTCGGGGAAGCGCTCCTTCACCTCACGGTAGGCGTCGATCACGCCCAGCGGGTCCTTCCAGGGATCGAAGCGCGAGACCTGCGTCAGCAGCGGCCGCTCGACGTCGATTCCGAACTGGTCGACGATGTAGGCTGCATCCTCGGGCGAAAGGGCCATGTTCTTCGGCGTCAGCGGGTCGATCGCGGGCGGCCAGATGTACGACGGCGGCAGGCCCGGCGCCGCGGGGACGTACTCGTTCATGTGAAAAATCGCCGCGTCGTAGCGGCCGAGCGCCGGCAGCAGGAAGTCGAGCACACTCTGATTGGGTGTCGAGAGATCGATGTGGCAGCGCCAGATCCAGCGCGCCGGCGACGAGGGGAAGCGCTCGATCATGAAAGCCGGCTGGGGGTCGTGGACGATTACGAAGTCGTAGTCGTCCTCGAGATCCTGCGCGTTTTCCTCGTTGTAGCGGCGGTAGACGTCCTCCTGGTCTGGCGTCAGCCCCTGTGGGGAGCCCTGGAGAGCGTTGTGGATCGTCTTCGTCGCCGCGAAGAACTCGTCGGCGCCGCGGATGATCCGCCATTCGGCCTCGAGGCCGGCATCGCGCATCAAAGGCACGAGCGCGTAGAGGATCTCCGCGACCCCACCCCCGAAGGCAGTCGCTGAGAGGTGCAGCACACGCTTCCCCTCGAGCTGGGCCGCCAGCCTACGGATCTCCTCCATCAAGCCGCGCGAGGCGATCGTGCCGTAGTCCAGCAGCGACTTGTTTCCGACGTTGATGAGCTGGAGCATGTGAGGCCGGCGGTTTCTTCAGGGGACGAGAGCGGGGAGAATAGTGGCTACTCGCCGAGGAACTTCACGAAGCGAAGCCGTGATCCTCCCGACTCGCGCTCGTCGATCTCGACTTCATCGACGACCGCCCGGATGATTGCGATCCCAAGGCCCCCCTCGCTCAGGTCGCCGTTACCCTCGCCCGCGAGCTCGGCGGGCTCGAATCCCTGACCATCGTCGGCAACCTCGACGACCAGCCGGTCCGGCTCGATCTGGTAGATGATCTCGACCGTGCCCGCGCGCCCTTCCCGGTAGGCGTGACGGACAGAGTTGGTGCAGGCCTCGGTCAGAGCGAGCTTGAGGTCGCTGAGGGTCTCCTCGGAGAGCGGGCGAACGCGCGCGATCGCGGTCAGGGTGAGGCGGCCGAGCGTGATGTATTCGGCCTTCGCCGGGATCGTCAGCCGGACCATTCGGTCTTGACGGCCCATCGAGGCCCTCTTCCCTCTGCGCAAGCGGCCCTAACCTTCCGAACCTGTTTCGGCGAGCGTCACCGGCATCGACTATGCCACCCGGATCAGCCGGGGTTGGCCGGCCGCTCTGCCAGCTTGACGGTCACCTGATGCCGCCGGCCGCCGCGGTAAAAGGTGATCGGAACGGACTGCCCCGGGGAAAGCTCCTCCGTGACAACTCGGACGACGTCTTCGGCACTCCCGACCGAGTGGCCGTCAATCGAGACGATCACGTCTCCGCCGCTGACGAACGGCGAACCGAGCAGTTGCTGCCTTTCGGTGCCCGGCTGCAGGCCGGCCTCGGCGCCGGGTGTGCCTGGATTCACCTTCGTGACGACGGCGCCGTGGGAAACCGGGTAGTGGAGCCGCTTCGCGATCGTGGGGATCAGGTCTTCCGTCTCGATCCCGACATAGGCATAGGAGACGCGGCCCGCCGCGATCAGCTGGGTCATCGACCGCCGCGCGGAGTCGATCGGCACCGAAAAGCCGACGCCTTCGGCGTTGCCCGAATCGCTGCGAATCTGGGCGTTGATTCCGATCACCCGGCCGCGGGCGTCGAAGAGCGGCCCGCCCGAGTTCCCGTGATTGATTGCGGCGTCGGTCTGGATGGCGTCGACGAGGCTGTACCGCGAGGTCAGCGAGTCGATCGAGCGCTCCGTTGCCGACACGACGCCCACGCTGAGGGAGTTGACGTTTCCGAACGGGCTCCCGATCGCCGCGACCGGCTCACCGACCTTCACCTGCCCGGAATTTCCGAGCGGCACGGGATCGAGCTGGTGTTCGACGGGATTCACCTTGATCAGCCCAACGTCGTCGTAGATGTCCCAGCCCACGACCTTTGCCGCGATGCGATCCCGATCCTGGAACTCGACGAACAGCCTGTCGGCGGGCGAGACCTTGCCGCTGCCGTCGCCCGCGTTCGTGATCACGTGGGAGTTCGTGAGGATGTAACCCTTCGGCGAGACAACGAAGCCCGAGCCCTGCGCCTCCTGGGCGGACGAGCTGTCGCCGCCGTAGACCGCATAGATGGTGACCACCCCGGGCGCCCGCGTGCTGTAGATCCGGCTCGGATTGAAGCCGTTGCCCGCAAGCGGCTTCGCATTCGATGAGACAGCGGCTTTGGACGTGGCGACGGCCGCGGCAACCGCCGGTGTCTGCACGACGATCGTCTTCTTCGTCCCGTTCGAGAGCCAACCGGCGGCTTTCCCGACCACGAGGACAGAAATGCCGCCGATCACGGCGGCAACGATCGCGACGATCGCGATTGGAGCGGGGCGCTGGCGCACTGGTCGCACTGTAGCTGCGTGTGTCCTAGACCTCAGCGCGGAAAACTCGCTCGAGCTGCGCGCGACGCTCCGTGCTGAGCCACGGTCGCAGGAGGTCGGCGGCGCGCAACGCGTCCTCGCGCTCGGCCACCCACATCCAGACCAGCCTTCGAGCAGGCCCGTTTGCATACGGCCCGTAAACGGTTCCGCATCTCATCGCAGCCGCGAACCGGCGAACGGGCTCCTCATTCGTCATCCTCACTGACAAGCGCAGGCGGCCGCCACATCTCGTCGCTGTTCCCTCGCCCTCGTACAGACCTGCTGCCCAAGCAATCACTCCTACAGAGTGGCCGAGCCGTCGGACAGAAAATCCCTGCAGACATGCCCTTTTAGGGCATTTCACGGGGAAAGGGCCATGTCCCGAGATACTTCTCCTGGTCTTTGTGAAACCGGTCATCACCGGCGCCGACGTTCCCTCTTTCGCCACACGCGCGCCACCCACGCGTAACAGTTTCGGCGCTACGGTCGCCTTGGGGAAGGAGGCCGGGGCGCCTTGGTTCACGCGTCAACCAAAGACGCGGCGACCGGTGCTCAGACCGCGACGGGCTCCGGCTCGGGCTCCGGCTCCCCCGCGAGCTCTCCGGCCGGCAGAACAAGCGAAAAGACTGTCCGGCCCGGCTTCGACTCGAGCTCGATCCTGCCGCCCATCAGCTCCGCGAGCTCTTTCCCAATCGCCAGACCCAGCCCACTGCCGGAAGCCTTCGTGCTCTCGCCGCGGTAGAAGCGCTCGAACAGCTCCGCGCGATCGTCGGCGCTGATCCCGGGGCCCCAGTCCGTGACGGTGATTTTGGCCTGGCCGTCGGCGCGGCGCACGGAAACTTCAACTCGAGTGCCGGGAGGGGTGTGCATGAGCGCGTTCTCGAGCAGGATCCGCACGATCTGGAGGACTCGCTGCGGATCGCCGCGCGCCGCCGCGCCGCCGTTGCCCGCATATTCGAGCGGATGCTCGGAAGCCCGAGCGACACCCGCAAACTCGTCGACGGCGGCACCCGCGAGACTCTCGAGATCGACCGGCTGGGTCTCCACGTGCAAGCGGCCGGCGTCGAGCTTGGACAGGTCGAGCAGGTCGTCGGCGAGCTTCGTCAGCCGCCGAACCTGGCCGCCCATCGTGTCGAGGAACTCACGCCGCGTGGGCTCATCGAGCTCTTCATCCTCCAACAGCTCGAGGAAGCCACCAAGCGAAAAAAGCGGGGTACGCAGCTCATGCGACGCGTTGGCGACGAACTCGCGTCGCGCGTGATCCAGGCCTGAGAGCCGGATCCGCATCCGGTCGAACGCCCGCGCCAGCTCGCCGAGCTCGTCGGCACTGGGATCCGCAACCTGCTCGTCGAAGCGGCCGCCTGCGATCCGATTCGCCGCCCGCTCGAGTCGGTGAATCCGGCGCGCGAACAAACGCGCGGCGCTGTAGCCGACCAGCAGCGCTACGAGGAGCGCCAGCCCACCGGCGAGGAGCATCCGTCTCTGGACGGCGTCGACGTCTGCGATTGCATCATGGAGGGGGGCTGACAGCAGGAGCATGTTGCCGCTTCCGTCTTTGATCGGAACCGAGACCTCGGCGAACTCGGCGCCGTCGCGCCTGACAGTCCCCTGCTGGATATGGGACGTCTCCGCGGTGCGGGTCGTAATCGCGTCGTTGGTGAAGTCGCCCAGCGCTTTTCCGGGCAGCGACGACGGCCCAACAGGGGTCACGAGCGTCGGCGACTCGGACACGACGGACATCAAGACCACGCGAGCACTAGTGCTCGCAGAGGCATTCGAAAAGAAGTCGGGGTCATTCGGGTTCTGCCTGTACTCGGCCGCAAGCGTCTTCGCCGCACGGTCAAGATCAGTCAGCCGAGCGTGGATCAGCCGGCTCTGCAGTGAGGGCACCACGATGAAGTAAACGAGCGCCAGGACGAGTGCTACGACGGCGAGGAGCGCCAGACTGAGGCGGGCACCGACCGTCCTGAACGCGCTCATCAGTCGCGAAAGCGGTAGCCGACGCCGCGCACCGTGAAGATGTACTCGGGCTCACGCGGGTCGCGCTCGAGCTTCTCACGTAGGTGCCGGACGTGGACGTCGATCGTCCGCGGCTCGCGATACGCCGAGTCGCCCCAGAGAGCACGAAGGAGCATCTCGCGCGTGAAGACTCGCGCCGGCTCGCCGGCAAGGGCCGTCAGGAGCTCGAATTCGACGTAGGTCAGCTGCACGGGCTCGCCGGCGAGCTCGACCGTCCGGCGAGCGGGGTCGATTTTGAGCTCGCCCGCCTCAAGCGTCTCGGCCTCGCGCGCGCGCTCGCGGGGAAGCCCGGCCCGGCGCAGCAGGGCCCGCACGCGGCTACGGAACTCGCGAATGGAGAACGGCTTCGTGATGTAGTCGTCCGCGCCGAGCTCGAGGCCCAGAACCTTGTCGAGCTCCTCGCCGCGAGCCGTCAGCATGATGATCGGAACGTTGCTGTCCGCACGCAGACGCTTGCAGACCTCGAGCCCGTCGACCTTGGGGAGCATCAGGTCGAGGACGACGAGATCGATTCGCTCGTCACCGAACAGCCTGAGTGCCTGTTCGCCGTCGCGCGCCTGCACCACGCGAAAACCATCGCGTTCGAGCGGGTACGTGAGGAGCTTCTGGACGGAGTCCTCGTCGTCGACGAGCAGGATGGTCGAAGAATCGGGCATCGCCTAGCAGTCTGCCTGCCCGCGTCGAGTTCTCGCCTCCTTACTATAGCCACGGCATGGCGGCGAACCCGCCTCCCGCGCGTACGCGCGCACGCCCGGGCTCGCTCGAGCGACCGATCAACAGCCGCCTCTACCGCGGAACCTGGCTGCTCGTCGGGATTCCGCTGCTAATCGCGGCTTTCAGTGTCGGCAAGCCGCCGGCGCTGAGACCGGCCGTCCCCACGCTGCCGCCGGCGTTCGACAAGCTCCGCGCGGTCGCGCTGGCCCGCGACCTGGCGCAGACGTTTCCCGACCGCTCGCCGGGATCACCCGGCGCGGAAAGCGCGCGGCAATGGTTCGCCGAACAGGTTGCGAACCTCGGACTCCATGTCCGCCGCGAGCCGTTCTCGGCCACGATCCCCGGGCGCGGCCGCGTCCGGCTCGAGAACCTGATCGTCACGATCCCCGGCCGTTCGCCACAGGCGCTCGCCGTCCTCGCGCATCTCGACAACGTCGGTACGGGGCCGGGCGCAAACGACAACGCCTCAGGAATCGCCGCGCTGATCGAGCTCGCCCGTTCGTACGCGACTTCGGTCTCGGGAAACGTCCCCTCCGGAGCGAGCATCGTCAGCCCCGCGCACACGCTGTTCTTCGTGGCTACCGACGGAGGCGAGTTCGGCGGCCTGGGAGCGAGCCGCTTTGCGACCGACTTCCATGATCGAATCGTGACCGCGATCGTGCTCGACTCGATCGCCGGGCAAGCCACATCCCGGCTGGTAATCGCCGGAAACACCGCCCGGGAGGCATCGGCCGGACTCGTCGACCTTGCTCACGGCGTCGCCGCACTCACCGTGACCACGGCGAGCGATCGGCGCCCGGCGACGTTCTCCGACACCCCCGGGCGCCTGAACGGCGGTCGCCTCGCACAGATCGGCCGCAGCACCCAGGAGCTTCTGCGGGCCCTCGATCAGGGGGCTGAGCTCGTGCAGGGAACCTCGAGCTACCTCTACCTGGGCGCACGGGTGATCCGCGGCTGGGCGATCGAGCTCGTCCTGATCGCGGCCCTGCTCCCGTTCGTGATCACGACGATCGATCTCTTCGCACGCTGCCGCCGGCGCCGGTTGCCGATTGCGCCTGCGCTACGCAGCTACCGAAGCAGGCTCGCGTTCTGGCTCTGGGTCGGCGTCGTCTTCGAGCTTTTCGCCCTCGCCGGCGTTTGGCCCGGCGGAGCGGCACTTCCTCTCGCACCGCATAGCGCAGCCGCGCGGCACTGGCCGGCGCTCGGGTTGCTCGGACTCGCCGCGCTCGCGGCAGCCGGCTGGGCGATCGCGCGCTCCCGTCTCGTCCCGCGACGGCCCGTCGGGATCGACGACGAGCTCGCGGGTCACACCGCCGCGCTGCTGGCACTCGGTGTCGTCGGACTCATGGTTGTCGCCACCAACCCGTACGCGCTGATCCTCGTCCTTCCTTCCCTGCACGCTTGGCTCTGGCTGCCTCAGGTGCAATCCCGTCCGCTCTGGCTGCGCGCGTCGGTGCTAGCCCTGGGTTTCCTCGGCCCGCTTGTCTTGCTGATTACGTCACGATCCCGACGTTCGCGATCGGGTTGGCCTGGCTCGCGGCGGCCGCGCAACTTGCTGCACTCGCCGCCCGGCGGTACGCGCCATACCCCAGTTCGGCTGATCGCGGCCTCGGTCCGATTCGGGCGGCGCTTCGGCGCGCTCACCTCGCCCACCGTGCTCGGCAGAGAGCATCCGAGCAACGGGCGCGAGCGACCGGCGGCTGATCAGTCCAGGCGGAGGTACTCGACAGACGCCCCGTCGGCAAGCTCACCCTCGCCCCGCGGGACAAGCACGAGCGCATCCGCCCCGGCCGAGCGGGCAATCATGTGCGATTCCTGTCCGCTCAAGGGCTCGAGGAGCGGCCCATCCGCGGACCGGCGATGGCGCGCGCGCGCGAGCTCGTCACGTTCGGGGTTCCGGCGTCGGGCACCGGCGAGCCGGCCGCGCTCGAAGCGCGGCAGGGGCTCAGGCTGGCCCTGGAGGGCGCGGATCGCAGGTTCCACGAACAGCACGAAGCCGACGAGCGCCGAGACCGGGTTGCCGGGCAGGCCGAAGACCAGCGTCCGATCGCGGACCCCGAACGCGATCGGCTTGCCGGGCTTGACGGACACGCGCCAGAAGACCTCCTCGACGCCGAGCTCGGCCTCCACGCGACGGACGAGATCGTGAGGCCCGACGGATACGCCCCCGGAGGTGACGACGACATCCGCGCCGAGGGCATGCTCGAGGGCGCCTCGATGCGCGGCCTCGTCGTCGCCGACCGCCGGCATCAGCTCGACGACCGCGCCGGCGGCCTCGAGCTGGGCCGACAGGATCAGCCCGTTCGCCTCGTAGATCTCACCTGCGCCGAGTACCTCGCCCGGACGACGGAGCTCGGTTCCCGTTGGCAGGACGGCGGCGCGCGGGCGGCGCGCGCACCGAACCTGCGGAATGCCGGCGGCCGCCAGGGCGCCGAGCCGTGCGGGTGTGACCACAGAGCCGCGCTCGGCGACGATCTCGCCTGCCCGGATGTCGCCGCCGCGCGGCCGGACGTTCTCCCCGCTCTCGACGGCGCTGCCGATTTCGACCTCGTTGCCACGCTCGACAACATACTCGATCGGGATGACGGCATCGGCGCCCTCAGGGACGACTCCCCCGGTCGCAATCCCCATTGCCTGTCCAGGCTCGAGCGCCCCGGCTGCCGGCTTTCCGGCCGCAATCCGCGCCTCCACGCGAAGCAGTCCGGGCGTATCGGCGGCCCGAACCGCGTAGCCGTCCATCGCAGAGCTCGGGAACGGCGGCAGATCGATCTCCGCCCTGGCAGGCTCGGCGAGGACACGGCGGGCCGCGTCTTCGAGCGGCACAGTCTCGGCCGGTAGCGGCCTGGCGTGCTCGAGGACGAGACGCTGGGCTTCGCCGATGGAGAGCAGATCGGCCATGCGAGCCGCATAAGCTAGCCCCGTGGCCGACGAACTGGTGGGGGGTCGCTACAGGCTCGTCGTCCGCCTCGGGGTCGGCGGCATGTCAGAGGTCTGGGCTGCCGACGACGTCGAGCTCGGCCGGCGCGTCGCTCTCAAGCTGCTCGCCCGGGACGCCGACCCGGCGCGCTTCGAACGCGAGGCGCAGGCGGTAGCCGCGCTCGCTCACCCGAACATCTGTCGGCTCTACGACTACGGCGAGGCCGACGGCCGGCCCTTCATGGTGCTCGAGTATCTCGGCGGCGGCACGCTGGAGGACCGGCTCGTGCCAGGCGAGCCCTATCCGCCTGAGGAGACAGAGCGAATCGCCCGGGAGCTCGCCGCCGGTCTCGAGCACGCGCACGCGCGCGGCCTCATCCACAGAGACCTCAAGCCGGCCAACGTGCTCTTCGACGACGAAGGCGTGGCCAAGATCGCGGATTTCGGCATCGCCCGGCTCGTCGGCTCGGGAACACTGACCGAGACCGGAACACTCCTCGGCACGGCCGCCTACATCTCGCCGGAACAGGCTCAGGGCCTGCCTGCCACGGCCGCGAGCGACGTCTACTCGTTCGGCGTCATCTTGTATCGGATGCTCGCGGGCCGGCTTCCGTTCGAGTCCGAAAGCCCGATCGAGCTCGCTCGCATGCACATTCAGGAGAGGCCCTTCCCCTTGGCCGACGCTCGGCCGACTGCGCCGCCCGCACTCGCCGCCCTGGCCGAGGCGTCGCTCGCGAAGGATCCGCAGGCACGGCCGCCGGACGGTGGAGCGCTCGTCCGGGCGCTCTCGTCCGGAGAGCAAGCACTCACGCTCGGCGACGCACCGACGATCGTCGCCGGCTCGGAGCCGACGCGCGTGATTCCGCGAGGCGGCCCGGGCGGCCGGCGCCGCCGGCCCGTGCCGCTTCCACTGGTGCTCGCCGCGCTGCTTCTCCTCGGAGCCGGAGCGGCCGGCGTCGCCATCGCTTTCCTGGTGGGCCGCTCGAACGACTCGACACCGGCGCCCTCGTCGGCAGCGCGGAGGACGCGGGCATCAGGCACGACGACAACCGCGGCATCCACCACGGCGCCGACCGCGAGCACGAGCACTGCAGCCTCCACTAGAACGACGACAACCGCACCGACGACGGTGGCGCCGCCACCGGCTCCGCCGCCGACGCCTCCACCGCCCACTCCACCTCCTCCGCCCACGACCGTGCCGACAACCGTCACCATTCCGGTCACCACGACACCACCACCGACTCCGCCTCCACCTCCGCCTCCGCCTCCGTGATCTCGATCGTCATCCCGCTGCACGATGAGGAGCGCTCGATCGCCCTCCTCTACGACGAGCTCCAGGCTGCCCTCGAGCCACTGGGGGAGGAATGGGAAACCGTCTTTGTCGACGACGGCTCGGTGGACGGGTCCTTCGCAGCGCTGACGCGGCTGCACAATGAGCACGAGAACGTCCGCGTTGTCCGGCTGCGCCGAAACTTCGGCAAGGCGACGGCGCTGGCGACGGGTTTCGGTCAAGCCCGCGGCGAGATCATCGTCACGATCGACGCCGACCTCCAAGACGATCCCGCGGAGATTCCCCGCCTGCTCGTCAAGCTCGACGAGGGCTTCGACCTCGTTTCGGGCTGGAAGACCCACCGCCGCGATCCGCTGCGCCGGCGAGTCCTCTCCCGAATCTTCAACTGGGTAACGGGCCGAGTCTCGGGTCTACGGCTGCACGACATGAACTGCGGGCTGAAGGCCTACCGAGCCGAGGTCGTTCAGGGCATGCCCCTGTACGGCGAGCTCCACCGGTTCATCCCGGTGCTCGCGCAGTACCGCGGTTTCCGGGTCGCCGAGCTGCCCGTCAACCATCGCCCGCGCGAGCACGGACGCTCGCGCTACGGCGTCGAGCGCTACATCCGCGGGTTCCTGGATCTGCTCACGGTCTCCTTCATCGGTCGCTACCAGCACCGGCCGCTGCACCTCTTCGGCGGACTGGGACTCGTCCTCGGCCTAATCGGATTCGCGATCCTGATCTATCTGACGGTCGTCAAGGCGCTCGGCCATGCGATCGGCGAGCGGCCACTGCTCACGCTCGGCGTGCTCTTGGTCGTGGTTGGCCTCCAGTTCTTCTCGCTCGGTCTGATCAGCGAGATGCTCACGAGCCAGCACGAAGAGAGCGCCGGCGGCCGGGAGCAGGCGGAAATCCACGTCGACGAGATCCTGTCCTGAGACCGCGCCGGCCGCCGAGGACGCGTGAGGGGGCGCCGGGCCGGCGCGCTGTAGCGGCGCACTTTCGTCACGCTCGCGTCTCCCATCCATGCGCGAATTCGAATTAGGCTCGTCGCGGGGAGGAGGCTGGGTGCGCCTTTGAAACGCGCGCGAACCATTAAGCGGCGAGCGTGAGGACGAGGCCCGGCCGAGCAAAGTGCGCATCCTCTACTTCGGCACGTACGAACGCGACTACCCGCGAAATGCACAGGTGATCGCGGCGCTTCGGGGCGCGGGCGTCGAGGTGAGCGAGCGCCACGTCGCCGTCTGGGAGCAAAACACGCACAAGTGGCGAGCAGGCGCGGGGACGGCGGCCCGGTTGGCGCTCGCGGAGGCGCGGCTCTTCCGGCGTCCTCGAGAGGAGTTCGATGCGCTGATCGTCGGTTATCCCGGCCACTTCGACCTCGCGGCAGCCCGGCGAGCCGCGGCCGGCAAACCGGTCGTCTTCAACCCGCTCGTCTCGCTCTACGACACGTTCGTCGAGGATCGCCGGCGCTTCGGGCCGAGATCGCCGGCGGGGCGCGCGCTCAAAGCGATCGACCGCCGCGCACTCCGCGGGGCCGACCTCGTCATCGCTGACACCCGGACGAACGCGGACTTTCTCGGCGAGCTCGGACGACTCCCGCGAGACAAGATCGAGGTCTGCTTCGTCGGCGCCGAAGAGCGGGTCTTCAGCCCCGGCTGGGAGCCCGAACAGCCCTTCCAGGCGCTGTTTGTCGGCAAGCTGATCCCGCTCCACGGAGTAGCAACCGTGCTCGAAGCGGCCCGGCTGGCCCCCGACCTGCGCTTCAGGATCGTCGGGAGCGGCCAGCTCGAGCCGCTGCTTCGACGGCGCCCGCCGAACGTCGAGCACGTGCCGTGGGTCGAATATGAGCGACTGCCCCAGGAGCTCCACCATGCCGGATGCGCACTCGGCGTCTTCGGCACCTCGGACAAGGCGGGGCGGGTGATCCCGAACAAGGTCTTCCAGGCGCTCGCCTGTGGCGTGCCCGTGATCACAGCCAACACGCCCGCCTCGCGGGAGCTGCTCGTCGACGACGAGAGCGCGCAGCTCGTGCCGCCGGGCGACGCGCAGGCGCTGGCGGCCGCGGTTCGGCGTTTCGCCCAAGACCCCGCGCTGGCACGGCGCCTCGCAGACGGCGGCCTGCGCGCCTATCGCGCCCGCGCCTCCGAGCGAATCCTCGGCGAGCGCTGGCGAGCGCTGATCGAGGGCCTGCTCCGTTGAGGCGTCGCTTGCGACGCCGATCTAGAGGCCGTGGCGGCTTTGCCGGTGCGGCCGTCCAAACCCGGCTCGTGAAATCACGCGCGCCACAAAACGAGCGGCGGGCCGCGCTGAGGCGTCGCTTGCGATGCCGATCTGGAGGCCGTGGCGGCTTTGCCGGTGCGGCCGTCCAAGCCCGGCTCGTGAAATCACGCGCGCCACAAAACGAGCGGCGAGCCGGATGAAGGTTGCTCGGGCGCGCCCGCTGCTCTGGGCGGCAATGGCGGCGTATGCGACCGCGTTCGCGGCCCTCTCCGTACTCAGGCACGAAGCCTTCGAGACCGGCCGCTTCGACCTCGGCAACATGGTTCAGGCCGTCTGGTCGACCGCGCACGGCCACCTGCTTCAGGTCACGAACCTGCACGGCGTCCAGATCTCGCGCCTGGCCGCGCACGTCGACCCGATCCTCGTCGTCTTCGCGCCGCTCTGGTGGATCTGGCCGAGCCCGAGCCTGCTCCTGACCACGCAAGCGCTGGCCGTTGCGCTCGGAGCGCTGCCGCTCTTCTGGCTCGCGCGCAAGCACACCGGCTCGGAGCGAGCGGCACTTGGCTTCTCGCTCGCCTACCTGCTCTTTCCGGCGACCGAGTGGATGACGCTGAACGAGTTCCACCCGGTCGCGCTCGCCTGCCCGCTGCTGCTCTTTGCGATCTGGTATCTGGACGAGGACCGGCTGGTGCCATTCGCCTTCTTCGCGGCGCTTGCCGCGCTGACGCGGGAGGAAGTGCCGCTCGTGATCGCCGGACTGGGGATCTGGTACGCGATCGGGCGCCGCCGCTGGCTCGCGGGAGGAACGATCGCCGCCGCAGGAATAGCCGCCACAGCGATTGCGATTCAAGTCGTGATCCCGCACTTCAACCATGGCTCCGGATCGAGCTTCTACGGCCGCTACGACGCGGTCGGCGGCTCGGCCGCCGGGATCGTGCGGAAGGCATTCACCGACCCCGGGAGCCTGCTCTCGGTCGCCTTCGACCACCGGGGCGCGCACTATCTGCTCGATCTGCTGCTGCCGATCGCGGGTCTGGCGCTGCTGGCCCCGTTGCTGCTCGTCGCCCTCGTGCCGGAGCTCGCGCTCAACCTGCTCTCGTCCGTCGACGCGCAGAGCTCGATCCACTACCACTACGTGGCGGCCGAGATTCCGATCCTCTTCGCGGCCGCGGCGATCGGGGCGCGCAGGCTCGGCCGCTGGACGGGAGCGGCCGCCTCCGTCGTCGTGCTGGCCGCGATCCTCGGCAACTACCGGCTCGGGCCGATCCCGATCTGGCGATTGGTTCCCGGCGGGCAGACCTTGCAAGCCAGGAGCGCACAGGTCACCCGGCACGACCGGATCGCCGCGCGTGAGCTGAAGTTGATTCCCGCGGGCGCGCCCGTCACCGCAACGAACGCGCTCGGGGCACACCTCTCCGAGCGTAAGCGGATCTTCAGCTTCCCCTACCTCCGCGACGCGGCGTGGGTCATCGTCGATGAGCAAAAGCCGTCGCTCGGCGACCACAACGACAAGAAGGGAGGGCTCAAGCGAATCGAGCAACTCCGTCACGACCCGCGCTTCCGGCTGGTGGCCGCCGTAGACGGAGTCCTCGTCTTCCGAAGGCGTTAGCCCTCCTAAATCGGAACGCGCTGCCTGAGCAGGTAGGCGGAGATCGCCACCGCGAGCCACTGCGCCGGCGGGTCGTCCTCCGCGGCGGCAACGGGAATCGCCCAGACCGCGTACCAGGGAACGAGGTACGGCGAAGCGCACAGCAGCAAGCCGGCCGCGAGCCCTAACCGCGCCCGCCCGCGCCAGGCCTGGCGCGCCAGCCAGAGATAGCCGAGCGCGAACGCGCCGGCGAACAGCCCGAGCGCCACATCGTGAGGTACGCCGAGCTCCTTCAAGCGGTGCGGAAGCGCGAACTGCGTCTCCCGGTTCGCGTTGCGGGCGAGCGGCCCGAAGGCCTCGAGCCAGTGCCAGCCGAACTGCGCGCTCGCAGCGGCAATGAGGAAAACCGCCGCAAGCGCGAAGCCGAGGTGCCCGACCCGGCGACCACGAGCGCGCGCCTCGAGCGCTCGCAGGGGCAGGAAGACGACCGCGATCCATTTGATGAAGATCGCGGCGACCCAGGCTGCGCCCGCCCACTGGCGCCGCCCGCTCGCGCCGAGCGCGAGCGCCGCCATCACGAGCAAGGCCATCCAAGCATCGTTGTGCCCGCCGCCCGCGAAGTGCAGCGCCAGCAGCGGATTCCAGCCGACGAGCGCCGCGGCGTAGACGCGGCGGCGGGCGAGCAGCGCCGTCAACGCGACCGTCCCCAGCATCGCCAGTGCCGCGAGCGACTTGAACAGCCACGCCGCCGCGTCGGCCGAGGAGCCCGCGGCGCCCGCCACGGGCTCGGAGGCAAGCGTGAAGAGCGGCCCGTAGACGGACGTGGTGCCGTGGTAGGCGCCGCCGATATACGGGTAGGCCGGGTCGGCTGGAAAGTCCCGCGGTGGCTGCGTGTACGGGTTCGCGTCGTGGACGAAGGCGATGCGGCCGTAGTCCCAGTAGGTCCACGCGTCGCTGGAGATCAACAGAGGCGCACCGAGCGGCGCGAGCTGAATCGCCGCCGCCAGCGCCGCGACAAGCGTCAGCCGAACGGCCGCGCGCCGCAGCAGCAGCAAACCGCCGACGTACGCGGCGAACGCGGCGATTTCGCCCCCGAGATAGAGCCAGGCCCAGCTCGCATTGCCCTCGAGCAGGCCGCCGTGCCGCGGAACGAGCGGCGAATCGTGAGGCCAGGCCGAGGCGATGCAGAGGCCGACGCCGGCAAGCGTCAGCACTCCGGCGCCGAGAACGGCGGCGTTACGGCGTCGGGCCAGGCGGAGGTGGTGTCCCGCTCGAGCCGCCGCCGTAGTAATAGGGCGGCGGCGGGCTGTAGCTGCCGACCGCGTATTGGCCGCGCGTGAACGAGTGCCAGGTCGGCAGCACCGACGGCACCTTGAAATCGACCGGGTTGGTTCGCCCGACCGCCGAGAGCATGAAGTTCTTCCAGATCGTTGCCGGGAAGGTGGGCCCGGAAACGGCGATTCCGTGCACGTTCAGCATCGGCACCTCGCCACGCGGGTAGCCGATCCAAACGGTCGCCTCGAGGTTTGGCGTGAAGCCGCAGAACCAAGCGTCGGCGTAGTTGTCGGTGGTTCCCGTCTTCCCCGCGGCCGGGCGGCCGAAGTTGGCGCCCGTCCCCGTGCCGTACTGCATGTTCTGCTCGAGGATCTGCGTGACCGTATAGGCGACGCCGGGGCTGATCACCCGCGTGCGCGACGGCTCGCCCCAGCCCACGTCGGTGTCCTCCTTACCGTTGCCGAGCACGACCTTGCGGATCGCCATCGGCTTCGAGTAGATCCCACCCGCGGCGAGCGTCGTGTAGGCCGACGCCAGGTCGAGGGGCGAGACCGGGATCGCGCCGAGGCCGAGCGAGGGAACGTAGGCGCCCTCCTTCGTCGTCAGCGGCGAGCGCACACCAAGCCGGTGTGCCATCTCGGCGATCTTCTTCGGGCCGACATCGAGCGTCAGCTGGGCGTAGACGGTGTTGTCGGAGTGAATGGTCGCATTCGCGATCGAGGTCGAGCCGAGGTACGTGTGGTCGTAGGTGCTCACGTTCCAGGCCGGCGAGTACGGGTCGGGCTGATAGTGGAACGGCCCCGAGACGTAGTAGGTCGTCTCCGGGTTGATCCCCTCGTCGACGGCAGCCGTGAGCACGAACATCTTGAAGGTCGATCCGGCCTGGCGCTTCGCCTGTGCAACGAGGTTGAACTGGTTGCCCGAGGTTCCCGGCGTCACCGCCGCCATCGCCTTGATCGCCCCGGTACCGGGATCGATCGAGACGAGTGCCGAGGCGGGATCGGTGCGCGCGGAGAGCGTGTCGACGATCGCCCTGCGCGCCGCGCGCTGGAGGCGCGGATCGATCGTCGTGTAGACCTTCAGACCGCCCGTCCGAACGGTGTTCGCTCCGTACTCCGCGATCAACTGGTCGCGGACGTAGCTGAAGAAGTAGGGCTCGCGGATCCGCGTGTAGAGCCGGCCGGGAACCAGGTGCAAATCGCGGTCCGCAATCGCCGAGGCGAACTGGCGCCGCGTCAGAGACCCGTTCTCGAGCATCGCCCGCAAGACTTCGTCACGCCGTTCGAGCGCGTCGAGCGGCCGGTGGATCGGATCGAAGACCGACGGCGCCTGCGGCAACCCCGCCAGCAGAGCCGACTGGTCGAGCGTCAGCGTGCGCGCGCGGCGCGAGAAGTACGTCTGCGCGGCGGCCTCGATGCCGTAGGCGTGGTTGCCGTAGTAGACGGCGTTCATGTACGAGCCGAGGATCCAGTCCTTCGATTTGTTCTGCGCGAGCTTGATCGCCAGACACGCTTCCTTGATCTTTCGCTTGAACGTCCGCTGGCGCGAGATGTAGAGGTTGCGGACGAGCTGCTGCGTGATCGTCGAGCCGCCCTGGACGACCCTGCCCGCGCGGAGGTCCTTGATCGCGGCGCGGACGATTCCCTTGTAGTCGACGCCGCCGTGCTTGTAGAAGCGCCGGTCCTCGATCGCAACGGTGGCTTTCGCCATCCACCGGCTCATTTGCCAGAGCGCGACCGGCTGGCGGTTCTTCTCGGCCGGAATCGACCCCAGCAGCGACCCGTTCGCGGCGTAGACGAACGTGTTCGCCGGCCCGCCCTGCGGGCCCGTCGAGACGGGCCGGAGCTCGGCGAGGCTGCAGCTCGCCTCGAACGCTGCGGCGCCGCCGAACCCGGCGGCGGCGATCCCTCCGACGATCAGGACGAGCAGTGAAGCGACGATCGCTGCATGCCGTCTCCGCTTTTTCTGGACGCGCAGCCGGCGCTTCTGGGCCCTCCGGATGAGCTCGTCGAGCTCGTCCTGACGACGACGGCGCCCGCGACGCGGAGGCGGCGGGTTCATCCGAAGACTCCGGCCGCGCGCAGGCTGGCGTGCGCGCGGATCCGGAGGTCGCTCTCGAGCCGCTCGGCCTCGATCGGGCCGGAGGCGCGGACGCGCACGACGATCGTCGCGTTCCCGTTCAAGCCCGTCACCGCCACGTCCGGCTCACGCTCGCCGGCGACGGCTTCCCGCAGCAGCTCGACAACCGCTCGGAGATCCTTGTCCAGAGGAACCTGCAGCGTGATTTCGGCAACCTTTTCCAGACTGACGATCGTCGAGTTGCGGATCGTATCCGAGGCCAGCTTCTCGTTCGGAATCACCAGACGGGCACCGTCGTCGGTGCGAATGAACGTGTAGGTCAGGCCGATCTCCTCGACGGTGCCGGCCGTGTCCTCGAGCTCGACGCGATCGCCGAGCCGGATCGGCTGTGTGAACGCGATCAGCAAACCGGCGACGAAGTTGCCAATCGTCCGCTGCGAGGCGAACCCGATCACGATCCCGAGCACGGCCGACGAGGCGAGCAGGCCGCCGGCGACCGCGCGCACCTGCGGAATCACGAGCAGCGCCGAGAGCAGCCCGATCATCACCACTGCGGTCGTGATGCTGCGGCGCAGGACGCGGTAGCGGGTAGCCGCGCCGGGCGCCAAGTCGCGCCGCGCGATCCGGCGATCGATCAGGCGCGCCACGACCGCGGTGACCAGCAAGACGCCCGCAACGACGACGAGTCGGTGCCAAAACGGCATGCCGCGCTATTCGACAACCAACAATCTCTTCCTCAATCCCAAGCGAAGCGATGGGACAAGCCGGCTCCGCGGAAAATCCGCAGTATTTTTCGCGGCTAAGGCAGGGGCTTTCGTCCTGCGAAGCCGTCCCCGAGCGTGTGCCAGAAGGCGACCTCTTCCTCGCCGAGACGCCAGCACAGCAGCACCTCTTCTTCGCCGCGCAGCGCCGGGAAGTCGACGAGCCCCTCGTCGAGATCCTTGACGAGCAGTCCCAGCTCCTGCAGCGCCGTGGCACAACGAACGACCTCCGCCGCCTCCTCGTCGACCGTCACCTGCAGCTCGTCGACCTCGTGCGGCCGCACCCCTCCGCCGTTGCCGGCGATCTTGGTCGCGATTCGCGCGTGGCGAACGGTTGCGACGGCGAGCGCCCGCCGGTGGGCGACCATCTGCTCGACAAGAGGGCGCACCGTCGGGAGCAGCTCGTTCGCCTCCGTCGGCGTGAAGTAGCGATCAGCCACGGCTATATGTTCTCTGGAAGTGGACCGGCTCGCCGATTTCGATGTGCGGAACGAACCTCGCCCGGGCGCTGATTCTCCAGGCGATCGAAGGCGGGGCTTGACCAGGAAGCTGGCCGGCTGGTTCGCGCTCGTCGGCGCAGTGTCCATCGTCTCGTACGCCGGCCGGTTTACAGCCGGCAAGCCGCCAAAGAACGCCCTCTACCTCTACAGCACGGCCGCGAGCGAGCTGATCCTCTTCGCGATCATCCTCGCGCTCGTCTTCTGGATCGCTCGGGGCCTGCCGAAACGCGAGGCCTTTGCGCTCCGCCGGCCGAACTCGTGGGGGCGTGCGGTCGGCCTTGCGATTGGGGTCTTCATCGTGATCGCGATCTCGAACGCGGCTCTGAATCCACTGCTTCACGGTGGGCGCGAGCAGGGGCTGACGCCCTCGGGGTGGGAGCCGAGCCATGCCGCAGCGTTCGGCCTCAACCTGTTCGCCTTCGCCCTGGTCGGCCCGATCGCGGAGGAGCTGACCTTCCGCGGGCTCGGCTTCTACCTCCTCCAGCCCTATGGCCAAACCGCGGCGATCGTGATGATCGGGATCACGTTCGGCGTCTGGCACGGGCTGGTCGAGGCGCTACCGGTGTTGATCATCTTCGGCACCGGGCTCGCCTACCTGCGAAGCCGCACCAACAGCATCTATCCGGGCATGATCCTGCATGCGACCTTCAACGCAGCGGCGCTCCTCGCCGCCGTGGTGAGCTGACAGCGACATCTGACGACGTTTCGTCCTCGTAGTGGGAGACATGGCCGAGCAAAACAACGATCCGCTCATCCGCCAGCTGCGCGAGCAGATCTCCGACGCCGACCGGACGATCATCGAGGCGGTCAACGTTCGCCTGAAGCTGGTCGCCCGCCTCAAGGACTACAAGGAGTCGCGCGGGATGTCGTTCGTCGATCCCGAGCGCGAGGAATGGATGCTCAGCTATCTCACGCGCGCGAACCGCGGGCCGCTCTCGGCCGAGGGATTGAGGGAGATCTTCAGCGAGATCCTCGACCTCACGAAGCGCGAGGTCGGGCGTGGCGAAGCGGAGACCTAGACCTCTTCCTCGCCTTCGGCTTCCGCGAACTCATCGGGCGTCACGTTTTCGAGGAACTGCTTGAACTCGGAGACGATCTCCTCCTCGTTCACCTCTTCGCCCTCGAACTCGATCGCCGACTCCTCGATCACGTCGTCGGCGGCAAAGATCGGCGCCTCGGCGCGGACGGCCAAGGCGATGGCGTCGGACGGACGCGAGTCGATCTCGATCTCGGAGCCGTCCTGCTGGACGGTAATGCTCGCGTAGAAGGTGTTCTCCTTCAGCTCGGTCACGGTGATCCGGACGACCTGCGCGTCGAGCTGGCCGAGCAGGTCGGTGACGAGGTCGTGCGTCATCGGCCGCGGAGTGGAGGCGCCCTGCAGCTTCATCAGGATCGCCGCCGCTTCGGGATGCCCGATCCAGATCGGCAGGAACTTGTTGCCGTCGGCCGTCTTCAACAGAACGATCGGCTGCTTGCCGACCAGATCGAAGCTCACCCCGTAGATGACCATTTCCTGCATCACAGCGGCCTCGTTCCCATCTTAGCCCAGGCCTTCCGAGTCAAACGGGAGCCGGTCCACGCGCGGAATCGGCGGCTACAGGATCGCCCACTCTCCGCCTTGAAGTCCGGCTACGGCTGCGCCGTAGCCATGACGACTTCAAGGCGTTTGGCTTCTACCACCAACGCCTGTGTACCGAGCCGGGCAAAGCCCGTCTCGGTCTCGTGAGATCAGTGGAAGATCTGCGTCTTCTGGACGTAGTCCTCGACGGCGAGTAGGAACGCTGGGTCTTCCGCGATCTCCGTGAGCATGCCCTTCGTTGAGTCGTCGAGGTCCTCGTCGTGCTGGAGCTCGAACAGGAACGGCTGCAGGCGGTCCTCCTGGGACAGCCACGCCATCCTCAGGAACAGGTCGCGGGTGGTGTCGTCCTGGGAGATCGCCTCCAGCGACTCGAGGTCCTGTAGCCACGTTCTCAGCATCAAAGGTTCAACGCCTCCCACAAGAGACGGGATACGGCGCTAGGCGCCGAAGCCCTCTGGGCTCGATCGCTCGAGTGCTTCCGCCAGCTCGGTGAGCTCATGCTCATCGGCGATCGGGATCTCGACCCTCGTCGCGGTGACGCGCGGGCGGAAGCCGGTTGCCCGCTCGCAAGCCATGCGCACTCGCTCGGCGAGCGCAGGATCGACCTTGCCGGGCGGCTCTCGCCGCGGTTTCCGCTTCGCGCCCGCCCAGCGCGCCGCTCGCTCGGCGGCGCGAACGGTGAGGCCCTTGGTGACGATCTCACGGGCAAGCCGGCGCCGGCCTTCGTTGTCCGGAACGGCGAGGACCGCGCGCCCATGACCGTCGGTCAGCTCCCCTCGCTCGACCATGCCGAGCACGTCCTCGGGAAGCTCGAGCAGGCGGACCCGATTCGAGATCGCCGGATTCGAGCGGCCGACACGCTCGCCGATCTCCCCAAGGCTGAGCCCGAACTCGTCGATCAGAAGCGCGTACGCCCGCGCCTCCTCGACAGGTGAGAGCTGCTCGCGCGCGACGTTCTCGACGATGCCGAGCAGGAGCGTGTCGCGGTCGTCTGTCTCCCGGACGAGCGCCGGAATCGTCGGCGTGCCGGCCTGCTGAGCGGCTCGCCACCGCCGTTCGCCGGCGATCAGCTCGAAGCCGCCGGCTGCGCGTGGCCGCACGAGCACGGGCTGGACGATGCCTTGCACCTTGATCGA
>WNGJ01002492.1_pt1 | contig 28851 bp, 31 predicted proteins | sample 5400611 | NCBI WGS metagenome assembly WNGJ01 (sample SAMN13153375, study PRJNA577476) | soil metagenome | isolation source: 40 cm soil or saprolite under Garry oak tree replicate 1 | place: USA:California | collected 2016-06-15
GGCGGGGTTCTGTAGCCACGAAGCGGACACTCCATACTGCTTAGATTCTAGTTTGATTCTGGCGCCAAGCAAGGGTTTGCCATGGGCGAACCATTTTTCCGGAGTCACTGAATGTGGGCACTTTAGCAAGAAACAAAACAGAGTACCAGACTATTTCCTCAGCGCCCACGCCAGACCGTCCGCGCCTGGGGCCGTTTTGATGACCTTCGAAACTTCCCACTTCCTTAAGTCAACGACTGCAACCTCTCCGGCACCCATGCAGGAGACGTAAGCAATCGGCTGATCTGGGCGGAGCAGGATTTCGACTGGACGCGCGCCCACAGGGACCGTTCGAGCCACCTTCATTTGCTCGAGATCAACAACTGCGACTTGGCTGGCGCTGGGCATCGTAACCAGTAACCATTTGCCATCGGGTGTGGGAGCGGTTCCATAGCCAATGGAAGGCAACGAAATCCAACTGCTCACCGCATTGGATTTGGTATCAATCACGGCGAGGCGTGGCTTTTTCTGATCCGCGGTGAAGACCCAGCGATCATCTGCCGACAGCGAGATGCGTTGGGCGACGTCGGCGACGGAGATAACCGTCACGGGTTTGCGATGTACGAGATCCAAAACTGTAACCGTGCCGGAGCCTACGTTTGACGTATAGGCACGCTTGCCATCTTTCGTGATCGCAAGCATGTGAGCCTCTGGACGTTCAGTAGCGATGGAGGCGACACGCTTCTGACTTCGTGGATCGATAATGTCAACCGCGTTATCGAGCTCAGCCGTGACATACAGGAGGCCGTCTGGTGCAAACTTCGCACAGTGAGGTCGAACCGGACGTCCGAGATCAATCGTGTTCATGATTTTTTGGGTGGCCAGATCGATTACTTCGACGGTTTGACCACTCGAGCCGGACTGGCCAACTCCAGAATCCCCGTAGATCGGGACGTAAGCGAGCCGCCCGTCCGCCGATGCAATGACTTCGTGACCTCGGATACCGTGGGTCTTTATTTTGCCCACTTGCTGGCCGGGGCCGGGGTCAACGATGCTCAAGCTCTGATCTCCCTGATTGACCACTAACAACAATGCATGCGGCATGGAAGGTTCGTCACTTTTCGAGCCGTCCGTCCGAAAGGCCATCAGAAGTGCCAACGCGCCGAGTGCAAGCGGCCAATTCATAATTTGCTCCGTGCAGCAGAACGTTCCCGATTACTCGTACCGGAGGGCCTCAATGGGATCGAGATTGGCGGCGCGAAAGGCGGGAAACATGCCGCTGCAAACGCCGACCAGGGCCAGAATCGACGTAGAAATCAATAGGATTCTAGGAGCGACGATCAAGCGTATGTCCCCTGCCTCGCCATGTTTGGCCAAGGCGCTGTAGAGAGTCAAGGTTCCGACCGAAAAGGAAACTAAATAGGAAAGCAGAATGCCGCAAATTCCACCTACTGCGGTAATCACCAGCGCCTCGGCGAGGAACTGGAACATGATATCCCGTTTTCTGGCGCCGAGAGCTTTCTCCACACCGATCTCGCGGGTGCGTTGAGTGACAGAGACCAGCATGATGTTCATCACGCCGACACCCCCAATGCCGAGAGTGATGGTGCCAATAAAAGCCAGTAGAATCTTCAGTCCCAGAGTGATGATGTTGAATTGCGATAGCTGCTTTTGGGCATCGAAAACAAATACTGCGCGCTCGTCATCCGGCTTGAAGCCGTGGGCCAAAGCCAAGGCATCGCGGACGGTCTTGGCGAGCTTCTGGTGGTCCAAACCCTGGGAATCGAGCCAGAGGCCTCCCACGTAATAGTTGTCCTGCAAGACATCCATCGAATTGAACGGAACATAGACAACCCGGTTGATGTCGTTATCGCCTTCTTGCATTCGCGCCTGGAGCACGCCTACCACCTGAAAACTGATTCCATTGATCCGAATCGTTTCGCCAATGGCGGGCATTCCAGAGAATAATTTGTCCTTAGCCTCCGAGCTGATGGCCACAAAGTGACCATGACTGAAATTATCCCCATCATCGATGAAGCGTCCACTTTCCATGTTGAGATTCCAAATATATTGGATGGCGGGATCGGCGCCAGTTATCGGAAAAGAGAAAGAACGAGAGCCGTTTTGAACTGTAGCGTCCATAAAAGAGGTACGGGAGATGTGACGCGCCAGCGGAATGACGTTGCGGAGCAGTTCAACATCCGCGTCGGTGAAGCGGACCTGCACTCCGGCTTTATTACCACCAGCCTGTTGCGAGGTGCGGCCGGGAAATATTCCGATCGCAGTGGCGCCGAAACTTTCAAAAATATTTTGAATGGCTCTTCCGAAACCTTCTCCATAGGCGAGAAGCAGGACTACCGTGGCGATGCCCCAAGCCATGCCAAGCATAGTGAGCACGGTCTTGCGTAGATCGTGCCGCATAGCGCCGTAGGCTTGTTGCATCAAGTCACGCTTCATATCTATTCCTTGCGCAGGGCGTCGACGGGCTGCAGAGTCGCCGCTTTCCGGGCGGGATACAATCCAGCCACTACTCCGGCAAACGCTAGTGATCCGATGGCCAGCGCCGCTGTAGTAGGCACCAGCTTGGGAGTATCGAATCCCGGAGGCTGAGGCAACGTGGATAACGCAGCCATCAACGCGGCCGCACCGCCCATCCCAAGCCCTCCACTCAGCAGTGTGAGAAATGCGCCTTCAATGAAAAACTGAAACATGATACTGCGATTGGTGGCACCGAGGGCTTTTCGGAGGCCGATCTCGCGCGTACGGTCGGCTACGGCCACGAGCATGATGTTGATGATTCCGATTGCCCCCAAAGCCAGCGTGACTAGTCCAACGCTGCCCAGAAACAGGTTCATCGCGTCGAAGATCTTGCCCACCTGGTCTACGGTCTTAATCGTGTCCCATTCGTCGAAGGCTTCAGGTAGTGTGTAATCGAATCCATGATTGCGGGCAATGATCTTATGGACTTCGGTCTTTGCGACTTCATGTACGTCGCGGGTGCGGGGCTGATAGTTCATGAACGAAATAGCGTCCTGTACCGATCCCACATTCTGGGGAGGGAAGTACTGCCGCATGGTGTTAAAGGGAATAAATATGCGCAGGTTTACGGTGTTGTTGTCACCATGTCCAATTCTTTTCAGCGTGCCGATTACTTCGAAGCGGATTCCATTTAATAAGATCGTGCTTCCGACCGATGGATGTCCGGGGAACAGAAGGCGGCGGGCTTCATCGCCTAGCACAATGACGGCACGTTTCTGGTTGTCGTCGAAATCGTTGAGCCAGCGTCCTTCCGACATCGGCATATAACGGAGTTCACTGAAGGTAGCAGGAACGCCCATCAACTGACCGCTGCTCGTGAAGTAATCACTGACCGCGCGAATGTCTCCTCGTGAGATCACGGGCACGACTGCCTTGACGTCCGGCGCCTCGGTCGAAACATCCAGATAGTCTTTGTAGGTCAGATAGTACTGGCGCATTCCGGTGAAACTGCCTCCGACTGCCGGGGCGCGGCCTGACCAGATGAACATTACGTTCTCACCTAGCTCATCAAACTGCTTTCGATTGCCGGAACGAAAACCCTCCCCCAAACCAACCAGCAAGAGCAAGGAACCTACCCCCCAGGCGATACCGAACATGGTGAGAAATGACCGCAGCTTGTGCGCCCAGAGCGTACGTAGAGTCTGGCTGGAAATCTCAAAAAGCAGGCGCATAGCTTCTTACAATCATACGCGAGGCAAGAAGCTGCGGTTCCATGGGACAACGAAGCCATGTTTTGTTGAGGCGCCTCTAGAGGATCCCGTAGGAAACGCGGAGGAGGATGCTGGACTAGGGCTAGTTGCTGGACGCATCCAAGCAAAAGAACGTCTCATTGCGGAGCAATGCCTCAACGCCCTGCACAACTTCGCGTCCCGTGCTCTTGGAGACTGCTCCGCGAAAACCTGCGCTCTCGGCCTCTTCGGCAAGCTGGTTTGACACTTCCTGCACGGTGAGAAGAATCAGCGGAATTTGAGGATGAGCCTTATAGATTTCGCGCGCTGCTTGCAGACCGTTCATCTGCGGCATGCCCAGGTCCAAGACAGCGAGGTCTGGAGCGAGATGCTCGATTTTCGCGACTGCATCAGCACCATTGACGGCTTCTCCGCATACTTCCCAATCCGGATGATCTTCGAGCAATCGCCTCAGCAGGCGGCGTATCGTGGAGTCATCGTCCGCGATCAATATCCGGATCGGCATTGGATTCTCTCCCAAAGGCCGAGGTGCCGACGCGAAGGTACAGATCAGATTTTCTGAACTTTTTCAGTAAAATCCCGCCATAGATTCGGCCAAGCCCTGTCACTACCGACCTTAAAGGCAGTTCCTCGATTGGACATTCGAGCTGACAGATTATGGACCAAAGTTTTTGTGGGCACGATACAGGCAATACCCGATTACCAAGAAGGTTACTGGGCCCTCGTTTGGGGTATGTCACCTTTCGTGACTCGGGCGTGAGATGTACGCTTGGCCACGTCTCAAATCTATACGCTCCGATCCCTGCGGTTTCTCTAGGCCGCGGCACTCGATGCAACTTCGAGGGCTTTTATGAACTGGTTCGAATCCGACACCCAGCCAAACAGAGTTTGAATAACCAGAAGGGATGCTTCGTGATTGTTTCTCGGCAAACCGTATCCTATCGGCTCACCCATACAATCCGCCAGCAGCACGCATAAATAATCTCTGAACATCGCATCTCTGACCGTCGACTCCACGCATACGCTCGTGGTACATCCAGTGATGACGAGGTATTTGACGCCCTGTTTTTTTAAGATTGAATCCAAATCAGTTTGATAGAAGCCGCTGAATCGATGCTTGTAAAGCACTACATCGTCCGGCCGCGGCTTTAGTTCGGAGAGAATGTCTGTGTTCCAAGTGTCCCGGATAAGAATTCGGCTTTCCGTACCGTTCGGAGCCCGAATCGTCTTTCCGACGCCCAACCGCAGGTGTCGGACTCTGTTCGGAGAGTCGGAAACGCCTAAGTCGGAAAGATCGGGCCGAAAACCCATCTTGAGATAAACGATCTTTGCGCCGGCTTGACGGGCTGAGGTCAGGACTTTTGCGGTAGGCCCGACAACGCCTTGAATCATAGAAATATCAAGTCCCGCACGATCGAACATGCCACCTTTGCTGCCGAAGTCATTCTGCATATCGACCACGATCGCGGCAGTCTTACCGATATCGATGGTTATTGGTTCTGGTTTTGCATCGACCCTGACAACCCGTTTCGGATCTTGAGTGGACTTACTCATCTGGTCCCCCGCCGATTGCTGGCCTGCTCCTCCAACCAGCGAGGCCGCCCCTGTTGCACCAATGGGGCCTAGCATTTCCCGCCGGCTAAGATTGTGGGTTTCAGGGCGCTCGTTTTCTGCCTTCGGTTTCATGGATGAAAGCCCCAGTCAGGACTGTTTCTAAGCGGGCGACACTATATCAGTATTCAGTTTCTGCCGGAAGCGCGGTGACAGGAGTGCCGTGCTGGAATGAATTGGATGTAGCGGTGAGTACGCGGCGAGGATCGACCAACAACCAGGCGGCAGCGCCGAGCACGCATAAGACCGCAGCAACCAGAAAAGACGCGGTCCAGCCGAAGCGTTCAGCGATAATTGGGGTGACAAGACTAGTCACAAAGCCGCCAATCTGATTGCCTGTGTTCATGAATCCGGAGACGGATCCGGAAGAGCCGCCGGCGATATCTGCGGTCACGGACCAGAATGAGCTTTGCGAAAGATAGAGTGCTCCCGCACCACCTGCGAGCACGATGCTGGCCAGTCGGGCACTTTCGACTTGTGAGCCCAAGGCCAGGAAAACGCCGGCTGTAACAATAGCGAAGGCCGCCAAGATACATCGTCCCGCGCGCGGACCCCGTCTCCTGGTGACGCGGTCGTTGATTATGCCGCCCAGCGGCGAACAGGCTGCCATCGCCAGAAATGGCAACATGGCGTAGAAAGCGCTCGCTTTCAAATTCAAGCCGCGCACTTGCGCCAGGTAGATGTAAAACCAGCTGAAGAATATCCAGGCGACGTAGCCGTAGCAGAAGTAACTGAAGGTCACGGCCCACACTTCCCTGCTCTTTAGTACCCTCCCCCAGGGTACAAGCTGTCTCTTCGCGGCGCTTCCTGTGTGGATCGTTAGCCCTGATTGAATAATTTCCAGTTCTTTTGAAGACACTCGAGGATGCTCAGAGGGTGTGTCCCGAGCTGTCAGGAACCAGACGGCTCCCACGGCGAATCCGATAATGGAGCAAACCCAGAACGATGATCGCCAGCCATGATGGACCATGATGTAGGTGATCAATGGCGGCGACAGCCCAGCGCCCACGCCGACTCCGGCGAAAATCAAGCCGTTGGCGATTCCGCGCTCCTGCATCGGGATCCAGCGTGAGACAAACTGATTGGAAGCCGGATAGATAACCGCTTCCCCTACACCCAGCAGAAAGCGCGCGGCAATAAAAAAGAATAGCGGGGCACCAATGCCGCTGGGCACAATGGCTATCAAGGCGGTGAAAATACCCCACCAAACTACTCCGCCGGCAAGGACTCGGCGGGGTCCCAGTCGGTCAGCCAGCCATCCTCCGGGTGTCTGGAATAAGGCGTAGCCTGCCAGGAAAGCACTGAATACTCGGCCAAGTTGGGGGTTAGTGAGGTGATAGGCAGCCGCAATGGAAATCCCCGCAATGGAGATATTTACCCGGTCGAGATAGGCGACAGCACTCAGAATGAAAAGCCAGAACACCAGGAACCAGCGTATGTGACTCGGCTTTCCGTCGCTCATGGCTGCTCCATGAAATCGCTCTGCCTAAAATCCGCGCGAAAACCAAACGCCTGTGCTATCGAACTGATCTCTGGCCACTGACCACTAGTTCTTTTCTCTTAGGTTCCAGTGGAGTGCTCCCGCAAAATGCGAACCAACTGATTGGCCACGATCTTATCTTCGCCGGGTTGCAGCATAAAGGAATTCATCCCCAGACCGGGTTGCTCTTCTCCCACCGACATCACGATTGAGGGCTTGGAGTCTTTCAATAGCTGCGACACTTCCTTGGGTGTTACAGAGATTTTCGCTGGATCGAAAATGATTCGCATGTGGGGAACATGATTGGCGATTTCGGGAACAAAGAAGGAAGTGGTCACGCCGGGCACCTTGGTGATCTGCCGGGAGATTGATTCCAGGCGGTCCTGCCATTCTTTGGTGAGAGCTTCGTGGTCTTCGTTGAGATAGAGTTCCAGAGCTTTCACCATTCCGATAATTTCTTCTTTGCCAACTTTTTGGCTGCGGCCGATGGTGTCCTCGTGAGGACTGTTGTTGAGAAGCGCGTAAGCCACCAGATCTTTGCGGCCGATTAACATGCCGGCACATTGTGGTCCGCGAATGGCTTTGCCTCCGCTGAACGTAACGAGGTCATAGCCCATGTTGGCGTAGTCCCAAAGATGCGAGACGGGAGGCGTATCTGCTGCGGCATCGTTCATGCACGGAACTTTGTACTCTTTCGCCAGTTTTACCCACTCATCCACTTTGATCTGGCCCTGGGAACTGGCAAAGTTGCTGAAGTGCATCATCGCGGTGCGTGGGCTGATCGCCTGGCGCAGATCATCCCGGGTTTCGACGTCAATGAGTTTCACGCCTGTGGTGCGCAGCTGGTGATCGAAGGGATTGCGATGCGACTTCTGGATAATTACCTCGGACTTCATTCCAGTTAGATCCGGTATCTGCCGGATGAAGGCTTCATTGTCGCCGGTGAGAATGCCGGCGAGTCCCGACTGCATCGCTGCAGCGGCGCCAGAGGTAACCAGAGCGGTGTATCCCTCCGGCAATTTGAGCATTTCAGCAATTCGTTTCCCGGCAGCTACTTCCAGCTCCGGCATTCTGACAAAGTGGCGTCCCGCCTGAGCCATGACGGCTTCCAGTTCGGGGCGAATCACCGAGCCACCCAACATGGTCATGGTTCCCTGACAGTTGATGACGGTCGTGACTCCCAGTTCCTCGTAAGGATTGCCCGACTTCCCGAAGCCACTACTGCCGGTGGCACTTTTCGAGGCAAACAATTTTCGGGGCGCCAGTACAGAACCGGCAATCACTCCCAGACTGCCCAGAAAACTTCGACGATTCCATTTCGAACCGAGTCGCATGACGGATGCTCCTTCGCGCACGTTGCGGTTTTTACTTGCGGACGACTGCCGCGATGCAGTTAATTTCGATCATCGACTTACCTGGCAGCGCTGCCACTGCCACGGTAGTTCGCGCCGGACCGCCGTTTGGGAAATACGTCTTGAATATCTGGTTCATAGGCTCATAGTAGGCGAGGTCGGCAAGATAGACGGTGAGCTGCAGAATGCTATCCATGGTTCCACCGCCGGTTTGGACTAGCTCTTTTACGTTCTCCATTACCTTGGTGGTGTGGGTTTCGATGTCATCCTTCGACACCGGGCCGTTTGAATTGGCTCCCTGGCCGGCAATATAAATCAGGCCGTTATGGATGATCAGAGGAGTGATCATTTGCTTTCCGTCCGCTGGCTTGCCGTCACGATTTAATTTGCGCACGTCCGAATCCTTAGACTTCTTCGCCAGGGCAGTGCCCGTCATCAAGCTCCCCACACCGATGGCAGAGACCATGGCTGCCAGGCTGCCCATCAGTTTTCTGCGGCCGAACATTTTCGAGGTCATAGTCAATCCCCTTTCTTCGTTTTCAAAATTGCAACACTCTTACGGTAAGGCAAAGGTAAAAATGTCGCTGCCCGCCGCGATGGCTACGTATTGCTTGCCATTGATCGCATAACTCATTGGCGAGGCGCTAATAGTCTGACCGGTGTTGAAGTGCCATAGTGGCTTGCCGGTTTGCGCATCCACAGCCTCAAAGGAGTGAGCGTCGTCTGCAAAGAAAACGATGCCTCCCGCGGTTGTCATGGTTCCACCATTTGAGTATCCCGAACTCACTTGCGGATACTTCCAGGCAAAAGTCTCCGTATTGAAGTCATAGGCCAGAAGAAGTTTTTGTGGATGCTCTGCCGGATCGTGTTTAACGCCGGTCGAGTAGTAGGTCTGCCCTTCGGCAAATTCCTGTGGTTTTCGGAAGAACGTGCCACAATCTTCGAGCGCTTTGAAGTAGAAAAGATGAGTTAACTCGCTGTACGACGGAGCATACCAGTTGGTCGCTCCGGTGAAACCCGGACAAATTCGCGTGCCTTCGGCGGTGGGCTGAACGCCTGTCCGTATGGGACGGCCTTGGGCATCGATGCCTCTTGCCCAATTCAGTTTTTCGACGAAACGAACCGCGGAAAGGAATTTACCGTTAGTGCGGTCAAGCACGTAGACGAAGCCGTTCCGATTGGCTTCCACCAACAATTTCCTCGGCTCACCTTTGTAGGTCGCATCGATGAGCACGGCTGTCTCGGTTGCGTCGTAATCAAATAAATCATGCGGCGTGAATTGGAAATACCATTTGAGTTTTCCGGTGTCTGGATCGAGAGCAAGCACGCAGTCGGTATAGAGATCGTCCCCAGGCCGGACCGCGCCATCGAAATCTGGAGAGGGATTGCTGGTCCCCCAAAATAAAGTGTTCAACTCTGGATCGTACGTGCCTGGCATCCATGTCGTGCCCCCGCCACGCAGGTACATTTGCCCAGGCCAGCTCGAAGATCCAAATTCACCCGGGCCTGGGATGGTCCAGAAGCGCCAAGCCTCTTTTCCGGTCAGGGCATCGTAAGCAGCAAGGAAGCCGCGAACGCCGTCATCCCCACCTGAGGTTCCGACGATCACCTTGTCCTTGATTACCAGGGGCGCACTGGTCGCGCCATAATTTCTGTTTCCGGTCGCGTAAGCAACGTCCCAAAGCAAGTTACCGGAACGGACATCGAGACACAGCAAATGAGCATTATCGGTCATCATGTAAACCCGAGAGTGCCACACGCCTACGCCTCGATTGAGGTGTCCGGAGGCATCGTCGATCAATCCATCCGTATTAGGACGTTCATAGTGCCAGACGGTGCGCCCGGTACGTGCATCCAGGGCAACGGCGTGATTGGCCGCGGTGACCAGCATCAGTCCATTCACGACTACCGGCGTGACTTCGAGTCGGTTCGAATTACTCGCGTGGAAAACCCATTGAGTGCGAAGCTGATTCACATTGTTCACGGTCATTTCGGCGAGGCTGCTGTAACGGCGTCCAGTGTAGTCGCCGTTGTAGGAAGGCCAATTGCTCGCGGGTGGCTGCGCGAGAAGGTGCTCAGGAAGGACATCGATCGCGGCGGAAATAGGTGAATTGAGCTTCTCATCGGCAAATGCCAATGCGACCCAGCAACCGCAAAACGCGATCAGCGCCGTCGTTCTGAAGCTAAAATGCATGTTGAACCTGATTAGCTTGCCAACTGCACTTTCACTCACTTGGCGTGCGGCATGCTTGTCGCCGAAGACTGTGTTCCCCTTGGTCGATGTTTTGGGGGGAAGACGTGATCGTTCCCCGAGCTAGAAGCTTGATATCCCATCTCTTTTGAAATACGTTTGCTGACAGCTTGAATAAGTGGAGCGAGTTGCCTAAGCCGAGTAACCGACATCCGTACGGCTGGTCCGGTTATGCTCACACTGGCATTCACGGCACCGGTGTGATCCCAGATGGGCGCTGCAATACAACGGATATGCGGCTCGTTTTCCTCGAGGTCGCAAGCGTATCCGTTCTTCCGAACCTTTTGTAAGTGGGTTTGCAGTTCCTGGAGATTTCCGATCGAGTTCTCCGTGAGCCTTCTGAACTCAAGTTGTGGCAGGATTGCGGATAGTTTGTCTGGCGGCATATAGGCGAGCATCACTTTGCCGACCCCGGTACAGTGCAACGGAACGGCCGCACCAATTCGCGAATAGATTCGAAGCGGCTCAGGTGAATCCAACTTCTCCACATACACCGCGGAAAGGCCATGACGCACCGTGAGGTGGATGGTTTCACGTGTGTTCTGATTGAGTTGCTGAAGATAGGGCAGGCTCAGCCGGCGAATATCGAGTTGACCCAACGCAGCCTGGCCAATGGAGAAGCATGCAACCCCCAGGTGATAGCTTCCCGTGCCACTGCAATTTAAGAAGCCCGCTGATTCAAGATTTACCAGGAAACGGTGAACAGTGCTGACGGGCAATCCCGAAAGCCGGGCAATCTGAGATGCGGTCAGACCTCTCTCGGCAACTGCAATCAGGTCCAGCAGCCGCAGTCCGCGCTGCAAGGATGTGATGTTGTAAGTTCGTTTGGCTTTCATCGGCATGGCGTTCTTCGAATCGGAAACCCGCGCGTTCTTGTATTTCAATTTTGAAAGTGCAGATTATCTGATGAAAGTTGATTTCGTGCAAACGATTCCGAGAACCACCGTTTTACAGGCGACCGAATTTCTTCACCGCCTCCTCGATAGATTTGTACTTTTCGATATAGGGATACATGGAATGTTCTTTGAAATCCATCTCTTGTGCCAACGCTAGAACTTGTTCTGCTCTGGCGCGCGGCACTACGACAACGCCATCGTTGTCGGCGACAACGATATCCGCCGCCTCAACCCGGACACCATCGCACACGACAGGGATATTGGCGCCGGCAAAGCGATAATGGTTCACTGAGGTTGAGGGCACCATTCCCAAAGCGAATACTGGAAAACCGATCTTGCGCAGATGCCCCACATCGCGGACGCCGCCATCGATCACGGCCCCAGCAAAGCCTCGAGCCCACATGGTGGTTCCCATCAATCCTCCCATGCCGGCGATGTTCGCCCCGTCTTCTACGACCATGACGTAAACCGAGCCGGCTTGTCCCTGGTCAATCGCCGCCAACATCCCGCTGAGCGCCGCAGGATCATTATTTCCCTCGGCCTTCTTCAGCAGCACGGTTATGGCAAAACCCGCAAACTTGCTGGAAAATATCGGCTGCATGCGATGGGTCATATACATTCGCTGTCCGGCAATTTGTTCTAATGCGTCGGACACAGAAGCGACTTCCACGTGGCGAAAAGCTTCCAGCAGGGCGGCGTTGTCCTTGGCGGGTGGTTTCTCCGGAACCGCCTGGGCTGAGGCCAGCCATCTTGCGCCCACTATGCCGAGGGCCAATACGATTACACAGATCGCGGCGAAGGCTTTGGAAGAAACTTTAGGGAAATGGGATTTGTTCACTGAGTCCTCCTGGTTGTATATATGTGCGCGGACTCTAACACTGTTTTTCTTTGGGTGGAAGAGGATGCGCCCTGGGCTTGGATGGCATTCTCGAAATGGCCGATGATTTTAGAAAAGGAGGCATCACAATGCACAAGACTTTTTCCAGCTGGCTTAGAATCGGCTTGGCGGCGGTAGTTGTGGTTCTGGCGATATCGGCAATTGGCTATTCGCAAGCGCGACGTGCAATCACCGTTGGCGAATCCAAAGGTCTTCCCTTTAGTGATGGCATGCTGGTTGGCGATACGCTCTACATCGCAGGTCAGGAAGGCACGGACGCCAACAACAAACTGGTGGCGGGCGGGATTGGACCCGAGACGCAAGCGGCGCTGGACAATATCCAGAAAGTTGTAAAAGCTGCTGGATTTGAATTAAAAGATGTGGTTGCAGTCACCGTGTACCTGGCTGACATTCATGAATTTGGCGACATGAATAAAGTTTATCGGAGCGTCATGCCGGATCCGAAACCGACTCGCGCCACTGTTCAGGTAGCGGCATTAGTCAACAACGCACGCATTGAAATCTCGGCAATTGCAGTCAAGGGTAAATAACTGCGGTTCGATCCCATCCACCGAGCTGATGTCAGGAGGAAGCCGATAGCACTCAAACGGTGGTACGCACTTCCGCCGATGGGCGCGGTCTTATTTCTCTTCGTGTGCGGCATGGTCCCTCAATCTCAGCCTCAGGCGCAATCGCCTGGAGCTCGACGAGTATCCAGTGCAACATTGCTGGAAGGCAAACAGATTTTTGCATCCAGTTGTGCCGCGTGTCACGGATTGGATGGACGTGGGGGCGAGCGCGCTCCCGATATTGCTACCCGGCGAGGAACGCAACGACTTTCCGACCTTAAGCTGGTTCGCATCGTAGACGCAGGTGTGCCTGGGACTGGAATGCCGAGCTTTCATTCGCTGGGCGCTTCCGCGATCAAATCTGTGGTGAGCTACCTTCGCACGCTTCAGGGCGGAGGCAAGTCTGCCAGTCTGCCCGGCAATCCGCAAAAAGGTGAATCAATTTTCTTTGCCAAGACGGGTTGTTCCGATTGCCACATGGTTGGCGGCAAGGGAGGCTTTCTGGCAGCTGATTTATCGAGCTACGGCCACACTCACTCGGTTGAGGAAATTCGCGAAGTAATTACGAATCCAGATAGCATGCGAAAAGCCGGTGACAAAATCGTGCTGGCGGTCACGCGGGACGGCACAAAGTACGCTGGACTTGTCCGCAATGAGGACAATTTTTCGTTACAGGTGCAGACTGTCGACGGCAATTTTCACTTCTTCATGAAGTCGGATCTGCAAACGTTGGAGCGACAAGCGCAATCCGTGCTGCCCGCAGGCTACCATTCCGCGCTGGGCAGCCGGGACCTGAATGACGTGATTAGCTTCTTGATTCATTCTGCTAGAACCAGCAAAACCGCGCCGGCATCCGGAGAAGCCGATCAGTGATCCTGAACTCTGGTCAGTGATCGAAAGAAGGAGAGACATTCTGTGGATCGCCCGATTAGAGTCCGAAAGATTTGTCTGCCGATATTTCTTTTTCTTTCAACGATTCCGTTTTCTGGGTTCCTGAACGCCCAGGTGCAGGAGCGAAAGTTTGAGTTGCAGGCCAACTCTCCGCAGTTCTGGAACCTTCTCGATCGAAATGCCAAACTGTATTTAGTCGCAGGTGGATTCGGTTTCACGGAAGGTCCGGTGTGGGATGAAGCAGGCTTTCTCTACGTCAGTGACGAAACTCTCAACAAGATTTTTCGGGTGTATCCGGGCGGCAGGAAAGAAGAACTGATTTCCCTCGGCGATCCCGATGGTAACACTTACGATCGAAGACGTCGTCTCCTCGACTGCGCCAGTGTTCTGCGTGCCATTATCGAGGTCACTCGAGACGGACACTACAAGATCCTGGCGGACCACTTTGAAGGAAAGAAATTCAACAGTCCCAATGATGTGGTGATCGGCCCCGACGGCGCCACTTATTTCACCGATCCAACGCTTGATTTGGTCAAAGGCGAGAAGCAGGAGATTCCATTCCAAGGCGTTTATCGCTTGGATGACGACGGCAAAGTTCGTTTGCTCACCAAGGACCTGTCGCAACCCAACGGCCTGGCTTTCTCTCCTGACGGTAAGCGCTTTTATGTGGACGATAGCGAACGGAGGAACATCCGTGTGTACGACGTTGAGCCGGATGGAAATCTTTCCAATGGACGGATCTTCGGTGAGGAACCCGGAGGTCCACATGAAGGTGTGCCGGATGGCATCAAGGTCGACCACAACGGCAACGTTTTTGTAACCGGACCAAAGGGTATCTGGATATGGGATCCGCAAGGCCGTCATCTGGGCACCATCGTTATGCCCGAACAGCCTGCCAATTTTGCCTGGGGAGATAAAGACTATCGCACGCTTTATATCACGGCTACGACCTCGGTTTATCGCTTGCGGACGAAAGCTCGAGGATTTGTTCCTTATCTGAAGAAGTGAAGCCGGGGCTAGCTACGCCGCGGTTGAAGAGCCCAGTCAGTGGGGGCTATTTATCGGCAGGGTAAACGAAAAGACCGAGCCATGCCCCACTTGACTAGTTACGCGAATCGTCCCGGAGTGCGCTTCCACAACCGCTTTTGCGATCGCCAGTCCCATGCCGGTTCCTTGTACGCGATAGCGCTCATTCTTGCCGCGGTAGAACTTGTCGAAGATTAGCGATTGCTCAAAGTCGTCAATTCCCGGACCGCGGTCTGCCACGCTTACGGTAAGAAAACGGCCGTCTGCCTCAGCAGTGATTTGAATGGTGGATCCGGCTGGCGAATATTTGCCGGCATTTTCCAGCAACTGACGAAGAACGTCCTTGATTCGCTCCAGATCGATTGACACCAAAGGCAAGTCGGCAGCAGCATCGATCTCAATCGTGTGGTTTGCGATAGATTGTCTAGCTTCCTCAATCGCTCGATCAATCGCCTCCCGGATATCGTGGGGCTCGCGCTGTAGTTCAACCTGGTTGGCATCGAGCTGCGCCATCTCAGCCGCCTCACCGACAAGATGATTCAGGCGGTCGGTTTCTTCATTAATCACTGTAATTAACTCGTGCCGCTGTGCATGGTCGAGATTGCTATCTGACAGCAGGCTTGTGGCAGATGCCTTGATCGCGGTGAGAGGCGTACGGAATTCATGCGTGACCGAGTCGAGAATAGCGGAACGCAGCTTTTCGCCCTCGCGTGATGCCTCCGCTTTGCCCAGCTTTTCAAGGGCCGCGGTGCGCTCGATTGCAATTGCGATCAGTGTACCCAGTGCTTCCAGGGTCTCGCGGGAAAGTAATCCTCCAGAAAGGCCAATTGCTCCCACCGACCGAACTCCCAGCCGGAGAGGAGTGAAGAAAAGCTCATGTTCCCGATCCATGGTAGGTTCACCACGTGCGGCGATTGCTCGAAGCTGCTCGCCACTTAAGTCCCGTGTGCCTGGGCTAGAGCGATAAACATCCTCTCGGCCCACGACAAACAAAGCCGCGGCAGTAACCCCGAAGCTCTCCACGACGTACCGAGGGATTGAATTCAGTAACTCGGGTACGTTTTCGGTGGTCAACAGACGTTGGCTGAAGGCATAGAGTCGTTCAATCTCCCTTCGGCGTTGTGTAGCATGTTGGGCTTCGCTGCGAGCTCGTTCCGAGAGCTGACTGGCAACCACTGCGGTAGCCAGAAAGGCAAGCAGCGCGACCCAGTTTTGTGTGTCGGCAATTCTGAAGGTTCCGACCGGGGGAAGAAAATAATAGTTGAGAGCCAGGGTGGCGAATACAGCCAGGAACACGGCGTATCGCAGGCCCCACCCCGCTGACACAATCAAAACTGCCACCAGAAGAGTAAGAGCCACGGTTGTTGGATTAATCGCCCTTACGTGCCGATACGCGGCAACTACCGCGATCACGACTGCGGCGCAAACCACGAATCGCAACACTTCTCGACGCAAGGTCACGGCTGCATTCTACCCTCGGCATCGACAATCAAGAACTTCTCCACGACAATATCGCATAGGGCTCCCGAGCAATGGCTGGAAGAGGCGGCGCCTGGAGACAAGCGTCGGCGCGAGGTCCACCTTGCTCCCGACGAGTTTGAGCTTCTGGTTTACCTGGCGAGGCGTCTGGAAAGAGTGGTCGCGCATCGCGTTCTTTTGCGCGCGGTGTGGAGACCAAACAGTACGGAGCAACCTGAGTATTTACGAGCTTTTATCGATCAACTTCGTAAGAAGATCTAACCTGAAGTCGTCGAACGTTATCTTCATACCGACTTCTATCGCTTTGATCCGGCCGGGAGATAATCTCCCGCTATTTCGTGTGTACTTTTCTCGCTACCAAACAATTCCTGGAAATCCTCAATCATGGTGAGAACCAAAACAAGGACTGAGCCAATCAAGCCGACGGCGAAAATTGTCTCCAAGAGTCTGATCGCGATGGTGACCAGTAAGGCCATAATTGCAACCTAGCATTCACATCGCGCTTCCAAAGCGGCCCTTATGAACTCTTTACGAGTTTTTTCGATCATGCGGCCTTCCTGGGTCATGTTCCAGCACTTCGGTCATGTTGGTTTTACGGTCCTTTTATGATCTCTTTAGGTTATGTTTGTAACCTTTTTTCATGTGTGGGGCATCTTAAGATTTGTTCGTTTCTTCTAAGAGGTCCCGGGATTGGTCAGATGGTCATTGACAGGTTCAAGGCTTCCGCGGTTCTGCTCCTGACAGTGTCGAGCTGGGCGGCTGCACAGGTGGAAATCAATCAAGCGCACATTCTGCCACGCGCGATCTCCGTATCATCGGCTTCTACACGCCCGGTTATCCGAGCCAACGTGGACTTAGTGTTGGTGAATGTCACGGTACTTGATCATTCGGATCGAGCTGTTACTGGACTGGAGTCGGCAAACTTCACCGTGCTGGATGACAAGACTCCCCAGATCGTAAGTTATCTCTCCAGTGTAGACGAGCCCATTGCACTGGTTGTGGTTCTCGATGCGAGTGCCAGTATGGCGGTCAAGATCCAAGAAGCGCGGAAGGCGCTCACGGAGCTCATCAACAGCTCTAATCCGCAAGATGACTTCAGCCTGGTCATCGTACAAGATAAGCCTCGTGTTGCTTTCCACCTGGATGACTCCACAACCGAAATCGACCGGACAACGGATGCAATTCAGCCGGACGGCTTCACCGCACTGTGGGACGGCATGTATCTGGGCATGAAGGAACTGCAGAACGCGCGCTACCGAAGAAAGGCAATGGTCGTGATTTCCGATGGTGGTGACAACCACAGCAAGTACACGGAATCGCAACTAAAATCGCTACTGGAAGAAGCGGACGTAGAGGTGTACGCGATCGGCATGTTCGACAGGTTTGCGAGGAGAGCCGAAGAGCGGATGGGCCCGCTCCAACTCGACGAAGTCACATCGATTACTGGTGGCCGGGTATTTTCGGTTCATGACCCCGAAGAACTTTCCCGTTCCGTAATCCAGATCAGCCATGAGTTACGCAGCCAATACGTTCTTGGTTATTATCCGAGCAATCGCAACCGAGACGGCAAATGGCGCAAGCTCAAGATTCACCTCGCAGGATCGGCATCTCAAGCAAAATTCCGGTTATATGCCAGGAAGGGCTATTACGCAGCCAGCGAGTAGAATGCTAACTGCCGATCGATCAGCAGCCCCATTCGGCCTCACCCGGCTTTGCGAAATAGCGCCTTGAGTCTTCCCGTTCACTGGCCGTGGAAGCCAATTCCAGTAGGGCCAGACGGGCAGCAGCCACCAGACGACCTTTTTCCGGTTGTGGTACTTGCTCCCATGTTTCAGCGTTCGGCTTGCTCGCGCAGCCAAAATCCGGTCCGAGCGCCTGATGATAGTGGTGGAAGAGCTCTGCCAATTGTTCTGCGGATACTTCCTGGATCGACATCGGATAACACCCTTTCTCGATTACTTAACCTATACTGCGCTTCCTTCGGTTCTAGAGCGCGAGGCGTGCTTTCCTTGCATCACGCAACCGGGAATCGTGCGGAAAATGCCATCGCCGCCCTGCACACCAGTCATTACCGGCATCGGAGCATTTGAGCCTGCAGGCTCAATCTCAGCAGCTGTGACGTTGCCTGGAATCATGTAACCAGTACCATTGGATACGAAAACCCGTAAATTCTGAATAAACGGGCCATAAGTTGTTCATAAATTCGAGAGATTCTGTTGGTTTCGCCTATATGCCAGGAAGGGCTACTACGGGCCGGGGGAATGAGAAAGGCTGTCGTCGGTGGTCGTCGTGCCTTCTCACCCCTCCACGGATCGGCACCCGTTCCTAGAACACCGTGGAGCTCACTAGAACTTGACCAGTATGGCAAAGTTCAGACGGTTTTCGGTCCTGCGAAGATCCGGCGTAAAACCATTTACTACTGATCCCGGCGGGCCTTGGTTGCCGCCTGGGGGAGTAACGCCACCCGGGCCTGAGAAATACGGGACATTAGCCGCGCGATAGTTGTACTCCCAGCGAAAGGTGATGTATTGGCTGGGCATTTGCGAACCAGAGCCGGTTGTACAACATGAAGCCGAGGAAGCTCTGCTTGGGCCAGATCACTCTTTGTCCGTTAATGATTTTCACGGAATCGCCGGCGCAACTGACTCCGCCTCCGTGCTCGCATCCTGCGTCGCCGGTAAGAGAAAATGCGGCCTTACTGATGAACTTTTCGGGATTGTCGTAGTACTTGATCTGAATGCTGTCATCGGTATGGTAGCGGATGCGGCCCGGAGTATTGAGCGCGTCCGCGCCTAAAGCGTACTGGTTCCCGAGAATCGAAAGCCAGCCGTTCGGACGCCACAGGATCTGACCTCCCACGCCCGGCCGGTTGTTGAATCGCCCATAGGATTGCCATCCATTTATAAACCAGGGCTCGATCTTCAAGTGCTCTGTCGGAAAGATCTGGACGCGGACTCCATTAAAGAACCACGGTGTGTTCGACGAAACATACGACGGCTGGTAGGCCCAGTTATCGAAGTTGTAGTAGCTGAACAAGCCGATATAGGAGACGAAGATTCCCGCGTCCACGTTGATTCCATGCAGGGCATTGAAGTGGTATCCGCCATATGCTTCGGTGAGATAGCGGTAAGCATCTGCAAGGTTCCACTGGCCGCGCGATGGGCTGGCGTCGTTACGTGGCGTCGTCGTTGAATACATGCCAAACTGAGTCATCAGGCGGGCGCGCACGTTGTCGTAGTGAAAGTCGCCGCCCACACCCAGTTGGGTCACCTAAACTTCGCTCGACCGAAAAACCTCGCTCGATCCGCTGATGGTGTCGTCTTTCGGGTGATGGAAATCGTAGATGTAATTGACATCGGCGCGGATTTCGGGCGTGAAGAACTTGGAATCGAAAGCCGGCGTTTTGGTTCGCGGAGTGCCGTTCAACCAAGTCCAGTCCGCGAAGGCGAACGGTTCAGCTTTCTGCGGCTTCTCTTGGGTGACGGCTTGCGGCTGCGCGTCTGCTTTCATCTCTGGGACGAGTGCTTTGTGAGCTGCAACAACGTCGGCTCCAACTTCGTTGGCGGAGGTGCTTTGCGGAATTGGTTGTGGGGTCGCGTTTTTTTCCAGGCGTTCGACTTTTTCCTTGAGTTCCTGGACCAACTGGCGGAGCTCGCGTACTTCATCCGCACTGGCGGCGTTTGACTGATTGGTCGTTTCCTGTGCGCGGAGGGGGAAGACACACAGGGCAGTCGCTATCGCTGCCACTACGATTCGCATAGCTATTAGAGTTTTAGACCGACGTTTTCTTGTTTTCACCTTAAGTCACCTTTCAAATAGTGATGATGCGAGCTAACCGCAGTTGGTAACAGAGTGAACCACCAATTTGAATACGAAAAGCGTAAGGGGGGAGTAAAGAGTCCGTTAAGAAGTCGTAAAAGGAGGCCATCTGTCTCTCTTATGAAAATACAACGCACGCTTTACAGCTTCCTTATTTGACCAGTGATGTAATGAAGGCATGGCAATAGGCAACATCGTGGCCTACGTATTTGCTGTGGTTACAGTATTAAGTATGGCTTTCCTGTTGCGTTGCTTTCGAGCCTTCGTCAGGGAAATTAGAGCACCTGGGTCGGCTGTGACACCGAATCGTGCCCCGCTACGACGAGATCTTCCGTTCCATCGTCCTGAAGTCGTAACGCGCGTCTCTAGCCATTCGACGAGTGAGATGAGTGAAGCGAACTGGGCGCCGGCCAAACGAAAGAACCGGGCCAGCGGTTCATAAATCCACTGAAATTTCTTTCATTCTAAAGTAGGATTTTCCCATGCCTTCTACACCGCTTTCCCGGCGCTCTTTCCTGGCTTTGTCAGCGATGCTTACCTGGGCCTTCACTACCAGGGCATCAACATCTATCCCGGTTGGCCTTGAGTTGTATTCCGTTCGCGAGACGTTAAAGAAAGACCCCGAAGCCGCTCTTCGAGCTGTCGCTCAGATGGGATACGAAGGCGTGGAATTTTATGCGCCGTATTTCGATTGGACGGAGCCTCAGACCAAGCAGATCAGGAAACTTTTAGACGATCTCGGCATGCGTTGCTTTTCCACCCACAACGACGAAAGTTATTTGAGGCCGCAAAGCATTGACCGAGCCCGCGACATGAATCTAATTCTTGGAAGTAAGTATGTGGTGCTCGCATCTGCCGGTCAGAAAACCAGTTTGACGGAATGGCGGTCGGTCGCAGATACGCTAAACAGTGCCGCGGAAAAGCTGGAACCAGCTGGATTGAAAGCCGGTTATCACAACCATCAGCTCGAGTTCACACCCATCGAAGGTCAGCGTCCGATTGAAATATTGGCAAAACAGACGAAGCCATCCGTCATGCTGCAATTGGATGTAGGCACCTGTCTGGAGGCGGGCTCGGATCCCGCGGCATGGATTCGGTCGAGCCCGGGAAGAATTCGATCCATTCATTGTAAAGACTGGTCGCCTGATGCTGGCAAGGGTTACACGGTTTTGTTCGGTGAAGGAGCAGCGGATTGGAAAAACATCTTTGCAGCCGCAGAAGGTGCCGGTGGAGTGGAATACTATCTCGTGGAACAGGAAGGCAGCAGGTTTTCTGAACTCGAAACCGCCCGCCGATGTCTCCAAGCCTTCCGGGAGAAGCATGGCGGCTGATCGGCTTTGCGAAGCAAGCCTTGCAGATAAGGCGAGACCGGTTTTAGATCCTGGACAAGCATAATCCGGTCTCGCAGGTTTCTGTCATGCAATTAGTTCTTGTCGTCTTTTACTTCAGCAATTCGTGCCTGGTGGCCCGCGTCTGAAACAGCTTTCATGAACGCTTCCGCACTTTGCGGGGTCGATACTCTGCCCGAAAGAATGTTGCGGAACTTCACGTTCTTGCCGTAAATGGCTTTGGTGGAATCGTCATCTTGCTGGACTACCGCACCTTCGAGTGTGATGCCGGCGAACAGCCCCTTGGAGCGCGAGTAGGTCAGCATCTGAGTGTTCATCTTCCAGTCCGTTCCCGCGGAAGCGTGACGGCCAACCGGACCTGCAGCCGCCGATCCTTCGCCGCTCAATTGAAATTTACTGGACAGCAAGTGCTGGAAGCCTTGTTCGTTCATGACCAACATAACCAGGTCCACGCCTTCGACTCCGATCTGCAATCCCCAGCTTCCTCCACCAACGGAAACGAAAGCAGGCGCACTCCAACCACTGGATGTACGGCAGGTGGCCACGCCACGTCCGTGCTTGCCCCCAAAAATGAAGCCGCCTTTAATCAGGTCCGGCACGACCAGAATGCATTTTGCATTGCTCAATACTTCTTCAGGAATACCTTTGTCTGGCGTTGACATGATGGCGTGCAGAACATCCACGGACTTTTGCAGCCGGTCCACCGTGTCTTTTCGAGCCGAACCTGCCCAGGCGAATGTTCCAACCAGGCCTATGAAGCTCATCAACAACACTGACATTGTTTTTTCATGAATTATTCCTTTACGGGCTGCGGAGCTAAGAGGACAGAACCTCAGATGGACTGACTTAGTTCAGTGAATCTGAAAGAGCGAGAAGAGGTGCTCGTCTCTGCATCATGATGGCCCAGGCTGGCGAAAATAGCTGGTCTGAATTGCTCACTATTGATCGCTGCTTCCATTTTGGGAGAGAGTGCATCCACAGTTCCAAATTGACTTCCATTCTGTAATTAAGAGCAATTCTGCACAGAAACATTTGCCTGAACCTGTCATTGTGAACCTTGATCAACATCCGTTTAGGGAAGACGGAATTCATCCATGGCCTCAGTTGTGAATCAATTTGTTGCTCGGGTTCAAAGAGTGGTGGCTTCGATTATTGAGTCATTGAGGAAGTCGTTGGGCATGAACCGCGGAGATTTCGGATCACAACGCATGTGCCCATTCTGCGGATTAATAACGTCACGCCGCAAGACATGTTGCCTGGAGTGCGGCAAGTCGTTCAAACCAGCATAGAGCAGCACTACGACCCAGAATTGGACGGTTCCCTTCCGAATGCTCTGCCCAAGGCTGTTGAGGATTCAATGAAAAGACAATACCTTCACCTCTGCGCTTATTCGTGTAACAAATGTCGAGGGCCAGTGGTTTCAGCTTCCCTCGGCGTCCGTGAGAATGAAATATCGAAAGAAAGTCCGATGAGGCAAGTAGGAGCCATTTGCCTGGAGTGCGGACATAGGCAAAACCAGGCAACCGAGCGCCTACGTGCTCGATACTTGCCGCCCATTGAATGGGGGCCAGCGGGTGCGATCAACGCGGGCGATGCAAGGAGCGGTTTCGTGGAGGCGCACCCAGCGGTGCAAAACTACATTGAGCAGGGCGCTGTGAACCTGCAGAGCGCCATCGTAGCGAATGAAGCCCAATTTCCTGAACCGGTTCATGAAGAAGCTCACTCGCGAACAGGTGGTGCCCACCATCTCGGCTAGGGCCTCCTGCTGACTTTATTTTCGCTAGAGGTCCGAAGTGAGCCATTCTGCACAGTATTTCAAGAGCAAATGAGCGAATCTATTGATGGCGCAAGGGTGGCGGTTCAGTCGCCAAACCAGACGACCTGACTCCATCCTTGAGGCTAAGCTTGCCGCCGAGGATGCGCGGGAGAAGCGAAAATGGTCCGGGCAGATCTACTGAAACCCGATTTGGTCAGCGAACTCGTGCTCCTGGGAAGTGCTGCGTTGTTATTGCTTTCATTGTTGCTGGTCATTCTAACGGCGGCGGCGCGAGCTTAATCTCGCCACCGGTTTTGTCTTGAGAGTTATGCCACCAAGCATCCAAGTCGGATCAATTTTAATGAGGCAGTGGCCCCTGATGACGCAATTACCTGGGCTGGAGAGCGAGCCTTGCTCGGGGAACTGGAAGCTGCTCAAGGCGCTAGATGGTATCGCCCTGGATCGCAAGATTCATGCCGCGGGATGGAACTTCTTCTTCATGGCGACAGAAGTCAAAGTGATGTTCTTTGGCGCTCTCGGGGCTAAGAAGATCCTGAACGCATTGCATCGAATCCTCGAAAAAGTGAAAGGGCAGGACTTCAATTGTCTCGAAGTCACCGGGATCGTCGCCAAGCGCTTTCTGGGCGTGCCCTATGCCATCATTTCGGCGCACTCGCGTCATGTGCAACCGACCTGCTGCCTGGATGGCGCCGAAGCACGACGCAGCGTCAGCTTGGCCTTCGCTAAAACGGCGCGAGGCGAATAGAGCCTTGCTCTAGTTCCATGCCTGTTACTTTCCCAAAATGGATAAACATCGTTCTTCGTGCTGCTCGGTGCGGGAGCTGCCATTGCTCAGACTCGCAAATGTAAATCCTCGCATGTGAGCTATCTTGCTCAGACACGAATGTCTAGCTAGACCTGTCATTCTTTAATCTCCTGAATGTGTCGAGAGAGCGACGACGCCGATTCGTAGCTCCCATTGTTAGGTTGCTGCGGGTGGATCCGCAAACTGTTTACATCCGAGCGATCACATACAGCGCATTGGCATTCTGTATCCGTGTCTATGCCGCGGACCCCCGACGGACACGATTCGACCCTAAAAGCTTTCGAATAGTTTGGAATTGGGCAACACCTCCAGGCGGATGCGAGGGGTTAGTCCGCAAAAGAAGAAAGGTCAAAGGTCATGCCGTTAATTCAACTCCTGGAAGTTCTGGTCGTGGTGGGTGTCCTGCTGTGGCTAGTAAATCGCTTCATTCCCATGCAGAGATCCATCAAGTCAATTTTGAACGGCGTCGTGGTGATTGCTGTAGTCCTGTGGCTACTGAATGTTTTTGGACTTTTTCATTCTCTTTCCCGAATACGCGTTGGAACGTAAAAGATGACGAAATCAGTCGAGACGTGAATGCACTAAACCCAAGATCGATACAACGCAACCTGGCAGACATCTGCCTCAAGGAGATACTTTGAAGACAAAGCTTTTGTTAGCAAGCGGAATCATCCTCAGTTTGAGCGCGTTTGCTCAGACCAATTCTCAAACCATAGCCGTCGAGCCGATGGCTGTAACACCGGTCTTCCGGGTGAATGTAATCAGCCGCACGGCCCGGGCGGTCAATTATCAGCATCGCGGTGGTGCTACGAAAGTGGACTTCGCAGGCACCGACCTGATGCCTAAGGCCAACGGCGAAGCGAAGGTAGAAAGCAAAAAGGGATACATCGAAATCGAAGTGGAATTCGCCAACCTCGAAAAACCCACGGTTTTCGGCAATGAGTATCTAACTTATATCCTGTGGGCCATCTCACCCGAGGGCCGGGCAATAAACCTGGGCGAAGTATTGGTGGGCGATAACAGCCGCAGCAAGCTGGACGTTACAACCGATCTTCAGGCATTTGCTTTGGTTGTGACCGCGGAACCTTATTAATTATGCGGTGCGCCAACCCAGCAACGTGGTTGTGTTTGAAAACGTCATTCGTGAGGACACCAAGGGAACGACCGAAGCGGTTAATGCCAAGTATGACCTTCTGGAACGGGGCGGCTACATTCCCACCGGCTACAAATTCGATCCTGTGGTTCTCAATTCCAAGTTGCCCTTGGAATTCTTCGAGGCACGGAACGCGCTGCGCATCGCGCAATCCGAGGGAGCCGAGAAGTACGCCGGCGACAGCTATCAGCACGCTGTCCAGTTGATGAACAACGCGGATGGATATGCCATCAGAAAGAGCGTCCCTAGAAAGCAGTTGATCGCGGTTGCACGAGAGGCAGTGCAGACTGCCGAAGACGCGCGCGCGATTGCAGTCAAGAGGGTCGAAGCGGAGCGGTTAGCGAACGAACGCCAGGCTTCAGCCAATGCACAAGCGAAATCGCAATGGCAGGCTGATGACGCGAATCGACAGAAGCAGCAGGCAGAATCCGATGCCGCAAATGCCCAAGCCGGCAAGGCGCGGGCGGAATCTGATGCAGCCAAGGCTCGGACCGACGCGGCTGACGCACAATCTGAGGCAGCAAAGGCTAGATCCGATATGGCGGACAGCCAGGCTGCATCGGCCCGTGCCCTCTCGGCGGCCCAGACCGACCTAGAACAATCCCGCTTAGCTGAGCAGCAGGCGGAAAATGACAAAGCAGCCATGCGCACACGATTGTCAGAGCAGCTGAATAAAATCCTTCAGACTCGTGACAGCGCGCGCGGTCTTATTGTCAGCATGTCCGATGTTTTGTTTGACACCGGAAAACTCACTGAAGCCGGGTGCATGGGAGAAGCTAGCGAAAGTGGCCGGTATTCTGCTCGCCTACCCTGGACTCAACATTGAAGTCGGCGGCTACACGGACAATGTAGGCGGCGATCAAATGAATCAAACGCTATCTGAAAATCGTGCCGGCTCGGTACGTGATTATTTGGTGCAACAAGGCGTAGCGACGGGTTCGGTTTCAGCTAAAGGCTTCGGCAACACTTTGCCGGTAGCGTCCAACGACAATTCCAGCGGCCGGCAACAGAACCGGAGAGTGGAACTTCTCGTATCGGGCGAAACCATCGGCAATCCATCGCTGAAGTATATACCTTTGCACTAAGGTGGTGGTAGGATCGCGAATATGGACGAATCCCTTCTCAAGAAGGCTCTACAAGAAATTGGCAGCCGTGGCGGACTGGAACGGGCTAAGCGGTTGACTTCCAAGCGCAAGAAGGAAATTGCGACTAAGGCATCTAGGGCCGCCGCGAAGGCGCGTACTCGCGCGGCGAAAGAGCGGAAGGCAATTCAATTGGAGAAGTCAAGTAAATGAGGGCAGTGGCAGTCAAGAAAGGTCACAGCCAAGAGAAAGCAGCGGGTTTCCATGAAATGGGCACCCTCCGGTGTGATGGTTGTGGCGAGGAGTTTGTCATCGCTCACCAGTCCCCATTCGTGGATAAGTGGGTCGCTGACAAACAAGCCCATTGGCTTGAAAAGGTTCTGGCGGAGGAACACGAGCCGGACAAGAAACACGCCGACCGCATCGAATTACCGAGCTGAACCCCACCAGCACCTCCAGGCCGCCTAGGTTGAAGGCATGGATCAAAAATCAATCGAACGATTCAAACGGAAGCTACAGGTTCGCCACCGCGAGCTGCAGTCGGGCGTAGCGCAAACTCAGCAGAATTTGCGCACCGCACAGCACGACTACGGCAAGGACGAGGGTGACCGCGCGAACACATCTCTGGCGCGAGAAATAGACCTTGCACAGAAATCTCGTGACCGAGCACTGCTGGCTCTAGTGGATGCCGCATTGAAACGGATCAGCGAGGGCACATTTGGCAATTGTCTCAACTGGGGGCAGGAGATTAATACCAAGCGCCTAGAAGCGATTCCATGGGTTCGACATTGCATCACGTGTCAGGAATTGATCGACGGCTCAGGATGAAAACCTGTGGGCGTAGCGTCATCTATTTGACGACCCGAGGGGGAGGCAACAATTCGGCCACGACAACACCGATTACCAACATCCAAATCAGGCTCCTTCTTTCATCAAGGCTTTGCACAGCGAGGCTGTTCAACGGGTGAAACAAGAACGTCGCGAAAATCAGGGTGCAGCACACTGTGCCCAGCCGACCAGCAAAAGTTCCGAACCTCATCGTTACAGCCACGATTACCACCAAAAATAGAATTGGCAATATGGGTTTTACGGAACTATTGCGGAATGAAAAGGTGAAACCCAAAGCGATTGCTACACAGAGGGCGGTCCCGAGGAGTGCGTTCGCTGTTTCCCTTCGCCACATATAGCAGACACCAATTTTTCCGCTCGCATATCTCTGGAGGATTTCGTAAAGCTTAGCGACGCAACAGGTCAGGCACGATCTGTACTCCAGCTCGTTTATGCCCAAACTCCCCAAGGGACAGGAAGGGCGCGGTCGCCGCGCCCCAAAATCAGAAAACGGACTTGTTACTGACAGCCGGAAAAAGCCAGGGTCTGCGCCGTCACCGGCGTGCCTGCTGAGACCGTCAGGATGCCGTTCGCTATGGTCTGGCTGGTTTGCAGGTTCGGCGGCGCGCAATCCTGTTGACCCGATGCCCCAGGGACGAATGCGTTCACATCCACCGCGTAGTTCACTGGAGGACCGGCAGGCGGATTAGGCGTCTGGTTGCCTCCCGAAACGAATACTCCTACGCTTGGGTTGGAGGCAGGCACCGAAAGCGTGTAACTGGTGCAGTCGGTGTTCACCGGGCAAGTGCCGGCCGCCGTCGTGAGCGTGCCCGTCGCAGCTGACTGCTGCGCCAACGGAGTCGTAATCATCAGGTTCGCTCCGATCGATTGCAGCGCCGAGATTTCTAAATCCGCTACTGTGCCCGCGCTTCCGGTGCTGGTCGTGATCTGGCCGGTGATCGAAGCCGGAGCTCCTACGGCAGTCAGGGGAACATTGCCCAGTGTGTTGCCCGGCTGTACTCCGGTAATAACCGTGGCAGCGTACACAACCCCGGCCTTATAAGCCGAGATCACCACATCGTAGGTGCCCACGCTCACCGGGCAGAAGGAAAACGTTCCATTCGAGTTCGTGACCGTTTCCATGATCACGCGATCGATGCCGTTCTGGTTCTGCTCCAGTGCCACCACGATGTTCCCGCCTACGATCGGCTGCTGCGTGGCGCCGTCGATCACCGTGCCGCTGATCGATGTCGAACTCGACTGCAAAGCAACCTCACCTGCATGCAACACGGGCTTGAGCCGGTACTGTCCCCCGCCCTGCACTATGATTGACGCGCAAGCGTTGAAATCAATATTGAGATCCTTGTTGTCTCCCGCCGCGACCACGAATTTCCCTCCCGCAATCTGGCCTGACGGAATCTTGATGCCAGTCTTGGTTTCCGAAGAGAGTTGCAGCGCCTGTGGTGTGTTTGTCAGGTCGCTGGTCAGCATCAAGCAGTTGGCGAATGTGCCGCACTTGTTGCCGGGCACGCTTACGCTGTTGTCTGCCAGGATCACCCGCAGTTGCTGATAACTGCCCGCCGGAATTCCGGTCGAGCCCAGGGTCGCCAGAAAGCACTGATTCGCCACCCCCAGAAGGTCCGTTTGGACAGGAGCGTTCTTGAGGTTCGGAGTCAAATCGACCCAGCCCGGATCGTTGTCGCTGGCGTTCTCGCTCTGATGAATCTGTACGTCAGTGACGGTCACGTAGACGTGTGTGAACAGTCCCTGCGGCGACGCGCAGGTTGCTGGATCGCTGAGGGTCGTGGTGACCATGCCAGTACTAGAATTTCCGCCACAACTTAGAAGCACAATACCCGCTCCAATAAGCAATGACACTAAGAAGATGTAGTGGGAATG
>WNGJ01000872.1_pt1 | contig 28849 bp, 24 predicted proteins | sample 5400611 | NCBI WGS metagenome assembly WNGJ01 (sample SAMN13153375, study PRJNA577476) | soil metagenome | isolation source: 40 cm soil or saprolite under Garry oak tree replicate 1 | place: USA:California | collected 2016-06-15
AGACCGTTACGATCAACGCATCACAGACATGCGCGGGAGTCGCCTACGACGAGGCGATGCTGGAGAGGATTGCACCAAGAGTTTTCAACGCCAGCAGACCAGGAAGCCAGTTTGAGCGAGTTGGAAGTGTGCAGACAACAATAGTTCATGTTACCCCCTTTACCGTTCGTTTGACAGGTCTTTGGGAGTATGCCATAACCCCCGACGATGAGCAATATCTCGCAGAGCAAATACAAGGAGACACGCCCCAACAAGCGAGAGCGTATCTTTTCAAAACTGGCTTAGTGTCCCAGGTAACAATAACAAAGACACAGAGCCTACCAGACTTCTACCATATTAAATTTCTCATCCTCATAGGAGTGTAGAACGCTATGAGCCATACAATAACGAAGGCCCAAAAGGAGCAAGCACATGAAAGAAATCTACAACCATCAGGAAATCGGCACCCTTATCAACCAGGGGCAGCCGGTCGCCTTTACCCGCCAGCTCGAGGTGCGAGTCACCGCTAGGCGCAGCAGCCCCGAGAGTGACACGATCACCACCCTCATTCGCTTCTGCAAGGGAGACTACTTGCTCGGTGAGCTGGAGAACGAGTACGCCACCATCGCCGTATTGCTCAAGGTGTTTGCGATTGGCGAACTTGAGGATGTCTGGGAAGTCCTTGACTGCTCAGGCATCTAACGCCAGCAGCAGGGGGAGGTACACACGATGCAGTTAGTCGAGCAGCATGTCATTGGCAGAAACGACCCGCGCTACCGCGTGATTGACGAGGCAGCCTTTGCGTCCAAAAACCTGTACAATGCGGCCTTGTATGAACTGCGACAGGCGTTCATCCATCAAGGGACGTACTTGCCATACGAAAAGATGGACAAACGCATGCAGCAGCATGAGGCCTACCAGGCACTTCCGGCCAAAGTGTCACAGCAGGTGCTCAGGCAACTGGCTGCTGCCTGGAAGAGCTATTTTGAGGCGTGCGCAGCGTACAAAGAACATCCCGACACATTCCTGGGACACCCGCGCTTACCCAAGTACAAGCACAAGACCGAGGGCCGCAACATGCTCGTGTACACGCTGCAGGCGTTGAGCAAGCCGGGTGTGAGGGATGGTCTCATTAGACCGTCGGGGCTGCCCATCACCATCGCAACCGAGCATATCGTTGTTGACCAGGTGCGCATTGTCCCCCGCAACGGCTACTATGTCATTGAGATCATCTACACCAAAGAGCCAGTTCAGGCCAATGTCGATCCATCTTTCTGTGTGGGTATTGATCTAGGAGTCACGAACTTAGCGGCGATAGCTTCAAACCGAGAGGGCTTTGTCCCTCGATTGGTTAACGGTCGTCCCCTCAAGGCGTGGAACCAGTGGTACAACAAGCGCATGAAAGAGCTGAAGCAGCAGCTTCCCAAAGCGGATCGAGAGCGCGTGACCCGCCAAATGGAACGCATCACCAACACCCGTAATCGGCGCATCAATCACTACCTGCACACCGCCGGTAGGCGCATCATTGACTTCTTAGTGAAAGAGGGGGTAGGAACGGTCATTATCGGCAAGAACCCACTCTGGAAGCAAGAGACGGGCATGGGCAAGCGCAACAATCAGAACTTTGTGCAGATTCCCCACGCACGCTTCATTGACATGCTCACCTACAAAGCAGCATTAGTCGGCATCCAGGTCGAAGTCACCGAAGAGAGCTATACCAGTAAAGCCAGCTTTCTTGACCTTGATCCTATTCCTACCTACACACCCAACGATGAGGAAGAACACCTCTTTAGCGGCAAGCGGATTGGGCGCAGAAACCGCTTGTACCGCACAAAAGATGGACGCCAGATCTCTGCTGATGTCAACGGCGCATACAACATTTTGCGCAAAAGTAGACCTGATGCATTTGCAAAGGGAGTAGCGGGCTATGTAGTTCACCCCGTACTGTTAGCGATAACGGTATAAATCAAACAAAACGTGCGGTATCCATAGACGTCCACACTTTTTGGAACTATAATAAACAATGGGTGCGGCAGGAATAAAAATGGAGCCCACCGTGTTTAACTGGTTAGAAGATCAGTTACCTGTATATATACAGTACATGAAAGTGAGATAGCAGTAATATGGTAGATCATGCCAACCTGTTCCATGTTGGAGATACAGATTTCGAAGCAAAGGTACTCAAATCTGACAAACCGGTCATAGTTGACTTCTGGGCTACCTGGTGTCCTCCGTGTCGCGCAATTGCCCCCGTCTATGAGAAACTCAGCGACGAGTATAATGGCAAGATAGCTTTCGCCAAAATGGACATTGACCAGCACGAGCGCACTCCAAATAGCTATGGTATCCAGGCCATTCCAACGATGATCATCTTCAAAGATGGCAAAGAGTTTGATCGCGTACTTGGCGCGGACCCTGTCGGTCTGAAGCGCAGCATCGAGCGCGCGGTCGCCAAATCTAGCGCCGTCTGATTGAAGAAATCCAAATGTGTAGGACGCGATCAATCGCGTCCTTCTCATTTTTTATTGCGTCGCCATATCGCGTAGGAAGTAATTTCGTAATGTTCTCGTGATATGGCACGCGAAATGCATAAACCCGCGTACAACCCCTCTCGACGCCATCTTCCCTTTGTGGTATATTCTTCGCAGCAACCTTAAGTGCTTCAATTTTTTTGATGTGGTTGTCTGGACATAAGGGGAACCGTATATGCCAATACTTGAACGGTCCAATCCGTTACCGCTCTACTACCAGCTGAAAGAAGTGCTGCGCCAGCAGATACAGGCCGGTCATCTGGCCCCGCACACTGCCATTCCATCCGAACCGGAACTGGTCGCGCGCTATCATGTCAGCCGCGCAACCGTGCGCCAGGCTCTCACGGAACTCGTCAACGAGGGTCTGTTATACCGGCAGCATGGCAAGGGCACATTTGTCTGCGAGCCACGTGTGCAGCAGACCGTGAGCGAACTGACCAGTCTCAGCGCTGAACTTACAAGGCGGGGTAAGCGCCCGGGTGGCCTCTTGCTCCTCAGTGAACTGGTGCGCGGCTCTGAGAGCGTGCGTCGCCAATTACGCCTGGCGGACGAGGAACAGGCGATACGCCTGGAGCGACTGCGCAGCGCGGATGGCTTTCCCATCGCCTATGAAGTGGATTACCTGCCCTACCCACGCGCCAGCGGCGTTTACCAGCGCGCGAAAGAAGTCGCGGAAGGTTCGCTCTACCAACTGATGGCGACTGAAGGTCTGGTTCCCTCTATCGCCGAACAGACCATCAATGCAGGCCAGGTGTCCGCCCGTGAAGCGGAACTCCTACAAATGCAGGTTGGTGAGGCCGTCATGCGTCTCACCTCGACCACCTTCGACCCCACCGGTTCGCCAGTGGCATTTACTGAAACTATTTTTCCCGGTGGGCGCTTCGACTTCCAACTCACCTTGCGCGTTGCAAGATAATAGGGCTAGTAGCAGCAGGCCGAACATGCTATACTACCCCTTGACCAATTGGCCATATGAAAACAAGACAGAGAGAACATAGAGGAGAGAAGTACAAGGTATGGATGACGCAAACAGTATGCAGGAAAATGGTACCGCTAATCAAAGTGAAACTCCTGTGCTTGAAGCGCAGGAATGGACTGACAAAGGCAATGCTGCTGCCGAGCAGGGCGATTACGAGGCCGCGGCAGAAGCCTTTGAAAATGCCGTGGAGGTCAATCCCTCCGATGCGCGCGCTCGTTACAATCTGGCCCTTGCCCTGCAATATCTTGGCGACTCCGAGAAAGCCATCGTAAGCTACCGGCGAGCAATCGACATTAATCCTGGATTGATTGATGCCTATATCAACCTGGGCAATCTCTATGGCGAACTGGGTATGCAAGAAGAATCGCTGGAGACCTTCCTGGAAGCCATCGATTTTGCCCCCGACAATGATATGCTCTATCTCAGCGTCGGCGATGCCTATAGAGCACAATTTCTCTACCAGGATGCCATTCAGAACTATCGACAGGCGCTCATTCTCAATCCTGAAAATACCATCGCCGCCGATAATCTGGCCGATGTACGCGAGCGTGTCAACCAACAATTGCGTCGCATCATGGATCAGGAGAAGCATGTAGACGAAGATCCTGGGGATACTTCTCGATATGCCGAGCTGGTGAACCTCTATATTGATATGCGGAAGTACGATGAAGCACTGTCGGTCGCCAATCAAATGATCGGGCTTGATCCTGAAAAGCGCATCGGCTATGACAGCATGGCCGCCGTCTATGAGGCTATTGGTGAGCCTGACCAGGCAGCTGAAATCTACGCCCGTATCGTCACCATCGCGCCGGATGACGCGGAAGCCTGGGAACACCTGGGTACCTGGCGGCTGACTCAGGGTAACAACGATGAAGGCATTGCAGCATTTGAGCAGGCGGTGCAGCTGAACCCCACTCATTTCGCGGCTCGTTTCAGTCTCGCAGAAGCCTACCTGGAAGCTGAACGTTATGAAGAAGCGGTGCGCGCCTACCAGGAAATTATCAGTATGCGCAACGAACTGGACCCCGATGACCTCGCCGCTGCCTACGCCGGACTCGCAGATGCCTATAATAGTATGGAACGCTACGACGAAGCCATAGCGACATGCCAGACGCTGCTGGAGCAGTTCGAGAACGATCCAGAAGGCTACTACCAGCTGGCCACCGCCTATGACGCCCTTGGTCGTTACGACGAGGCCATCGAAAACTACGAAAACGCCATCGAAAGCGATCCGCTGAACGCGGACTACTACAACGACTTTGCCGATACCCTGCGCGAAGTCAAGCGGTACGAGGAAGCGCTTGAAATGGCCCGCCAGGCCATCGCTTTGGACCCATCCATGGTGCTCGCCTATGAGACGCTCGCTCAGATCTACGAGGAAATGGGTCGCCCAGAAGATGCCGCTGCCGCAATGGAACAAGCCAACACCCTGCGCGTGGCTGAAGCATAAAGAGTGGTAGGGCGCGGTACTCGCGCCCTATTGCTGCTAACTCTGTTGTCTCTCTTCGACAGTTGTGACAAACGCCTCAAAATCTCCCAGGCGCTGCTGAATATGGTCATACAGGAGATCGCGGTTCAGCGTATCTGCGTCATGCACCAGCGCGTCACGCAGATTGGTAAGCACCTCCAATCTGTAGGCTAATGCTTGCGGAATAATATGTTGTGCCGCGACGATACTGAGCAGTTCATGATAGCCTTCAGGCCGACGCAGCCCAAGCGAGGCCACCAGGATGCCGCAGACGTGCAGGCACGCCTCGATGGCGATTTGCAGGTAACGCTCAGCCAGACCGTAAATGCGGTAGTCCGTCGTAAACTCCTCGCGCGTATTCTTGCCCAGATCGTGCAGGATCACCACGGCCTCGCGTAACTGTTTCAGGTGGCGTTGCAACAAGTCCTTATCAACGGGCAATATCTGCCCATACAGACGACGACTGAGCGCCTGATTCTGGATTTCGTCAAACTTCTTGAAATCCAGGTAATCCATCACCGCCTTCGTCTCAAACGAGACGCGCAGCTTCTCATCGCGGCTGAACAGAATTTGCCCATACTTAATCACCTGCAACTTGAGCAGCAGCGACGCCTGGTTTAAGATCACCACGTCGATATTGTCCGACTCCAGGCGTTTCGCTAACTCGCTGAAGAAGTAGAGCTGGTAGTCAAGAAACTGGTCTGACTTGATCTGCTCCATCAGCAGGATGGCAATATCAACGTCGGTGAGGTGTCCAAACGAGGTGCGTGTCGAGAGAGAACCAGCCAGGTAGGCTGCATTAACGGGACTTTGCGTGAAGAGTTGGTTGAGCCGGGATTGTTTTTCGAATAAGTTCATCAAGACCTCCGGGAGAAAGCCTATGATCATCCATAGGGCTGAATAATGCGTTTCTCCGGGAAAAACAATGACTACTTTCTACAACTATACCATATAGAAAAGCCCTGGCGTAACCCTTTGGGCATTTTCTATGCTTGAAATAGCCACTTTTTTCTGGTCGTTCTCGGATACAGCTTATCCCTCGACCCATTCCTCTCCATTCGTAGCGACTTCTTTCTTCCAGATAGGCACCGTCGTTTTCAGCGTATCGATAATGTAGCGGCAGGCATCGAATGCTTCCGCGCGGTGGGGAGTTGCCACCACCACAATCACGCTGGCCTCACCAATCTCCAGGCGTCCAATCCTATGCGCGACCGCGACCCGCTCGACTCCCCAGCGCTGCTCCGCCTCGGCCACAATCGCGCGTATCTGCTGTACCGCCATCTCAGGGTACACATCATACTCCAGGTATCGTACCTGCTTCCCGCGCGCCGAATCGCGCACCACCCCCTCAAACACCACAATTCCCCCTACGCTCGGATGTGTGACCGCTGCCACCAGCGCGTCCCGGTCAAGCGGCTCGTGAGTTATTCTAATCAGCGGTTCCATAGATGGCCTTTCTAGCGGGTTTTCGTCGGTTTTCCGAATTTTCTCCTGATACACAAAGTATAACGTATGCACATCCCCATGACAACGAGCCTTGCTATATTACCCGCAGCAGAGACCAGATGAGCACTTCTTGCCTTTGCGCGTAATGCAGCAGTGGAGGTGTATCAGGCAAATGGATGCCATGAGAGGCTGCTATCGTATTGCACGTGACTTTCAGTTCAGCAAGCTGGAGCGGCCATTGTACATGATGAATATCAGCGCGATACACTCTTTGATTGCCTACTACGGAGTAGAGGCAATAACGTTCCGTGAGCCACCACTCAAGCGAACCCTGTCGGGCGAATGTAATCGGTGTTATGGGACGATAGGTGGCTTTGAATTCCGCAGGGGGTGCGCCCTGGTGAGTGCGACGGCTGGAATAGTGAATGGTATTAGCAAGTCGCTCACTGCTCATCAAAGCGTTGAAATAGGGCAGGTGAAAGAACGTCCGCGCGAGCGCCACGGCGATGGGATTGCTGGCATCCAGGCTGAAGAAATAGACACCAGGAATTCCGTGCAAGGTCACGTAAGTGCGCACGTTTAGCTCTACAAATCGCGACAGTTTCGGTAGCGGGGGTACCCGGCGAGGACGGACGTTACTCATGTGGAAAGGCACTATACCTACCCAGCACTGTCCCTCATAAGTATCCAGGGGAAGTAGCGATGGAACAAGTGGGCGCAAGGCGCCTGGCGCGATCGGCCAATGAGCGAAGAGCAGTTCATGCCAGGTCTGTGTCATCACCCAGGGTCTGTCAGGTAGGGGCCATGGCCGATGTGCCACGGTTTTCAAAATTGCTGTTGTGTCTACCATCTTTCGGTTCTCTCCCCTCGCTTCCCTGGTTGCGTACCCTCTTTGTTTCAGTTGGCGAAGGCAAGAGCTACACGATAGCGGTGAGGAAAGCCCCTCCACCCACAGGCGGAATAAACACCACCTCGTCTCCCTCATGCAACACCGTCTCTACCCCTACGTACCGGTGATTGACAGCGCAAACAGAGCGTTCCATGGCCCCTTGCAAACGTGGATAGCGTTCGAGCAAGAGTTCGCGCAATGCGGAGACACTGGCCCCGTCACTTAATAAGAGCGTTTCCTCGTTTTTTCCCACCGTCTCGCGGAACGAGGCAAAGTAGCGTATGCGTATGTTCATGGAGGTATTATAACATGCGCTTTTCGTGCCTGATAGGGCCTGGGTGGACGGTAGACGTCAAACTTTTGCATCGAGCGAAGGGAGGCATGACTGGGGCAAGCCCAGCCACTACTATACCACGTAAGATGGGGTGAGGCCGTCTATAGTAGTGGCTGGGCTTGCCCCAGTCATGCAAAAATGATGGGCACCCATAGGGTCTTGTTCAAGCGACCTGGCGAAGCTCCCCAGGTGCAAATCACATCCCCTTCTGTCGTTAGTTTGAACCTACACAATCCAGAGAGAAATTGGTAGCTAAAAAATTGAGCCCCACATCGTCTCCATAGTAGTCAAGTTGATAGTAAACAGCATGAAAGCAATTTAGAGAGGAAGCAAAACCGGTGGCTCTTAAAACTGATGGTGCAAGTGTTGGTTCGCTAGCACCAGATTTCACACTGGCAGGATCAAGTGGTCAGGTCAGGCTGTCAGACTACCTTGGTAAACAGAACGTCGTCCTGTACTTCATGCGAGAGTTCTCTTGTTCGTGGTGTCAGAAGCATGTCGCTCAGTTGAAACAAATGTACAGCGCATTGCAGTCACGTAACACGGCGGTTCTGGTCATTGGCGGGGGGAGTCGAGAGGAGGCGGAGCATCTCGCCACAAAACTGCAGGTGCCCTTTCCGGTTCTCGCTGATACTGACCGAGAGGTGTACCACCGCTACGGTCTGGAGAAGGTCCTGTTCGCGTTGCAACGGAGCGGAACCTTCATCGTGGATAGACAGGGACGTATGAGCTATATCCATCCCACCACCGTCCCGATTGCAGGACTTGATCGAGCCGCATTGATGAGTGCTCTCGAGCCTGTCGCTTAAGGACGCGTTCCATAGACAGAAGGTGAAGATATGAGGTGGAGAGGTGTTATCACCGGCGTGGGACCTGGCATACCTCGCCTAAGACGGGTATGCCAGGATGATGATATGCCCTCTACAACGAGTAAATCCGCTCGAACTTACTTGTCAGGTACCGCGCGAAGTACTCCGGGTTTGGAGCCTCGCCGGTAATGCGCTTCATCAAATCTTCGGGCATATAGATCGAGCCGACCGCGTACATCTTCTCGCGCAGCCAGTCCAGCGCAAAGGCTGTATCGCCCAGCGAGAGGCGCTCATCGAAATTCGGGAACGCCTTGCGCAAAGTTGTGTAAATCTGCGCGCCGTAGAGATTACCGAGCGTATAGGACGGGAAGTAGCCGAAGCCGCTCGTCCAGTGAATATCCTGCAAAACCCCCTCAGAATCGCGTTGTGGCTCGATTCCCAGGTATTCACGGTACTTTGCATTCCAGAGGCGCGGCAGGCTCTCAATGGCGATATTCCCGTTAATCAGCTCCTTCTCCAACTCGTAGCGCACGATGATATGCAGGTTGTAGGTCACCTCGTCGGCCTCGATGCGGATCAGGCTCGGCTGCACCCTGTTCAGCGCGCGCGCGAAGGTCGCCACATCCACCGACGCGAAATGCTCAGGAAACGCCTTCTGCACGGCGACGTATTGACCGCGCCAGAACGCCTCGAAGCGCCCGATAGCATTCTCCCACAGCCGCGACTGGGACTCGTGCATGCCCATCGAAACGCCACCGGCAACGGGGGTGCGCGCCAGCGATTCCGCGCTGCCCTGCTCGTAGAGAGCGTGCCCGCCCTCGTGAATGGCTGCCATAATCGATGCCTGGATGTAACGCCGGTCAGGGTGAATTGTCACGCGCACATCAAACGGACTGCTCAGGCCTGATGTGAAGGGGTGTGGGGAGATGGCGATAGCGCCGCGTGAGAAATCATAGCCCATCCCTTCGAGCAAGGTCTTGCTTAATGCCACCTGCCTCTCAGAATCAAAATCGCCTTCAAGGCAGGAATCATCAACGGTATTACCACTGACCTCGATGCGCCGCAGCAATGTCGTGCTGACCTCGCGTACCGGCCTGAACAGCGCATCGAGCTTACGCACCGTCATCCCTGGCTCGTACAGGTCAAGCAGCGCATCGTAGCGTGTCTCTGCATAGCCGAAGCGATCCGCCACCTCGCGCTGCAGCGTCACCGTGCGGCCCAGCCAGGGGGCGAAACTGGCGAAATCATTACGCTCCCTGGCGCGCCTCCATGCCTCGAAGCTGCCTGCGCCCACACGCGCAATCTCTTCGACCAGTTTGCGCGGCAATTTCGTGGCCTGGTCAAACATACGCCGTGTCACTCGCACTAGCCCACGATCCGCATCCGTAAATTGGGCGTCTTTGACCGCCTCATCAAGTTCGTCGAGCAAACTTCCCAGGCGCGGATTTGTCCTGCTCTCGTGCAGGATGCCCTGAAGGGTTGCCATCTGATGCCCGCGCAGCTCGCCAGCGCCATCGGCCTCCGGCAACTGGGTGTTTTGATCCCACTCCGCCAGGTCATTCAGCGCCTTCAGGTCTTCCGCACGCTGCACCAGTTCTAATAATTCGGCGATGCGCGCATCGCTGCGGCTAAACTCCAACGATCTCGTCTCTTGTGTTAACATATATAGCCTTTCGTCTTATGCGTTATTCTGCCCGTTTGAGGATGAGTTCCGCCAGGGTGCGCGCAGCAAAGCCCGTCGCACCTTTTTCCTGGTAGGGCTTCTTTGTATCGCTAAAATCGGTTCCCGCGATATCCAGGTGCGCCCACTTCGCCTCTCCCACGAAATGCTCCAGGATTTTCGCCGCCGTCACCGCAGATGCGGGGCGTCCGCCGGTTTGCTTGATGTCTGCCACATCGCTCGCGATGGCCTCGGCGTACTCCTCATCCAGCGGCATGCGCCAGAACTTCTCGCCTTCCACGCGGCCAGCCGCGATAATCTCCCGGCTGAGTTCATCGTCGTTGCAGAATAGGCCGGACATCACCGAGCCAAGCGCAATTACAATGCCCCCGGTCAGCGTCGCCACATCGATGATCGTAGACGCGTGCTCCTTCATCACCGCGTAGGAAAGCGCATCCGCCAACACCAGGCGCCCCTCGGCATCCGTATTCACGATTTCGATGGTTTTGCCGTTCATGATGCGCAGGATATCGCCAGGGCGATACGCTGTGCCGCTCGGCATATTTTCTGTCGTGGGCACAAGCACGGTCACGTTGATGGCTGGCTTCAAGGCTGCAATAGCGTACATTGCGCCGATGACCGCCGCTCCGCCCGCCATATCACCTTTCATCTCATGCATGCGCTCAGCAGGTTTGATTGAAATGCCGCCGGTGTCAAAGGTGATACCTTTGCCCACCAGCACAATATCTTTCTCTGTGGATGATGGCGCGCCGTGATAGTGCAGGATGATGAATTTAGCGGGTTCCGCGCTTCCCTGTGATACAGCCAGCAATCCACCCATACCGAGTTCCTGCATCTGCGGGCGATCCAGCACCGTACATTCCAGGCCAAATTGTTTGGCGACTAAGCTGGCGCGATTCGCCAGTTCGGTAGGTGTCAATACATTGGGTGGCTCGTTCACCATGTCGCGCGCAAAGTTGGTGGCCTCCGCCAGCGCAATGGCGCGGTGCAGAGCTTGTTGGAGATGGGTATCACCGGCTGAATCCGCAATCACGTCTATTTTGTTCAAGCCGCGTCCATTGCCATTCGTATTTGTATGCACATACTTCTTAAAAGTATAGGCGCCTAGTAATGCTCCCTCGACTTCCGCCTGTACCTGCTCCTCGTCATCCAGTTCAGCGTCTTCCAGGTGGCAGGCCAGCGCAATGGAATGCGCTCCTGTCTGCTGCAAATGGCGAGCCGCCGCCGCGCTGGCCCGCAGGATGGCCTGCGTTTGCAGCTTCTCCTGCATGCCCAGTCCCACCACTAACACACGTTTGGCCGCTATTTTGCCCATGGTGTGTATCGTCGTTAACTCACCCACATCCCCCTTGAACTCACCATTCGTGAAGATCTCTTGCAGCAGGCCGTCCAGCAGGCTATCTACTGTGTGGGCTGTTTTCGAAAGGACGAGAGCTTTCTTTTCCGCTTTTTGAAATGCCACTCCAACAACCAGGGCATCACACGCCATATCCTTGATGGATTGATTGGTTACTTGAATATCCATAATACAATTCTCCCCAGACAATACTTCGTAGTACGTGACCCCAAAAGAGATTGACCGGTCACTGCATTCGTTTGACCGGTCACGGGATCACATGTAGTTACTTGAATCATAACAAATTCTTAGTCAATGTGCTACATTTTTTTCAGAATGTGTTACTTTTGTGTTTATTTTTATGCTTTTGGCAGCAGTCTATCTACTACCTCCAATAATTGGCGTGGCTTGAACGGCTTGGTGAGATATTCATTGCAGCCGATGTGTATGGCCGCTTCACCCTCATCGTTCAAAGCGTAGGCTGTAACCGCTACAATAGGCACGTGTTCCATGCCTGGACGCGCGCGAATCAACTGCGTTGTGCGGTATCCATCCAGCACGGGCATCGAGAGATCGGTCAGAATCAGGTCTACCCGTTCGTGATCCAGCATATCCAGCGCTTCCTGCCCATTCGAAGCCGAGATGCAGCGATAGCCGCGTGTGGATAGAACGCGCTCGATCAAGATGCGGTTGGACACTTCATTCTCAACGATGAGTATGGTTGGCTGCCGTACACCGATACTGGCGCCCGACGGCATTGGCGTATTCATAGGTCTTCCTCCCATTATTACTGATGGCACTGCGCTTCCTGGCGCAGGTATCCTATCAGTCTGTCTTCCCCGTGCTATACTGTCATACGCACCCTGGCAGGTGTGACAATCGGCAGTGTAAAGGAGAAGGTCGATCCCTGACCGACGATACTCTCCACCGTTACTTCGCCGCCTTGCAATTCAATCAATTTCCTGGCAATCGTCAGACCCAGGCCCGTCCCACCAAAACGTCGTGTCACGCTGCCATCGGCCTGGCGAAATGCTTCAAAGATATAGTCCAGCGCCGCTGGAGAAATACCGATGCCCGTATCGCTGACGGAGATACGCAGCATATCATAACGTTCCAGCAGCATACAGCGAATAGTGACGCCGCCGTTTTCCGTAAACTTTAAGGCGTTAGATACCAGGTTCACGACGACCTGGCGGATGCGGTGACTATCGGCCAGCGCCATCGGCAGCTCCTCGTCCATCTCCAATGTCAGAGCAAGTCCCTTGTTGCCCGCCATCTGTTTGAGTTCATTCATCGCATCTTGCAAGCTTTGCTCCAGGGAGAGCGGCTCAACCTTGACCTCCAGGCGGTCCGCTTCAATCTTGGAGAGGTCGAGCATATCATCGACCAGGCGCGAAAGGTCTTCAGCGCGGCGCACAATGAACGAAATGTGTTCTTGTTGCTCCTCCGTCAATTCTCCGTCAAGATATCCCTCAAGAATCAACGATCCATAGCTGATGATACTGTGCAAGGGAGTACGTAATTCATGGGTCACCGTCGCCAGGAATTGTGATTTCAGGTGGTTGACGCGTTCCAGGGCTGCATTCTTATCCTTCACCTCGACAAAGAGCAGCGCGTTCTGAATAGCCATCGCGGCCTGAATGGCTGCGGTACTTAATAAGAAGGTATCCCGTCCACTCACCTGGTACGGCCTATCTCCATAGAGCATCACAGCGCCGATAGCCTGGTCCTGTAAAAATAATGGCACGGCAACCACAGACCGGTACCCCGCCTCTAAAGCCATACGCGCCCAGGCTTCCCCGCGCTCCCTGTAGATCATGTGGACATCCTCGCCATAGGCGATCTTCTCTCTCTGCATCGCCATGCGCGCCAGCAGCATATCGAGATCACGCAGTGCCGGTCGGGGAATACGCGGGCGACGCAGTCCATCAGGTTCCGGCGGGGGCGTCAGCTTTAGCGCGCGTATCGCCCGCCGCTTGCCGCTTGATGTAGAGGAAGTAGATGCTGCGCGCGCGCTGGCGACAGGCATCGCCACCATTTTGGTTGTAGCCGCCATCGTAATATCACCAGCCGGGTCGGCATGCACCGTCACCGCTTCTCGCTTTAACGAAGGCGTATCTGGAAGATGCCCATTTGATAGCTGTAATGGCTGCGATGCCTGTGTATCCGACCACTGCGCTACGGCCCAGGGTGAAGTCATCTCACGTCCATACAACAGCAGCGAAACGCTCTTCGCATGCATCATCCGCCCCAGGCGCGACACAATTTCTCTCAGCAGATCCTCCAGGTTCAGCGTCGAGATGAGAATATCACTCATCGTGAGCAAGTCACTCATGCGGCTGGTGATCATGTGACTTTCGTTCTCTTGCGTGTTTAAGGACTCAGAGAGCAGATTGAATGAGCGCGCTAACATGCTCAACTCATCAAGCGCGGCGTTTGCATCCGTTGCGCCGGTGGTATTGGAAACCAGGTGAGCTATGCTCGCTTGTAAGCGACGTATCGGGCGAATGAAGAATGTACGCGCGATAAAGGTATAAGCCGTGACGCCCAACGCTATGATGAAAAAGCCTATACCGATCAGAATCTCGATCGCGCGCTCGCTATGAGTGTTAAAGTTATAAAGTGGCTCGATATCTACCACCAGCAGCGAGGGGGACCCGGCCACCTGGTGGTCCGCCCGGACGAAAGCGGACATCGTCAAATAATGCTGACCTGTATCAATCAGGTTCACGTGGTTTGAAGCGCAAATGCTTTCCTGGGCAATATGTCGATCCAGCGCCATACTATGTATGGTCGTTCCCTGAATTTGCTGCCCCTGGCATAAGACCACGTTCAATCCCAGGTTGCCGCTTTCTCGAAGCAGATCGGCCGCGAAGTAGTCATCCAGGCGTTGCTCCCCGATCAATATCCCCAGCGGCTTGCCGCCGGGAGCAAGAATGGGCACAGCTACATTGATATCCCCGGTAGAGCCACTTCCCGCCGTATCTGCCATCGGCATCTTCACCAGGGTAGCAGCCTTTCCTCGCAATCCCTCAACTACCAGGGGCCGTAGGTCATCCGGGAGCGAACCTGAAGGTGATATATCTTCCAGCGTTTCAATCACACGTTGCTTCGGGGAAGCAATAGTCATCTCAGAAAAATGATCATGTAAAGAGGTGGAGAAGAGCAAGTCCCGAATTCGTTCCCGCGAGGATTGGGTCAGTGGTTGCGCCAGCGCGTCCATCAGCCCAGGGTTGTTTGCAACCTGCGAGAGTTCTTCACTGAGCAAGGCGGTCTGCGCCTGGTAAGCATGCTTGATGAGCGCAAGGTGCATGGCAGCGTCACTTTTTGCTTCATGCTCGTAAAAGGATTTCAACAAATACCAGGACGCCGTCGCAAACAGGAGCACACAAAGCAAAAGTGTAAATGCCGCGCTAATTATCAGTTTTCCGCCCAGAGACCGAACCGTAAATCGCATGCCAACCCTTCTGGTCACAAACAAAAAGTAAGAGGAGGACGGGGTGCCAGCTCGTCCTCCCCTTACCACGCGTATGCTAGGAGCATCGCGAGGCTCCAGGAGGTGCGCGCGCAAACCCCATGGGGAAAAGGTTGCGCGTATACACAGATGAACGCTACAAGCTTGCTCGTCGAGGTGGATCTGCTTGCTCACGAACATCCCGCCTTCCATCCCAGGCCTATGTATTATAACGTATAACTCACCAAATAGATATCATTTTGGGAGCCAATTTTCTCACATAGGGAAAAATTCGTTTGAGTTTATAGAGATTTTTCTGCCCAGGACTATGCTCCCAGGTATTCGATGTAGCCGTTTTTGAGTAAGCGTACCACGATATAGGCTACCTGCACCTCGGTTTGGTGCAGCAGGCGCGCCACGTCCCGTACCGTGCGCCTGCCATCCAGCAGCATAAATACCAGGCGCGTGTGTCTCTCCATCTGGTTCATCACTTGCGCCGTTGCTGCCGCGGACCGCGCGCGAAAGATAGCATCAACTGTCATGATGGTTTGCGTCGTTGTCATATTCACTCCTCCAAAACACACATACAACCCAACTCCCATGGTCTAAACTTGCACAGTATACTATACTGCTCTGGTGTGTATTTTTCGCTAAGAATTAGCTCATCCACGTGAAAATGATGTGAAGACGATGTGTTTTGTTGTATCAATATGCTTCATAAAGAAGGGAAGCGATTGTGTGGCAAGGTATTCTCTTGTTTGGTTCTTTACGGAATCTCGGTCCACAAAATAGGTCCGCTCGTCCCTAATGTATCCACTTGCTTTGAAGTGCCACGCCCTGTATCCACCAGGTAGATGCCCTGTTGCCCATCATTCAGCGCAATCACTAACTGTTGTGGGGAAGTAACAGACCAGGCCAGCGTAGAAGCGGCGCCCTTTATGGGGAGGAAATGTGTATCAATGGGCGCCTGGATAGTGGCGATACCTACTTTTGTGCCGGTGCTATATGCTACGCGCTTGCTGTCGGATGACCACGCGGGAACAGGAGCATTTGCCACGCCATCGGCGATGAGGGTGTCAAGAGCCGTACTCGCGTTGACGATATGGAGCGTGCCAATGCCAGCCGAAAGCATATCGAGATACTCTATAGATGCGCCATCAGGAGACCATTGCGCAAAGCCGACCTGTTTTCCGGTGGTCAGTGGCACATAGCCCGCGCCCGGCACGACATCCGCGCGCAGTATATCGCCCGCGCGTCCCGCGATGGAAGTGATAATCAGCCAGCTTCCCACGCCATTGTGACCACTGCGGCTGTAGATCGCTTGCGCGAAATCACCCGGCAGCAGTTCTTGTGCTGTTGCGCCAGTTACTCCTACGCGATGAATCCACAGACTGGTAACCTGGCCGATTGTTCCCACGCTCCAGGTTACCATTGGCGCCTCTGGGTCCGGCGACCAATCCAGTGAGAGAACGCTTTGGCCCGCGGTAGCTCCTGAACCGATGCCCTCTGCGATGGTGAGCGAGCTGAGATTCTGCGTATGGTAGTCAAGGATGCTCGTTACCCCGTGATTGCTCACTTCAAACGCCAGGCGCCAACCATCCGGCGACCAGACGGGATGGGTCACACTCCCCGGAACCGCAACATGTATGGGTGTGACTTTATGCGTCACGGTGGAATAGATGTAGAGACTGGTCTGACCCGTGCCGGTTGGATCGGCGACGAAGGCTAACATGCTTCCATCTGCCGACCACGCCAGGCTGTTTAAGATAGCCTCCCACGTATCCGTATCCTGCACTGATGCAGGCAGCGTCCCGGCTTTCAGCAGGCGCTGATGGATAACGGTATCCGACAGTCCATCACTACGAATAATGTGGACAAGGGCCGTCTGCAGATCGATATAGGCGAGCATGTCGCCCGCCGAGCGTCCGGGTAAAGGCGCTGTTACCGTCCAGTTTGAGGCGACTATCACATTGCTCGGCGTCAAACGTTCAGGCTGCGGGTTGTTGCCATCGACGCGCACACTCAATAATGACCCGCCGCGCAGAAATACAAAACGCAGCCCTGCCGAAAGCGGTGTTATCCCCGGCGGATTTGAATTTAATGGAGGCGTAATTCCGCCAGGATTGATGGTCATTGCTGGATGAAACCAGCTATTAACGCCAATAAAGCCCCCAATGCCCAGGGTCAGGATCAGCGTGGCAGCCAGCGCTGCGATCAAGATGCGCAGGCTTTTTGTATTGCGACGCTTCCGGGGAGGCGCTACCGGTCTGACTGACGGTGTCGGTACTGTGCTGCGCCCGCCAGGGATGGCAACTAAATGAGGACGACCCGGCGTATCGCGGCGGGGGCTGTTAACGGGCAGTTTGGGAACCGTCCATTCAACCGGTCTATCGTTGCTGCCCTCGAAGGTATCGGGCGCGTCGAAAGTGCCTGTCAGTTCGAGGATCTCTGGTGAAGTGAAGATGCGTTCGCGTAAAGCCGGGTCAGGGCTGACACGCGGAAGTCGCTTGAGTAATGCATCGTTGCGGCGAAAGTCGGCAAGCGTAGCGGTGCACCTTGTGCAAGACTTGAGATGAGTAGCAACCGCGCGGCGTTCTTCGAGTGCGAGCATATTGTCAAGGTAAGCGCTTAGCAGTTCCTCGACTTGCTCGCAGTTCATTTTGTGCCTCCGCCTTGCTCTAGTGCTTTATAATGCTCTCTAAACGATTGACGCGCTCGGGAAAGATACATCTTGACACCGCTCTCAGCGATATTCAGGGCCTTGGCGATCTCGCTGTAGGAGAACCCTTCCTGAGTATACAACAACAGCGCAGCCCGGTACTGCTGGGGCATGCGACGGAGAGCAGCGCGTACGAGTTCCGTTGTCCCGTAGATTTCCTGAGGATCAGAGCCTTCTACATCCGCTGGTTCGTGATCGAGGTCTTGCCAGGGAAGCCAGGCGATCAATTTCCGACGACGCAGAGCATCATAGGCCGTATTCGTTGCGATACGATACAACCACGCTGACAATTTCAGGTTTGCATCCATTTTTGGCAGCGCGCGAAACGCTTTCAAAAAGGTATCCTGAGTCAGATCATCTGCCTGCTCACGGTCCCCAACCAGATGATACATATAGTTATAGATCGGTGTCTTATACTCGTCGTAAATCTGGTCGAAGGACCAAGAAGATTCCTTGGTTTCCACCCTGGCCATGCGCTACGTCCCTTCGATGGCTATAGCTACCAACTTGTCCGTTCCATACAAGTGATAGGGCCGTATCTCCGAGCCGCTCGATGTTCTCGCGGGTGCGGAAAGACTTACATCCTTCTGTGTAGTGGAACGGACAATCAACGCTTTCAGTAACATTCAAATCGGTGTTTGATTCCGGCATTCGATGTGCTTTGTTGAATATCATGTTAGCATATTTGCCGGAATCACTGAAACGAGTGACCCTGAAGTTAGTACTAATGGGGGAAAGTATGACCCTCCCTTACTATTTGGACCCCTGAGGACGTTTTACCAGTTTTCTTGACGGTGATCTTTTGCCAGTGTATGATGCAAGGCAGCAAAAGCAGCATGCTTTTAACGGGAAGCGGGTAAACATTCGAAGGAGTATACCTGGGCTATGATCTATGAAAAGGGCCAGCGAGATATGCGTACTGTCTGGTGGCAACAAGACACGGAGGGTGAAGCTGTCTGTATGATCGATCAATCTCTCCTTCCGGGTGAAGTGGTCATACTTACCCTGACCCACGAGCAGCAGGTCGCGCACGCTATCAGCAGTTTGAAAGTGCGCGGCGCGCCTGCTATCGGCGTAACGGCGGCTTTCGGCATGGCCCTGGCGCTCTATCGCCTGCTGCGCGCGCAGGGTGAAGCGCTTACCCTGGCTGAGGCTCAGGATCATCTGCTCAGGGTCGGCGACATGCTGCGCCGTACCCGTCCTACCGCAGTCAACCTTTTCTGGGCCATAGAGCGTATGCAGCGCTGCATGCGGGGTGCCATTCGTGAACAATATGCTCTTCCCGACCTGGCGCTGCGCTTACTAGAGGAGGCGCAAGCCATCGCCGATGAGGACTTTGACGCCTGCTTGCGCATGGGACAATATGGCGCGGAACTGATTGCTGATGGCGATACGCTGCTGACGCATTGTAACGCTGGCTGGCTGGCCACTGCCGGTTGGGGTACGGCCCTCGCACCCATGTATGTTGCGCATCGGGCCGGGAAAAAGCTGCACGTCTTCGTCGATGAAACCCGCCCGGTGCTGCAAGGCGCGCGGCTGACTGCCTGGGAACTGCAACAGGAAGGCATTCCCTTGACCTTGATTACCGATAATATGGCAGCGCATTTTATGCGTCATGGCGGTATTAAAGCTGTTTTCGTCGGCTCTGATCGCATTGCTGCCAACGGCGATGTCGCCAACAAGATCGGTACATACGGCGTTGCAGTACTGGCGCATGCCCACCATATTCCATTCTACGTGGTTGCGCCTCGCTCCACCATCGACTTGCAGCTTCCCTCCGGTGAACATATTCCTATCGAACAGCGCAGCCCTGAAGAAGTAACAAGCGTGCGTGGAGTCGTCGTCGCGCCTGATGGAGTACATGCAGCCAATCCAGCCTTTGATGTGACTCCACACAACTACGTGGCCGCGATCATCACCGAGGCTGGCATCGCTCGCCCCCCGTACACGGAATCCTTACGCTCGCTCTGCGCTGGTTATCATATGATTGGGGAGGCGAATGAGTAATGGATATCGATGTTGTGCGAACTGTCGCCGACTATGCTGAGCATGTGCTGGGCAAAGAAGAATATCATGTGTAACTATAGTATTTGAAAGGGAGGATGGAGGAGTGTCCATTCTGGTTGTTGGTTCTGTCGCTCTCGACACCGTCGAGACCCCCTTTGCCAGGGCTGAGGAAATCCTGGGAGGGGCTGCTTCGTATTTTACAACGGCTGCCTCGCTCTATAGCCAGGTTAACCTGGTAGCGGTAGTGGGCAGCGATTTCCCACGCGAACACCTGGAGTTCTGGCGCAAACGTCCCGTGAATCTCTCTGGCTTGCAGATAGTGGAGGGTCCTACCTTCCGTTGGACGGCGCGATACCATATGGATATGAACGCGCGTGACACCCTGGATACGCAGCTTGGCGTCTATGCAGGTTTTCACCCCGTCATTCCTGAAGAGTATCGCAATAGTCAATTGCTCTTCCTGGCCAATATTCAGCCTGAATTGCAGATGGAAGTTCTCGAACAGATACCTGGAACTAGCCTCACCGTGCTTGACACCATGGAACTGTGGATCATGACCACCCGCTCGCAATTGACCGAAGTCATCAAGCGCGTGGACATGTTGTTGATGAGCGAAGAAGAGGTGCGCCAGTACACCGGTCGTCCCAGCATTGTCTCCGGCGCGCGCTACTTGCTTGATTTAGGTCCAAAATACGTCGTCGTCAAGCAGGGCAGCTATGGAGCGCTGCTTTTTAGCGCGGATGGCGTCTTCTTCAGCGCCCCCACTTACCCGCTCGAAGAAGTCATCGATCCCACGGGCGCGGGCGATGCGTTCGCCGGTGGCCTGTTGGGCTATCTCTCGACCATCGAACCACGACCCGGCGGTTGCTATTCCATCAATGATATCAAATGCGGCGTCGTACACGGCAACATCATCGGCTCTTTCGTCTGCGAGGACTTCAGTATTGGCCGCCTGCGCATCCTGACCATGGACGACGTAGCCGTGCGCTATCGTGCTCTCGTCGAGTGCTCGCACTTCGATCCCAACTGGCGACCTCTATTGAAGTAGGAGTTTGGTGAATCTCTGAAAAAATGGTACTATTAGTAGCGGCGCTATTACCCAAAGAACAATAAAGTAATATATTCACAGAAGGGAATAACTATTTCATGACCACCTCAACCAAGGGAGATGTCAAAGACCTCTTCCTGGCCGCGCGCGGCAAAGACCGCATCGAATGGGCAGCCAAAGAAATGCCTGTCCTGCGGCTCATCCGCGAACGCTTCACTCAAGACCAGCCCTTTAAGGGCGTACGCATGGCGGGCTGCCTGCATATCACCACCGAAACCGCCAACCTGGCTCTCACCTTGCAAGCCGGCGGCGCCGACCTGGTGCTGTGCGCCTCCAATCCCCTGTCTACGCAGGATGATGTCGCCGCCGCGCTCATTAGCGAATACGGCATTCCCACCTACGCCATCAAAGGCGAGGATGAACACACCTACTATCGCCACATCAACGCCGTGCTGGACCACCAGCCCCACATGACCATGGATGACGGCTGCGATCTCGTGTCCACGCTGCATACCAGCCGCACCGAACTTCTTCCCGCCATCATCGCCGGCATGGAAGAGACCACCACCGGCGTCATTCGCCTGCGCAGTATGGAGAAGGATGGCGTCCTGCGCTTCCCGGTGCTGGCGGTCAACGAATCCGATACCAAGCACCTGTTTGATAACCGCTATGGCACCGGTCAGAGTTCGATTGATGCCATCATTCGCGCGACCAACATTCTGCTCGCGGGCCGCACCTTCGTGGTATTCGGCTACGGCTGGTGCGGGCGCGGCATCGCCTCACGCGCGCATGGCATGGGAGCAAACGTTATCGTCTGCGAAGTGGACCCCACCCGCGCGCTGGAAGCCGTCATGGATGGCTATCGTGTGATGCCGGGCCTCGAAGCGGCGGCTCAGGGCGATATCTTCGTCACCGCGACCGGCAACATCAATGTGATTGATCGTCAGCACCTGGAGCGCATGAAGAACGGCGCGCTGCTGGCCAACTCCGGTCATTTTAACGACGAGATCAACATCCCGGAACTCGAAAAGCTGGCGAGCAGCAAACGTCGCGTGCGCGACTTTGTGGATGAGTACACCTATGCCGATGGCCGCCAGGTGCACCTGCTGGCCGAAGGTCGTCTGATCAACCTCTCCGCCGCCGAAGGCCATCCCGCCAGCGTGATGGATATGAGCTTTGCCAACCAGGCTCTGGGTGCCGAATACATGCTCATCTCTGCCAAGAATTTGCAGCCCCGTGTCTATACCATCCCCGCCACGATCGACAAAGAGATTGCGCGCCTCAAGCTCCATGCTATGGGCGTGCGCCTCGATACGCTGACTCCTGAGCAGGATAAATACCTGAACTCGTGGGAGTCGGGCACGTAAGGGCTTGTTTAGTATCGAAAGGAGATCAGACCCCATTATGAGCGATTTCATGAAAAATCCGAAATCGTTTTTTACCAGCGAATCGGTGACCGAAGGACATCCGGATAAGCTGTGTGACCAGATTTCGGATGGCGTCCTCGATGCGATTCTAGCCCAGGACCCTATGGCGCGCGTCGCCTGCGAAACTGCTACCACCACCGGCCTTGTACTGGTCGCGGGTGAAATTACCACCTCCGCCTGGATCGATATGCCGGCGGTCGTGCGCAAAACCATCGAGCAGGTCGGCTATATTAACGCGGATTACGGCTTTGACTACCGCACCTGTGGCGTAGTTACCTCCATTGGCAAGCAGTCACCCGACATTGATATGGGGGTTAGTAATTCAATGGAGACCAAAGTAGCCCACCTGAGCGATGACGAATTGGAGCGCATCGGCGCTGGCGACCAGGGCATGATGATTGGTTTTGCCTGCAACGAAACCCCCGAGTACATGCCCATGCCCATCAGCCTCGCGCACAAACTCATCCGCCAGCTTTCGCAGGTGCGGCGCAAATCATGGGGCGGTACAGGTCCCATGGTCTATCTGCGCCCCGATGGGAAGAGCCAGGTCACGGTTCAGTATGACCATGGCCGCCCGGTGCGCGTAGATACCATCGTCATCTCAACACAGCACGCTAGCTATATCGATCATGAGCAGATTCGCCTGGATGTGATCGACCATATCATCAAACCTGTCATCCCTTCTCATCTGATCGATAGCGATACCAGGATCTTCGTGAATCCAACCGGCCGTTTTGTCACAGGAGGTCCGATGGGTGATGCCGGGCTTACCGGGCGCAAAATCATTGTTGATACCTACGGCGGCATGGCCCGCCATGGCGGCGGCGCGTTCAGCGGCAAGGACCCCACCAAAGTAGACCGTTCCGCGGCCTACGCTGCCCGGCATATCGCCAAAAACATCGTTGCCGCCGGTCTTGCCGACCGCCTGGAATTGCAGATCTCCTACGCCATCGGCGTCGCACGCCCCTTATCACTCTTCGTAGATACCTTCGGCACAGGTAAAGTCTCCGACGAAGAAATCATCCGCCTGATTAACGAGCATTTCGATCTGCGCCCGGCGGGCATCATCCAGGCGCTGGACCTGCGCCGACCCATCTACCAGCCTACCGCCGCCTTCGGTCATTTTGGCCGCACCGACATCGACGCACCCTGGGAAGCTCTCGACAAAGTACCCATGTTGCGCCGCGGCGTTGGAGCTAGCACTGAAAAGAGCGATCAGGCTGTAAATCTGTAGAGATGCTTGCGTCGTTCCCCCTTCCAGGGGGGCAAGCCCAGCCCGTACCCTACACGAACGGGATGTCCACCCGTATAGGGTACGGGCTGGGCTTGCCCCCGCCCTGAGAGCTTAATCAGGTCAACCTCACCGCTTATCAGTCTTCTCTTCAAAATCCTTGCCAGAACCACGTATAATGATGAAGCAGAAGTCATTGTTACATATGTGGCACAAAGCAGTGCAAGCCAAAGAAAGAGAGTACGACATTATGGACTTCACGCTCAACGAAGAGCAACAGGCAATTCGCGATACCTGCCGGGAATTCGCGGAACAAGAGATCAAACCCCTGGCCGAAGAAATGGATCGCACCGGGCAATTCCCGTATCAACTCATTCGTCACATGGCCGAATTAGGGCTGCTTGGGCTACCATTTCCCGAAGAATACGGCGGCGCGGGCGCGGACTTCCTCTCCTACTGTATCGCCATTGAAGAAATCTCGCGCGGCGATGTCTCGGTCGGCATCACCATGGAAGCGCACACCTCCCTGGGAGCCAGCCCGTTCTATCTCTTTGGCAGCAAAGAGCAGAAAGAGCAGTACCTGGTACCCCTGGCGAGCGGTAAACAACTGTGGGCCTTTGGCCTGACCGAACCCGGAGCAGGCTCCGATTCAGGCGGCACCCAGACGCGCGCTTACTTGCAAGATGGGAACTGGCACATCAACGGCTCTAAGAGCTTCATCACCAACGCCGGTACCGATATGACCGGGGGCGTTACTATCACCTCCGTAACAGGCAAGCGACCTGATGGCCGTAACGAGATCACCAACATCATCGTTCCCAAAGGCACCCCCGGCTACATCATCGGCAACGCCTACAAGAAGATGGGCTGGAAAGCCTCTGATACACGCCCGTTGACCTTTGAAGATTGCGTTGTGCCCGAAGGCAACATCCTGGGCCAGCGTGGGGACGGCTTCAAGCAATTTATGCAGATTCTCGATGGTGGACGTATCGCTATCGCGGCGCTCTCCGTCGGCCTCGCCCAGGCCTGCCTGGATGAGAGTCTGGCCTACGCCAAGGAACGCAAGCAGTTCGGACAGCCCATCAGTAAATTCCAGGCCATCCAGTTCAAATTGGCCGATATGGATACAGAAATAGAAGTAGCTCGTTTAATGTATTATAAAGCTGCCTGGTTACAGATGCAGGGCAAACCCTATACCAGGGAAGCGTCCATCGCGAAACTCTTCGCCTCGGAGGCCGCGAAACGCGCGGCAGATCAAGCGGTGCAGATACATGGTGGCTACGGCTTCATGGACGAATATCCCGTCTCGCGTTACTGGCGCAGCGTCAAAATCAATGAAATCGGTGAAGGCACCAGCGAGGTACAGCGCATGTTGATCGCCAAATTGCTTGGGTGCTGACAGCCGACTAAGGAAAGGAGAAACGCGTGGACATCACACCATCCTCGGACGCGCTTGTCCAGAATCGTACACGCGTGCATCAACACGAGCGTAAAGGCTTATTAGAGGGGATTCATTTCAAATTTCCCAAATTTAAGCACGAGCATCCTCCCGTTATTGATGTCAATGAGGTTGCCGATGAACGCATGACCGTTGGGCAGAGGATTGCAGATGGTGTGGCTGCTACTATGGGTAGCTGGCGGTTTATCATCATCCAGAGCTGTATACTGGCAGCATGGTTAGTGCTGAATAGTATACAGTTAATCTTCAGACCCTTCGACGAATATCCGTTTATACTGCTCAACTTAATGTTAAGTTTTGAGGCAGCTTATTCTGCACCTATAATCATGATGTCCCAGAACCGCCAGGCCGAGAAGGACCGCATCATGGCCGAGAGCGACTACCACTGCAACATCAAGGGCGAGGAAGAAACCCGTAACCTGATGGATCACCTGGACCACCAGGACACAGTATTGCTCCAACTCGTCAAACGCATCGAAGAGCAGCATTTGGAGATAAAGGAGCACCTCGTTCGTCTCGACCCGACGCTAGTGCAAAAGTTGGGCATGGACATCGTCGAGTTGAGCAAAGAATCATTAGAAGGCGATGGCGAAGTTACGGAGAATTCATAGAAGCGTAAGAATGAGTTTTCATAGAATATAGTATGGTGAAAGTAGTCGTGACGAACCAGATCCATTTGCTTCTGGCCGCAAGGTATCTTCCCTACTTCGGCCAGTTAAACGCAAACATACTCGCTGTAGGAAGTGCACTGGCGCTGGGCGTCGCATTGCTGGCATTGTTCACGACCCAGACCGCTGCGTTGCCATTGACCGCCAGGAATGTCGCATTGTCCAGAATATGCCCAACACTCACATCAACCTGGGATGGGACATCGTACATTTCGTACCCTTTGTCACCCTGCCACAGCGCAAAGTCTGTCCCGACCTGCAGCGAGAACGCCAACCCGTTGTTATTCAAAGATACCGGCGGTGTGAGCGTATCACTGTACAGTGGCTGCATGAGCACCTGACCACGCACGGTCGCATCCAAAGGTGGCGCATAAATGCCGGTATCTGTGCGAGGAATGATGGATGTGCTGCTGGGTTGCGGTGTGGAAACCCCCGGCGAGGCACTCGTGGCGGGCGTTCCATTTGCTGAAGTGGATGTGGTGGCCGTGCTGAGCCAGAATAACGTATCATCAGCAATTTGTGGACGGAAAGACATACCATCGGAGCGGAATAGCTCCTGCTGCGTGATCTTCGCTGGATGCCCGGCCCATCGTCCATGTGTGGGGTATAGCGCGTTGGAGGCATTGGTCTCCTGCTGTGTCCAGATATTACTGTTCAGAAATCCTGTATCTGACATCCACTCATCACCCCAGAATAACTGAGTGCCATCGCTATTTGCAGTCGGGGAGGTAAAGATATGACCGGTATCTGCCGTCGCAACCTGGGTAACGACGGGTTTACCTACCAGGTCCAATTGATAGGCGAGCAGGTGCCCAATGCCACTCCCATTAATCGTAGCCACCAGCAGCATATTCTGCGTAAACCATACGCCCTGGATCGGTGCGTGCACCCAGTATGGAGCCGTCGATGGGTCGAAAGTCCCTTTGAACAAAATCGTCGGCCTGGCTGGCGCGCCTGTAGTGGCTAATTGCGTCAGTGAAAGGTAGCGCACACTCCAGGATGCCACATTCAAGTGCTGGGTAACATTGGGGACATTTCTATATTGCTGCGCGACCGAGTTATCGTACTGTAACCATACGATCCATGCTGGCGAACTGCCCAGGATCACCAGTGGCCCATTACTGAGCGTATTCAGCAACGGCGTGCTGGTCTCGGTTGCGCGATTAAGTTGTAGTAACATCCAGGAAGGAGCAACTCCATCTCCATAGGCGGAATAATAGATGTTGTCGCGATCAGCCACCGCACTTCCCACATGTTGATAGGAGGTAGTGGTTTTGTAGATGGTTTGCTGTATTTCTATCGGGTGGTTAATAGCGGCGCCGCCACTCGTAGCTATGTGTGCTACCCCTCTTGCACTGCCCTGAGCCAATAGCAACAATGAGATCAATCCGCCCATCATCAGCACCATCAAAAACATCGCCGCCAGGCCAAGCACGGCAAAATGGCTCATATGTGAACGGGGGTGGCCCTTGCGTTTCGCGCGAATAAGCGGCAGTGGCCCTGTCTCCGCCGTAGAGAATGCGCTGAAGAGATTGGATTGATGGGTGGATTGAGCGTGTTCGTGAAGATAAGGCTTGAGAAACTCAGGAGTAGATACAGTTCCCGGCGCGGCTTTCTGCATAAATTGCAGATGTTCGCTGGCTAATGCGCGCATCAATTTCGCATGCATATCGGGCGGTGGTTCAATTACCGGTAGGGTGCGTAGTTGGTCACCGATGAATGCATCGCGAGCCAACGCTTGCCGACAGGACGCGCACCGTTCCAGGTGAACATCCAGTTCAGGAGTATCAAACTCTCCATCTTTCAATTCGCGATAGACGGACATCATCGTCCGGGCCTGCTCACAATTCACTTGTCACCCACTTCTTGTTGATATAAAGTAATAAACCGTTCGCGTGCGCGCATTAAGCGCATTTTGACAGCCGATGCACTGATGTTCAACATGTCCGCAATCTCTGCACAGGAGTGCCCATCATTTTCGTACAGCCATAAGCAGACCGCGTACTTGGGCGGCAACTGCTTTAAGATACGCTCAACGATTTCGCGGTCAGCTACGCGATTTTCAAAACGTCCGCCGTCATAGCCTCCGCGCTCGTGGAAAGAGCTAACGCTGCGCCCCTCGCTATCTTCATTGTTTGAAGTAAAGTTCTCCGATGCTGCGCCGCCTGAGTCGGAAATGACCCCTGCGCCGATGCCGCGATCTTCATTAAACAATGAAAGGGGCAACCAGGAAATTAAACGTCGCCTGCGTAGTGTATCGGTCGTCGTATTCGATGCGATGCGGTACAGCCAGGCCGATAATGCTCCGGGCTGTACGACCGTGCCTCCGAGCAGCGCCTTGTACGCCTTGACGAAAACATCCTGTGCAAGATCATAGGCTTGTTCACGATTGCCAATCAAGTGGTAGATGAAATTGGTGATAGGCCCTTGAAAACGCTGAAAAATCGCTTCAAAGTCTGCTACATCTACCCGTTGTGCCGGTTCTTCCAGCACGCTTATAGATTGCGAAGAGATCGAGTCGGTCACTCGTTCTCCCTCGTCACCTGATATCTCTACGCTTCTATCCTCTTCCCCCTGTAAAGGGCTGGTAGAATAGCTCCGCGTTTCAGTACCCAGTGGCGAGCGCAATCTACTGTTCGAGTTGTAGAGACGGACAGAGGTGTCCATTGGTTACATTTACCTTATCTTTTTTCTTTGAGAGCAGTAGGATAACATATAATACATTTGCCTTTTAACGTTCGTAGCATAACATATTTCGACACAAATTACTGTGGAGTAGTAAACATTATGCCAATGTTCCTACTTCCGGCAAGCCGCTGCCTGTAAAAAACAGGACGGTTTCTGTTTCAGGCACCAAAACATGCGTCGCCAGCAGCTTGTGATAAGCGGCGATGGTCGCGGCAGCCTCAAGCGCAATCAGCATGCCCTCGCGTCCGGTCCCCCCGCTTTCGCGCACGGCCTGGAGAATCAGCCGATCGCCAATAGCCGATGGGACGCGCAAACCAGTTGCTATAGTTCGCGCATCCGAACTGGGCCACGTCTCGGCTTCATCTTTACCTTCATGCAACGCTCTTACCAGTGGAGCGCATCCTTCGGCCTGCACAATAATCATTTTGGGAAGTTGCCCATCCTGCAGCCAGCCCAGTGCGCGCAGTTCCGCGAAGGCTTTCCACATACCAACAATACCTGTGCCACCCCCGGCAGGGTAGATAATCGCACCGGGCAAACGCCAGCCAAGCTGTTCGGCCAGCTCTAAGCCCATCGTTTTCTTCCCCTCGGCGCGATATGGCTCTCGCAGCGTCGCCACGTTGAACCAGCCGCGCTGCCGCGCAACATCGGCAGCCAGGTGCCCCGCGTCGCTAATGAGGCCAGCAATAAGATCCA
>WNGJ01000871.1_pt1 | contig 28836 bp, 24 predicted proteins | sample 5400611 | NCBI WGS metagenome assembly WNGJ01 (sample SAMN13153375, study PRJNA577476) | soil metagenome | isolation source: 40 cm soil or saprolite under Garry oak tree replicate 1 | place: USA:California | collected 2016-06-15
AAAAACAAAGGACACACCAGAAGAGACCTAAGCGGGCTGCCTGAAACTGACCGAATAGGAATGTTCATGGAAGGATCGATTTAGATCCTTCCTTTTGTTTTTGGTGGCGAACGCCAAAACTCCGAATATCAACGTCTCCGTTACTTATGCGGAGGCGACGTATGCGGACTTGGAGCAGAACGCGAAGGCGGTGCGGATCGAGGCGCTGGACTGCTCATCCGCGGCGAACTAACCCGAGATCCCGGCGATGTCGTTCGCGATGCCGACGACCCTGACGCACTTGCTCCCCGCTGTGCCGGTGAAGCCGACATCACGGGAGACGTTCGAATAGGCTCGCTGTGGACCTTCGTAGTGACAGACCCTTCCTGCCTCACCTGTTGCGACACTTTGCCCAAATCGCGGATGCTGCCCCGCGCAATGCCCAGACCAGCGGAGTCGCCACGGATTACGACCTTGTTACCAGATCCTGGCGGGGTCACAGAGGGTCCGCGTTGCACCACGATCGTGTTGTGTGCCGATGTTGCTGGTGGCTGTGGCGGCGTGAACTGCCGCGGAGGATTGATAACTCTCGGAACCGTATTCCATCCCAGACTTGAACCGCCGGGTTGCCATGCCCATCCGTAACCCGGAACGTTTACCCAGGAACCATAGCGGTAAGGCGTCCATCCCCAGGGATACGAAGACACCCAGGTATAACCAAAACCCGGATACCAAGCCCAGGAACCGTTCATGAACGGATCCCATCCCGCACCGGTAAAGTATGGCTGCCACAGCGTGCCGTAACCCGGCGCATTGAAATAATTTCCGTAGTAGTTCAGATCGCTCATGCCGTAGGCATAAGGCGAGTAGTTTCTATAGGAACTGGTTAGATAGCGCTGGTGGTATTCCTCCTGGTGTTTATCCCAGTCATCGTATGGATCTTTTTCCAGATTCTTGGCCAGAGTGTAGCGGTCCTGATCCGCCAAGTCGAAAGTTGCCGTTTGCTTTTTGCCCATCTGCACCGAACCGGATGGGCCTGTGACTTCTACGTCGCCCTTGAAAACTGCCAGTGTAGCGTCTGTATCACCCATTGCCACACGCAAGTGAACCGAGCGCGTGAGCACCATTTTCTCGCGTCCGAAGTTCAGGGTGAACTCATCGCTCTTGGCGCCGTTGAAGTTCAGATAAGCAGTGCCTTCCTGCAGTTTCACCGTCGTGACTTTCGTGCCGGAATCCCGCATGGATAGTTCGGGAAATTCGATGACTGTTCCGGGAATGATGCGAAGCGTGCTGCCATTTTCAAATTCAATCTCCGCGCGCCCTTCGGCATTGGCTCGAAGCTTGACTCCCTGGGTAATCGGCAGATTTAGAAACGCTTTTTCGTACCCTTGACCCGTATTGCGATCAATTTGAACGTTGCCTTCCACGTCGCTCAGGCGGACAATGCGAACTTGCGAGTCCGCGAAAGATGGAACTGCCAGCGCTACCAGCACGAATAAATGCATCCAGGGTTTTCGAATGGACATGTGACGCCTCCCGAGAGCTGCCCTTTCTTAATTAGAACACTCCACCGGATGGTGGGTTGTCAACAAATAGTCAAAGAGGCTGAGAGCCGGGAACCAATCACTCCGAACTGTTCTTTCGAGAGCCTGCGACCGTCGGCAAGAACTCCCGCAGCTTCTGTTTTCTATTCAATCACTTAAGGAGATTCCTTACGTCCTGCTGCGAGCAGTCGCTGGGCTCGCACTCGCCCCGGGTTGACGACGGAGGCGTCCCCTGCAATCTTCTCCAGGATGGGCGAGACGGCCGACAACCCTTCCAGGCCATTCTGCTTGGACATCTCTTCCATTCTCTTCAGCTCCTCATCCAGTGCCAGCTTCTGATAGTGGTGGTCATACTCCAACCGCCGCCCAAATTCCAGAGTTGTCGAAAGTCTCTGCAGAAAATCGGTTAGCTCTTGTACAGCTGGAATTCGCGAATAATTGTAGGTCGCCTGCGTGTTTTTCTCAGTGTCAGTGTACTTCAAGGTCTTGACGCCGGTCGAAGCCATCCCGCGCTTCTTCGAATCGACCTCTCCTTCAAAGTAATGGGCTCTTTTTGCCAAATCGAAAATGCGAGTGCGATCGGACGGGGAAATCGTAAAGTCGAAATGAAAGTTATCTTCTTCCGATCCTTGGCTTGTATTAACGTGGCTGTCGTAGGTGGCGTGCCCATCGGCGAAAATCGAAATTGCGTAATGATCTGGTTCCGATCCCGGAAAAGCAAAGTCGAAGGTGATTCGAGGCTGCTGCTCAGCCCTCAAAGAAGAATGGAAGGACAAGACCAGACAGAACAATACTACTGTTTGAAACCGCGAGAGCTTCCGTGATTGTCGAAATTGGTCGCAATTCATTAAGTATAAATTATGCCAAAAATGAATTGCGGGCGCTCTGAGCGGCGCCATTCAGCGCGCCACGGCTCGCTGCCGTTCCAGTGTTGCCGAGGTATGCAGATGACAGATGGCAATGGCGAGAGCGTCGGCCGCGTCCGCGGGTTCCGGGGTTTCGGTCAAATTCAGCAGTCGCGTAACCATGTGCTGTACCTGCTGCTTCTCCGCTCTGCCGTATCCCACAACCGCGGACTTGATGGAAAGAGGCGAATACTCCGACACACTCAGTCCAGCCTTGGACGCAGCCAGCATCGCCACGCCGCGCACCTGACCGAGCTTGAGTGCCGATTTCACATTCAATGCGTAAAAAACATCTTCAATGGCCACGTTATCCGGTCGTTGCTGAGTAATGATTCCGCTCAACCCCTCGAAAATGGTGGCTAAACGCGAGGCCATGGCGTCGCGGGTAGAAAGCTTGATCGCGCCACAAGTCAAACAAATCAGTACGCCGTGATGACCAAGCTCGACCACACCGTAGCCGGTGTACTCGGTTCCGCAGTCAATGCCCAGGACCCGCATAAGTGAGAGTCTATCTTAAGTTTGAGAGGATGACGTCCAGCATAAGGTAGTGCCACCAGCCCCGATTGGCTGAATGCTGACCTTCTTCTTCAACAGCATCTCGGCCGTCGCGCTCGTAAAAGTTCATTCTCCTGCACAAATTCTGCATAGGCTTTGCAGGAAGAAACCATCTGCTTTCGCTCCAGAAAACGCCTATACGCAGACTCATCAAAAATTTCACGCAGCATCGCCAGTACAACATTCACCATCTCTCGCAGACGCATCATCCCTGCTCCTCGGTGGCGAATCGGCTCGCCACGAATGGAGTTTCTTTTACCCCGGCCTGTTTGCGGCCAGAGAGTACTTTTACGCACTCCAAAACCGATTCCAGCAGTATCAGCACCACCATGACCAGTAAGAAGCCAGTTACGATGGCATCGAGCCGATCATTAAAGATTAGCCGAGAGGCTTCTTGTGTCGGAGAAGACGCGAGGTTACGAGCATGTGCCAGGAAACCGATGCGCGGGCTGGGATCGAAAATCTTTTGCCAGGCCGCGGTAAAGGTCACGGAAACCAACCAGACAAGCGGCAGCAACGTGACGAGGGCGTAACGGACTTTCCCCATCTTGATGATGATCGTAGTCGCCACACAAAGGGCCACGGTCGCCAGCAATTGATTGGAGATGCCAAACAGCGGCCACAGAGAATTAATTCCGCCTACCGGATCTTTCACGCCCTGCCAGAGAAAAAATCCCCAAGCGGCGACCACCAATGCGCTGGTAGCCACGATCGAGGGATACCAACTGGTGCGGCCCAGAGGCTTCCATATGTGGCCCAGTGCGTCCTGCACCATGAATCGGCCCACCCGGGTTCCGGCATCGAGAATGGTTAGGATGAAAAGCGCCTCGAACATAATGGCAAAGTGATACCAGAGCGCCATCACTGCTTGTCCGCCCAGGCTATTGGAAAAAATATGTGCCATGCCAACCGCAAATGCGGGAGCGCCGCCGGTGCGGTTGAACAGTGTCTGCTCACCCACCGCCTGTGCTAGTGAATGCATCTCGGCCGCGGTTACTGGAAATCCCCATGCCGTAATGGTCGCCGCCGCTACTTCCGGAGCTTGGCCCACCACGCCCGCCGGACTGTTGATCGCGAAATAAGTTCCCGGCTGCAGCACGCAAGCTGCAATCATCGCCATGATCGCCACCGTGGACTCCGCCAGCATCGCGCCGTAACCCACGATGCGGGCTTCGGACTCTCGCCGGATCAGCTTGGGTGTCGTGCCACTGGCAATCAGCGAATGGAACCCGCTGATTGCGCCACAAGCAATCGTAATGAAAGCAAATGGAAAAATGCTCCCGGCAAACACGGGACCGCTGCCGTCGACAAATCGCGTCAAAGCCGGCATGTGCAATGTGGGACGCAGCGCAACGATACCCAAGGCCAGCAGAGCGATCGTTCCTAGTTTGACGAAGGTGCTGAGATAGTCGCGTGGCGCCAGCAGCAGCCATACGGGCAAAGCGGAAGCGGCAAATCCGTAAATGATGATCAGAATTGCCAGTGTGGGGCCGGTGAGCGTAAACACCCGGGCCACGCTCGGTGTCTGTGATGCCCACTGTCCTCCCCATATCGCTAGCATTACCAGGACGAATCCCAGGACAGATGTCTCCAATACTTTTCCAGGCCGCAGGCGCCGCAGGTACAGCCCCATGAGCAGCGCGATGGGAATCGTCATCGCGATGGTAAAAGCTCCCCAGGGACTCGCCTTCAGAGCATTCACCACGATCAATGCCACCGCGCCTAGAAGTATGATGATGATGCTGATGACCGCCAGGTAAGCGACGAAACCGCCCACCCGCCCAATTTCCTCTCGGGCCATCTCGGTCATCGATTTTCCATCCCGCCGGATCGAGAAAAGCAGGATCACAAAATCTTGTACGCAGCCTCCGAACACCGCACCCGCCAGCACCCACAGGGTTCCGGGCAAATAGCCAAATTGCGCAGCGAGCACCGGGCCGACCAGCGGTCCTGGTCCTGCAATCGCCGCGAAGTGATGACCGAACACGACCCACTTGTTGGTGGGAACAAAATCGCGCCCATTTTCCAAGCGCTCCGCGGGCGTGGCGCGTTGTTCGTCCAAGGCAAGAACCTTGGCTGAAATAAAATTGCTGTAGAACCGGTATCCCAACGCAAAGCTACAAAAAGCAGCCACTACCAGCCACATGGCATTGATCTGCTCACCACGGCGCAGCGCAATCGTGGCCACGGCCAGCGCGCCCAAAAGAGCAATGCCGATCCACATCACAATTCGGAGCGGTTTAGGCATGGGTTTGGTTCGAAGAGTATCCCAATTATTGTGGCCAATCCTGCGCCTTCGCGCAATCAGCAAGCGAGGCTCCCGCGGTCGTTGGTGGTTAGTCCTTGGTCGGTAGCGAACCGCCAACGACGAACGACCAATGACCGGTAAAGGGCTCTAGCCCCTCCTACGCCAAGCGGACGAGTTAATGGTAGTCTTTAATGCTCCGTCCCACTGAATGCACCTGAAGCGTATCCGCAAGGCGCCCTTGCATTCATTGCAGAGTTCGGAGCGCTCTACTTCAGGACGGACGACAGGAGCAGGCGATGAAAGTCGGGATGCTGACCGGTGGCGGGGATTGTCCCGGTTTGAACGCAGTGATCCGTGCCATCGTGCGCAAAGGCAGCTTCCATTACGAAGACGAATTTGTCGGATTTCTAGAGGGCTGGCGCGGTCTTCTGGAAGATAAGAGCATGCCGCTCGATCTCTCGAGTGTAGGAGGAATCCTGCCCCGAGGCGGTACGATCTTGCGCACGTCACGCACAAACCCCGCTAAAAAGCCTGACGGCCTGGAAAAATGCATTGCCACTTTGAAAAAGCACAGCGTTGATGCGCTGATCGCAATTGGCGGGGACGACACCCTTTCGGTCGCTCAGAAACTACATGAAAAAGGCGTGAAAGTAGTAGGCATTCCCAAGACGATCGACAATGATCTCGCCGGCACCGACTACACTTTCGGATTCGATACCGCGGTCAATGTCGTCACCGAGGCCATCGACCGCGTGCATACCACTGCGGAGGCTCACAACCGTGTCATGGTGGTGGAAGTGATGGGTCGCGATGCTGGTTGGATTGCCATCCACAGCGGCATCGCCGGCGGCGCCGATGTGATTCTGATTCCCGAGCGCCCCTTCGATGTCGATAAAGTTGCCGAGACTATTCGCCTGCGCCATGCTCGCGGACGCTACTTCAGCATCGTGGTCGTTGCCGAGGGAGCAAAATTTTCCACTGATATGGATCCGAAACACGGCGCCCCCATCGTGCAGGACACGGAGAAGGACGAATTCGGTCACGCGCGATTGGGCGGAATCGGAAATATTCTGGCTCGCGAAATCGAACGGCGTATCGGATTCGAAACTAGAACCGTCGTGCTGGGACACATTCAGCGCGGCGGTTCTCCCAGCGCTTTTGATCGAGTGCTGGCCACCCGCTATGGCCTGGGAGCAATCGACATGGTCCATCGCGGCGAGTTTGGCTACATGGCAGCGTTGCGCGGTAATAAGATCGTTTCCATACCCCTCGCCGATGCCATCGCCAACAACCGTACCGTCGATCAGGAAATGATCGATGTAGCCGCTGGCATCATGGACAAGCTGACTGGAGAAGAAGAACCGGTAGAAAAATAATCCTCCGCGGATTTTTTACAATCGGCATCGCTTGCTATGGACGGCCTCTACGCCCGCCTGGCCTCGTCACTAATACAGATCATCGAGACCGTGTTGATTATTGCGGCTGCGGCAATGATCTTTCTGTCACGACGGAAAGCGTCTCCAATATCGCAGCCACCTTCCGGGTTTGCCTCCTTGCAACGTGGTTTTGGCCGGTTGGCGCGAAGAAAAAACCTTTCCGTCATACTCGTCGGACTCTCAGTTCTCACCATCCGCGCCGCCCTCATTCCGGTGCTCGGGATTCCCGAGCCGCATTGGAACGATGAATTCAGTTACCTGCTGTCCGCCGATACTTTCGCGCATGGCCGAGTAACCAATCCGACGCACCCCATGTGGGTACACTTCGAAAGTTTCCACATCATCCAGCAACCGACCTACATGAGTATGTATCCGCCGGGACAAGGACTGGTGCTCGCGGCCGGCCAACGCCTCGGGCATCCCTGGATTGGACAGTGGATCATCACTGCCGTCATGTGTTCTGCATTGTGCTGGATGCTCCAGGCGTGGTTCCCCCCAGGGTGGGCGTTATTCGGAGGAATGCTGGCCATGCTTCGGTTCGGCATTCTGAGTTATTGGATGAATACCTACTGGGCCGGTTCACTCGCCGCTCTCGGAGGCGCCCTGGTCCTAGGATCACTGCCGCGGCTGAAACAGTACCTGCGTGTGCGCGATTCTTTATTGATGGCGCTCGGACTCACAATCCTTGCCAACAGTCGTCCGTATGAAGGATTGATATTCAGCTTGTCGGTAGCAGTGGCGATGATCATCTGGATCAACCGGCGAAACCATCCCGAACCGAAAATTTTGTTAAGCCGCGTGGTGTTGCCAATTTTGCTTGTCCTTGCCATCGGCGGTGCGGCTACGGGTTATTACTATTACCGCGTCACAGGCAGCCCATTCCGCATGACTTACCAGGTGAACCGTGGAACCTACGCCACCGCGCCTTATTTCCTCTGGCAATCACCGCGGCCCGAACCCGAGTATCACGACGTGGTTATGCGTGACTTCTATCGTTGGGAACTTCGCCAATTTGAGCAAAACCGAACCTGGCGCGGAGCTCTCAGCCGGACTTTCGACAAGCTGGTTTCATCGTGGAAGTTTTATTTTGGCCCAATACTCACGATTCCGCTGTTGGCGTTTCCGTGGATTCTGCGAGACCGCAAGATGCGTTTTACACTGATCGCCAGCGCCGTCTTCTTTGCTGGACTTGCAGTACAAACATGGACCATGCCGCATTACGTCGCGCCCGCTACTGGCTTGATCTATATCGTACTCATCCAATGCATGCGCCACATGCGGTTTTGGCGATGGCATGGCCAAGGGATCGGCCTCTCCGTAATTCGGGTCATTCCGCTGATTGCAATCGCGATGGTGGTTTTGCGTGTCTCCGCCGCAGCCGCACATGTACAAATTGAGCCGGCGTGGCCCAGAGGAAACCTGGACCGTGCTGCTGTGCTGCGTGAATTGTGGCACTTACCCGGTGAGCAGTTGGTGATCGTGCACTACGGCCCCCGACACGATGTGGACTGGGAATGGGTTTACAACGCCGCCGATATTGACCATTCCAAAGTCGTCTGGGCGCGCGATATGGGCGATGATAAAAATCAGGAATTGTTGCGCTATTTCCCAGCTCGAAGAGTATGGCTCCTCAATGGAGATGACTCTCCGCCCAAGCTATCTCCTTATCTTTCCGGCGAGCCAAAACATTGACCGCATCATGGCTCACCCCAAGGCGAATCCGCGCCCACGCGCTTTTGCTGGCAATCTGCTTGTGGACGGTCTATGCCATCGACATGTCCACCCCGGGCTTGCGCGATCGCAACGGTCTCATCAAAGGGACGGACTTCCTACACTTCTACACGCTCGGAAATATCGTCCTGCAAAAACGCGGAGACTTGCTTTACAACATACAAGCCCAAGCTGCGCTCCTGCGAAAACTCGTGCCCGAAGCTGCCGGCAATCTATATGTCCCGCTCTACGGCCCTCAAGTCTCGTTACTCTTCGCCCCTTTTGCCCGAATGTCCTATTTGACGGCGCTAACAATCTGGCTCTTGCTGAATGCCTTCGTCTACGGAGCATGTTGTTATCTGGTTTGGAAGCAATGCCCGAATCTGCGCGTGGAACCCTGGACCGTGCTCGTCTCAGCCCTCGCCTTCCCCGGATTCTTTCACTTGATTTTGTGGGGCCAGACCTCGACTGTTGCTCTCCTCTGCTTTACCCTTGCATTTCTTGCCCTCAGCAGAAATCGGCCCTACCTCGCCGGTCTCGCGATCGGATCTCTAATTTTCAAACCGCAACTGGGCCTGGCCGCCGCGGTCATTTTCTTATTCTCGCGCGAATGGAAGATGATCGCCGCCGCGATCCTGGCAGCTCTGGCCCAACTCAGTATCGGCTGGCTCTACTATGGCACGCCGGTCATGAGCGACTACTTGCGCGCTCTACTGCATGTGGCAGACGTTCTGCCCATGCTCGAGCCTCGTCCCTATCAGATGAACTCGCTCTGCGCCTTCTGGTCTCTGCTGATTCCGTGGACGCCGGTGGCTTTTGCTTTGTATGCAATAACGGCTTTGGCGGTACTTGCGGTGGCAGTGCGTTGCTGGCGCAGCAGGGTATCACTCGGATTGCGCTTTGCAGCCCTCATGCTTGCCACCGCACTGCTAGCGCCTCATCTCACCGTATATGACCTGCTGATTTTGGCGCCGGCTTTCTTATTGATGACCGATTGGGCGGTGGGCACCGGCGCCGCGGGTGCTGCGCCAATCACGCCAATTCTGCTCTATCTTTGCTATCCCTTGTTCTTGCTTGGCCCGCTGGCCCGACTCACACATATCCAACTATCAGTGATTGCGATGGCCGGATTAATGCTACTAATCGACCGCAATAGAAACCTAACCTCGAACGCCTACGTCACGTGATTGTTTTTCGCCTCGAACAAAAACTTCAGCGCCTCGGGAAACCGCCTAGCCCAGTCGCCTTCACTGTGAGTCGCTCCCTCATCGATCTTTACCCGCAGGCGGTCTTCTCCCAACCCCGCGCGCCGCAGGATGCCTTCCAGTTCTCGCACGTCGTCAACAATTTCCTGGTCGCGTTCCTCGCGGCCGCTCTCCCTGGTCCCAATCGCCAGGAAAATCCTTTCCGGCCATTGCCGAACCGCGAGACTTTGCTTCAAAAGTTGCCGGTTGGAAATAAACAACGACGGACTCTCCAGCAACAATCGCCCGAAGACTCCGGGCCGGTCCACCACCGTATAGAGCGAAATGATCGCTCCCAGCGACGACCCTCCCAGCCCGGTGTTTTCCGGACCTCGACCAATCCGGTATCTCTCATACAAGAATGGCATCACTTCATTAATCAAAAAATCTGGATAGCGCTTCCCCTGCGGCCGCAATTGTGGCGGATTCAATGACCGGTACGACAAATACTCTTTGGGACGGTCTTTCTGTGCGTTGTCTATCCCCACCAGGATCATCGGCGGAATGACTTTTTCACGAATAAGTCGGTCGGCTGTCTCGTCCACTTGCCATTCCACGCCCGTGTAAGCAGTCGCACGGTCGAACAGATTTTGTCCGTCATTTAAATATAAGACCGGATAATATCGAAGCAGGTTGACCGGATCTTCGTACCCCGGCGGTAAACAGACTCGCAGCAATCGCGTATTTCCGAAAATGTGGCTCTTGAATTCATGCAGACGCAGGTCTCCCACCACCGATGGGTTCGACCCAACAACCAGCTGTTCTCCGAGAATCGCCTGCTCTTGAATTATTTCTGCCATGAAAGTGCGCGCACCAGCGCTTACCTCAAATCTTGTGCATCCTTTGCGCCACCAGCAGCGACGACAGCACTGTAATTGCCGCAATCAACGCCAGCGATGACAGACACAAGATGCACCAAACCGCCAACACAAACGCTTCGACGTAGGTGAGGTAGAGAGCGAACCCCAATCCTGCCAGTGAAGCAATCAGAAGCATCAGTGGAACTTCGGCTTTCGCTCGATAAAGTGTGGCAAGAACCAGCAGAACGCCGTATCCAAAGATGCCGATTAACGCGACCGGGATGCCGAACACCACGGAGTAGATGCTGCGGTTCACTATGTCGCAATTAAAATTCGCTCCGAAATCGCAGAAAGAGGACGGCGAAGTGTCATAGTGATGATAGAGCGAAACCGAAGACACCGCCGCTCCGGCGATGGCCAGCAGTGCGATTGCCCATAGAATTCGCCCGCCCCTGGAACTCATGGCAGGCTGCATCCGGTCTTTTCACTCAGCGTTTCCAGGCGTAATACGCCCTCATGGCGGTCCGTGACGAATTGCCATGTGGGGAAGTTTTTTACCCCAGCCTGCACGCAGTTTGGCTGCTCGGCGCGCGAGCCTTTGGTCCCACATTCAATGTAAGGAACGTATTGAAACGCTGACCCAAACATTTCCTTTTGCTCCTCACAGTGCGTGCACCAGTACAACCCGTACATTTTGACTTGCCGTGCCGCCAGGCACTTCGCAAATGCATCGAGCCTGCTTACTCCCGGCCGCTTCCACAAATAAATCCCCAGCAATCCCGCGACCAGAATCAGAACAATAAGAATAGTGCGTCCGATTCGTGTGGTGCGGGCGCCCTCGCCCGCAGCCTTTGACTCTCGTCGCTTCCTGCGCAACTCTGACATGAAATGTTTTATACCACGACATTCAGAGCAGAAGGCAGGACATCCAGCGTCTGACATTGCAACCGGAGCACCTCCCCATCCACCATAGTGTCAACGGGCCCTTCCAGATGAAACTCGATTTGTTTTGCCGGTCGTCTCTCAGCCAGCGGATGTTGAATATGTGTCCCGTCATAAAGTGTCGGAAGATTTCGAATCAGCCCCAGCCGTCCAATCGGCCCCCAGCGGACATATTCGATCAACCCATCGCCGACCTCAGCCTTGGGAGCGATCATCATGGTCCCGCCAGTAAATTTACTGTTGTTAAAAGTAAGAAACAGGCATGGACGTCGATCAATTCGTTCTTCCCCATCCACTCGTAAAGGAAATGGCCGGCGTTGCATCCGCGCCAAGCTGATAAAGATGGATGTCTGGTATCCCAATTCTCCCCAACCTTTAAATCGCCGCGCGCGCAGCGATGCGACATTTGCCGAGAACCCCATACTCAACAGGTTGATGTAATGAACAATTCCCGCAGTATGCCTGAGACGCAAAACGTCGCATTCACGAGAACGGCCGGCCAGCAGCGCTTCTATTGCGTATTCCACTCCGCGGTCGGTGAAGTCACGCAGAAATGAGTTACCCGTGCCCAATGGAAGAAATCCCAAGGTAGGCCGCTCGCCACGGTCTGCCCCCGGAAAAAGTCCATTTACGATTTCATAAGCGGTCCCGTCACCACCCACCGCAATGAACTTACGGAAGCCTCTGGCGTAAGCGTCACGTGTAAGTCGTGAGCCTTGGCCCGGGGCGTCGGTTTCAACCGCTTCCAGCTTGATCCCACCTGCCCGCAGCCGATCCAGCGCCGGCGCTACCAGTTTGCGGCAACGTCCTCCACCCGCCACGGGATTTACTACAGCGAAGAATGTGCCACTCAAAGCTCGCTCACCGCGGTGCGCTCACGACTTTTTCCTATCTCCTCGGCCAGCACAGCGCGTTTGATCTTCATGGAGGCGGTTCGGGGGAAATCTTTTTCCCAGACCAGATATCCCCCTACGCGCTTGAAATCCGGCAGACGCCGGTTGCGGGAGACGATCTCGTCCTTGAGTGCACTGGCAAACTCCTGTCCCTCTTCAAGTCGCAACGCTATCACCAGCATTTCGCGTCCTAGGGTCTTTTCCGGCCACAAGTAATTAGCAGCGAAGATGCAATATTCCTTGACTGGTACGCCTTCGAATGCGGTCTCGATATCCTCTGGATAAATATTCTTTCCACCTTCAGTGACAATCATGTTCTTCTTGCGGCCGAATAGTTGCAAATGGCCTTTGCCATCGAACCGGCCGAGATCGCCTGTGAGCAACCATCCATCAACAATTGTTTCCGCCGTCAATTCCGGATCGTCGAGGTAATGTGACATCACTGTCTTGCTGTGGGCCGCTACTTCCCCAATGCCTTCCGAATCAGGATTAAGGATGCGCAATTCCACTCCCGGCAGTGGTTTGCCCACCGTATCCGCTCGAAACGGTTTGAGATCGTTAACCGTAAGCACCGTGCCAGCCTCAGTCAAGCCGTACCCATTTGCCACCGGAATGCCAAGTTCATAGAAAAACTCCAGTATCGATGGTTCCATAAAAGCTCCACCGGTGAACATGGCCGCCAATTCTCCGCCGAAAGCCTTGTGTATTTGTGGGAGCAGCCTGCGGCTGAGTTTCGGATTCGGTCGTGCGCGCGTGAAACTCTTGTTGAGCGCAATAAAATAATCCAGAACAAAACGTTTAATCCCCGACAGCGCTTCGAACTTTGCCCGCAGTCCTCGCTCTAGATTCTTGAGCACCATCGGAACCAGGCTTACGTGTGTGATTTTGTAGCGCACAAAAGCGTCACGCACAAATTCCGGCCGCAATGTCCGCAAGTGCACCACGCAGGCGCCACACACAAACGGCCCAATAAAGCCCACCATAAAATCTATGGCATGATTCGTTGGCAAGATGCTGAGATATCGCACGCCGGGCCAGAACGGATACCATGTCGTCAGTGACTTGCACTGCTCCAAATAGTTCTCATGCATTAGGACACAACCTTTGGGCCTACCACCTGTGCCCGAGGAGTAAACGATGCAAGCTACATCCTCACGCTTCCGCGGGACAAATACTGGATCTCCCTTGCGTCGGAAATCTTCCCAGCGAAAGCCGTTCGCCAAGTCAGCGCTCAAAGGCGCTTCGGTAACCAACACCAGCGCTTTGAGATTCTTGAGGTCCGGCGATTGCATCATCGTGCGCCACAGGTAATACTCCACGATGGCAAACTTGGCTTTACAGTGCGCCAGTAACTGCAACTGCTCGGCCGCCGTCAATTTGTAATCAAGAGGTACCAGCACTGCGCCGCAATAAAAAATGGCGTATGCCGAGATCAGCCACTTCGACTGATTGCTCATGATGATCGCGGCCCGCTCGCCCGCATGTAACTCGGCATCTTCCAGCGCCCGTGCCAGGGGCAACGCCAGTTCCTTGAAGTCGGAATAAGTGAGCCGCGTGCGCTCCCGGTCGCGGTCTGATTCGATTAGACAGGTTTCGTCTCCCCAGCGGTCCACCGCATCTCGCAACGCTTCGCCCAGGGAACTGTATTGGTCAAGGTTGAGCATTCAATGGGAGTTTCGATTGCCGATTTTCGATTGCCGATTTGTTAACGGACGGTAAGCAGTCGATCTTCAATTGGAAATCGGAAATTGGAAATCTACAGTCGTGCTTGTATCCGTTCCGCCAGTGTCCTGAAATCCGACACTCCCTGCAATTCGTAATCCGGCAACTCGATTTGGAAATGATGTTCCAGCCGCGTGAGCAGCTCAAGCGTTTGCAAACTATTAAGCCCTAGCGTCCGAAAGAAATCGTCATCCGGCGCAAGCTTTTCCCGCGCCACTTTGAAGTGCGCCGCTGCCAGAGTCAGTATTTCTTCAAGTGTTTGATTAGAACTTCGCATGATGTAAGTCACGGCAAATACGGTTGTGCCTCTGTACTCTCTGCAAATCTTCTTAGGCCAGCTTCGACTGCGGGTTGCGCGAAAAGTTCACAAAAGATTTCAATCTCCCGCCGCAACTCTTCATATGGAATCGGCTTAATGAAGTCCTTGGCTGCCATCGAAGTGCGCCGGTCGAATTTTTTTAATTGATCCGCTGTTGCCCGCGCCACTCTCAACGACTCTCCTTCAGCCACCATCTGGCAAACCAGACCAACCTGCTGTGCCTTCGTCGCATTGAAGCTTCGGCCCGTGAGCAATAAATCCCGCACAATCGCGTTGCCCAGATCACGTTTTAAACGTGGAATCCCGCCGAATCCCGGAATCAATCCCAAACGGAGTTCCGGAAAACAAAAACGCGCCATTTTGTCCGCAATAATAAGGTCGCAAACCAGTGCGAGCTCAAACCCGCCTCCAAACGTCACTCCGTGCACAGCCGCAATGGTCGTTAGCGGCGAAGCATCAATCGCGTTCATCACCCGGTGAATGCGTTCCAGGTAATCGCGGACCCCCTTAAGTGCCTCAACACGATCCGTCTCCCGGGAAATCCGAAACAATTCCTTCAAGTCCGCCCCGGCCGAGAATCCGCAGTCCAAGGAGCTATAGATAATAAGAGCATGCGCTTCGCCTTTTAGCTTCTCCAGGGCGGCAACGAATCTTTCCAGTTCGTCCAGTGTAAGCAAGCCGATCTCATTGCAAGGCTCACGATGCAGCGTCAATTCCACAACACCGTCGGTCAATCCCCAGGAAACAGCCTGCCCTTCAACTTTTTTCATATTAAGCGCCGAGATCCGTTAACCTCGACCGTAGCCCCGGCGTCCCGACTAGATCAACACTCACGAAGCCTGCTTCACCCCATACATCTCTTCAATCTCCGCCTGCAGCCGTGACGCAATCAGATCTCGCTTAAGCTTCCCATTCGCCGTCAATAACCCGTTGTCGATCGAAAATGGTTCCGGATGAATATGAAACGCCCGCACCTGCTTGTAGTGCGGCAATTGTGAATTGGCCGCATCCAGCGCTCCCTGCACTTCTTCGCGCGACACATCTCCAGTCACGATCGCCGAAAGGTATCCCCGTCCATTGCCGGTAAGAACAACCTGCTGCGCCCCTGCCAGATGTCGCAGCAATTCACCTTCAATCGGTTCCGGCGCAATATTGTGCCCCGAACCCAAAATAATCAAATTCTTGATGCGCCCCACGATACTCCAATTCCCTGCTTCATTGACTTCTCCCTGGTCGCCGGTATGAAACCAACCGTCTCGCAGAGCCTTGGCGGTATCTTCTGGACGCTTCCAATAACCGGGAAAAATATTTGGCCCTCGAACAACGATCTCGTCATTCTCGCCCAGCTTCATTTCTATTCCACTGATCGCCGGCCCAACCCGTCCAGGTTCGATATGGCGTGGGTCATCCATAGTGCAAATCGCAGTTGTCTCGGTCAAGCCATAAACCTGCAACACCGGTATTCCGAGCATCATGAAATAAAGCTGCGTCTCCACATTCAGCGGAGCCGAGCCGCAAATCAGCCCTTTCAAATTCGAGCCGATCATCTTCTTGCGAATGGTAGGAAAGATCAGGGCCCGCGCCACACTTAGCCAAATCGAGCCGCCATATCCTGCCTGTTTGCGAAGCCAAGCCCTCTGTGCATGACTATAAATTGTCAGCGCCAACCCACCGGTGTTCGCAAGTTGCTCGTCCACTGCCTTGCGCATACGCTCCAATAGCGCAGGTACATTCAGGAAATAATCCGGAACCGCAGCGCGCATGTCTTTGGCGAGTCTACTTAAGTCCGTATTCAGAGTCAGTAGGCTACGACGAAGCAAGCATGTCAGCAACATGATCCAAGAGCCCGCAAAACAGAATGGAAGATAGTGAAACACACGATCCTGCCCGGCTTTGTTCTCGTTTTCCATCAGAAGATCGAGCCGAGCGGAGGTGCAACCCAACATGTGTGAGATGTTGCCCGCATTGAGCACCACTCCCTTGGCTTCACCAGACGTCCCCGAGGTGTAGATAATTGTGACAGCATCAGAATCATCCAGTTTCACTGTTGCGGCAGAGCTGCCAGGTCGATCAAAAATCTGATCGAAAACAAATTGAGGAGCTTCACCCCAGTTTTCGACAATACCATCACGAAGTTCAGCGTCGCCACAGCAGATTAGGGCTGGCGCACAGTCTTTCATCATGACCACGAGCTCTTCCGGAGCCTGGCGCGCGTACAGCGGAACCACAATCAATCCCTCCGCCATGACGGCCAGATCCATTGCCAGCCAACGAATGCTGTTGTGAGCCAGCAAGGCACACCGGTCTCCCTTTTTCAAACGTTGAGCCGCAAGAAATGACTGAGCCTTGCGAACCAGTTCCATCAGTTCGCTTCCGGTGACCGAAACAATTCGGCCATCCCGGAGTTCTTGTAGGAAGGTTGTATCTGGTGCTGCCTCAAGCTGGGTGAAGATCTCTTGCAGAAAGTTCATCGTCGGCACATCTCTGCTATGCGGCGTAGGTCTCGACCAGTTGGTGGAGATGTTCGCTCATGGGCGGCAAATAATCCTCCCAACTCCATTCCCCTTTTCGCATCGGAAAATCCGGATATCGCCGCTGCACTTCTTCTTCGAAGTACACACCCATTCTCGCCATCACTTTAAGATTGCGCACTACCGTACGCCCGATTCCGGCAGCGATCGTCTCTCGCTCCTTGCACAAGGTGTCCATTGCGACCAGCAACTTCGCTTCTAGATCCGGATCGTCAACGTTCGTCAGAAGATTCTCGTGACCGCGCTCCTTCATCAAATTGCGGATACGCTCGTCCATAGTGATCCCCGCCGACGGCACCAGCCCCGGCATCGAAGTCACGATTCCGTGATAGCGTGAGGAAACCATCATGTGACAGGCGCGCAGAATACTCACCAACTCATAAATGTTGTAATCATCCGAGGTGAGCACGGGCACACCTCCCAGCTTCTCCGAAATGCGTTTCCCGGGACGCGCATCCAGACGCTCCGTGGCCACGAGAATTACAAAGACATTCCGCCGTTTCCGAAATGCGTCCACCGCATTCGCGATAGCCGTCAAATATTTCTGGTAAGCACGCTCCGCAGCCGGCCCTGAATTATGAAAATACACTGACCGATAATGACTGTCTTTGTACGCCCCCGTAAGCCCGTGCAGCGCGAACTTCGCGACCGACGCCTTCACCGGCCACTCAAACGGATTAATCGGACACACCACCAGCACCGGCTTGCTGCCGTCCCATCCCACTTCGCGCAGGGCTTTCTTCCCGTATTCGGCAGGATGCGGCTCGAACGTCCAAGCCGTGTCTGTGCCCAACTCGGTCGGCACTCCCAGTTCCCGCAACACAGTTCGCGACTCTTCATTCCGGGTAATGACCAGCGAGTTCCGGCAATAACTGGCGCACATTTTGGCGACCAGCGGATCCATCGCCCCCGCCTCCGCGCCATATCCAACAGAGAGTTTGTTCTGTGCCGCTGCAATCCCTAATGAGCCGATCATCATCGTGGTCAGCGCGTTAGCGAATTTGCTCTTGAACATCGAACCTTCACAGGCCACGACGCCATGATGTTTGGGGATTTCATCAAAAAGAAATGGAGGAAAAATATCCGGCAGGTGTACCTGTTTACTGCCCTCAAAATATTCCTGAGAAAACTTGAGGTTCTGCGACATCACCGTGCAAGCTACATTCTCCGCCCCCAGAATGTGCCGGATCTGCCGCAACATTTCTTCGACTCGCGTGTCAGAACCCATGTTGCGGGTGCCATTGTAGCCGGCAAACAGCAACTTCAGCTTTTCTCCCGGCTGCCAGGCCGCTCCCTTTCCCAGCATCCACCCCACTTTCGAGATTTCAATCAGGCTGCTGACCCATGCCTCGAGGACGAAGTCCATCATGCGGCAGATCCCCCAGCCTTCACCGGCCAATCCTGATACCTATAATTGAAATTTGTGTCGCGGCTGAACTTCAACAGAGGATAGCTGTATCTCGAGAACGGTATCGGATTGCGGCCCAATTCTGCAGTGACTCGGGTATTGTCGAATACGGTATTCCAGACCAGATAGGGGAGAAACACTTTCATTAACGACGCGCCATGCGCCAGTGAACCTCTCCAATTCGCCGACGCATTCACCGCCGCCGTAAACGGCCGCTCCAGAAGCGGCATAAACACGGGCCCTCGCTTGTTCTGCTCAGCGGCCAGGGCATTCGTAACTTCGCGGAACGTCTGCGAATCCCGGCCAGATGAAAGATGATAGGTATCATATTGCGAATTTTCTTTCTGATGCAGCCTAGCAATCGCGTCGGCGACAAAGTCCACATTCACGATGTCGATTTTGTCGGACGGACGAAATGGAAGCACCGGCAATCCCGCCAAAAACACAAATGCCTTCACCATCTCGAACTGCGTGGTTTCCGCGTACCGGCTGTCACCGAGTACGATGCTGGGGCGAAAAATGGTGAGTGGAACTTCCGGCAGAAGCTGCCGGATCATGTGCTCGCAAAACTTCTTGGTTCGCGCATAGGGATCGTAATCGGAACGATCCCAATCAATGGCCTCATCTTCCCTGAGGATCTCATCATGGCGCTTCCCCGCCACCGCCACCGTACTGACATGACTGAAACGCCGCAATCCGTGGTAATGATTCGAGCGCATGGCAAGCTGCACAACCTCCAGGGTGCCCCGAAGATTCACATTCAGACAGCTTTTTTCTGACTTCCGGTTCAACGATGCCGCACAATGCAACACTGAATCCGTGGTGTGGATCAATCGATCGTAATCATCATCCGCCAAACCGAACCGCGGTTCAGTAATGTCACCGCAAAAAATCCGCACCCGCGCCTGCAGATGTTCGTAAAACTGCGGAAAATTGAGGTGTAGTTGCAGTGCCTGCCACAAGCGTAGTTCGGCTTCATGCGGATCGCGCGCGCGCACTAGTAGGTTGAGTGAAGCGCTGTGCTCTTGCAGCAGGTTGGCGGCGACGTGTGCGCCGATGTATCCGGTGGACCCGGTCAGGAATATCGCCACGTTGCTCCGTTTGTCCCTGTCCTTACAGTTTCGCCGTTCGTGGGGAAGGCTGGTGTCAATTGGAAGTTGCGCGCCGGACGCGCCTCCAATGGACGCCCCTCAATCAAAGGATAAGTCCATTTTCGCAACGCGGGAATATGCACGTAGATCCAATACTCCCACCAGTCAATCGAGCGCGTGTCATAACCGAAGTCGTTTTTCTCCTCCGCCACCAAAGCGTAGGACAACTTTTCCGCGTTGTCGGCAACGAAATCATGCTCGTTATGAAGAATAAATGGTTCGAAGAGCCCAATCAGCTTTTCCACTTTTTCCAGGCTGCGCTCAGCCCGAGCCAGCGGCTTTCGCAGTTGCAGAGGAGCCATGATCCGCTGGATTGACTGAATGATTGCCTTCTGCGCCGGCGCCGACATGCGGTCATAACGCTCCTTGGACACCGGAATCGCGTCGAACCGCAGACGCAACCAGTACTCCAACCCTTCCTGTGCCCGATAATACTTGCGGTGCGCCAAAGAAGTAAGCTCGATCGATCGCCGCATATCGCAAGGATTCGTAACCGAAGTCGCCAGTTGATACACTCGCCGATTTCGGCGTTCCACGATAGCCGCTGCAATTAGGGTCATGCCGCAGCACACCGAGTCCACCGGAATGATATCCAAGCGCTTGCGCTCATTGGTTGGCAGTTGCCGGAAATAAGTTCCCAGCAGATACGACAGCGAAGCCGACGTATTGATACCCTCGTTCCATCCCAGAAACGGCTTCTTCACCGACGTTTCCACGATGCTCGGCCGCACCACGGCAATGGGCAGGCCATCTCCGTTTTTGCAAATCAATGACTCGGCCAGGCTCTTAGTAAAGGTATAGGTATTCGGCCATCCCAATTCATTGGCCCGTTTGGTTCCAGCCTCGGTCAAATAATTGCGCAACCAGCGAATCCGATTTTTGCGTATCTGATTGTCCAGCGCCACGCCACTTAAATCTTTAGCTGCATGCTCCTTCTGCAAAGCTTGCTGGCAGAGTTCTTTTGTCACTTCCGGACTCACTGCCAGCCGTTCCGCGTGCTGCACGAATGCCTGCAGTGATGCGCACTCTTTCTCCGCGTCAAAATTTGGCACACCTGCCGGAGTGTAATTGGGACGCAGGGTCTCGCTCACTCTGCCATCGCGCGCCCCAGCTACGTAACACGTGGAAAGGTGGAGCAGTCCCGCGTGGTCCGACTGTCGAACAAAATCCAAAATGTTCGATACAGCGCTCACGTTCGTTGTTAGGGCGTCTCGCAGATCGGGATTGAAATCGGTAAGACCGGAGCTATTTATGATCAGGTCCAATCTCTTTCGCAGAAATTCGGACGCTTCCGGAGCCAATCCCAACTCCGGTTCAGTCACGTCCCCCTCAATGATTTCCACGCGCTCGCCCAGAAACCGCGGCAAATCCATGCCGTAACGCTTGAACAGCGGATCGAAAACGGGCGAAGTTTCCACCAGCTTCTCGAATCTTTGGGCTGCTGGATTCGATTTCTGCCGGCGGATCAGCAGGTAGATACGCGCTATTTCCGGCAGTTCCGACAATGTATTCGCCAGCCACACTTTGCCGATGAAACCAGTGACTCCAATCAGCATCACATGCTTGCCCGCCAGTGCGGTGCGAACGGAGAGCGGACTCGTTGTCGCTCCGTCGCTGTCGAAATGAACAATAGGGACAAAGCGTCTTGGCGTTTCCCGCTCAGCCGTACCTACCGCCGATTCCAAGCTTTCCACACTGCGTAAATCCAGATCGCTCGTCAGTTGCTCCGCCAAACGCTCTCCATCCGGACCAGCTCCCGTGACACGTGCAAACAGCCCTCGCGGACGGATAATCGGCTCAAGCAATCGCCCTGTGGCCATGCCGTCTCGAAATTCCAAACGGTTCACCACCAGCCACCTTACCCCCAAATGCCGCGCCAAAGGCCGCATCACGTGATCCATGCCCTGGCTTACCAACACCACTTCAGCGCCTGAATTTATTAAGGTTTCAAGCTGCCGCACTCCGTCGGGCTTTAGATTTGGCTGCAACTTGTACTTGAAGTATTCCTCACCCAACAAATCCAGCCGATCACGACTCACCCCACGCAGCACCGTGTGCACCACCCGCGTGGCAAACACCCGGTTCGCGGCGTACAGGAAAGGACGCAGCGCCGCCATCAGAAAGACCAATCCCCGCCGCACCCAGCGCTCCAGAAATGTTTGCGCGTTCCAGGTGAAGAAGGCCACCGGCCGGACGGTGGTGAGGTCCAGCAGACTTCCTTCCACGCGCCAATACACCAACGCGCTGGCTGGGCTAGATTTGTGGTGTAGCATTTCCAAATTGTTTTGTCCCGAGACCTAGGGCCTGGTGGCTCACCCACATTGGAGGGCGGACCTCTTATTGTAAACAATTGGAGCCAAAGGGCGAAGTCACCAAAGTCGAATCAATGTGGCGCGGGCACCCCCGCCCGCGGACCTCGAAAACTTAGCTTCTCCCGGCGAGCGCGTCGAGGCAAAGGGAAAAGGTGTCCATGGCGCACTCGCTTCGAGGACGCGTGAACTTCCCGAAATCATCGAGGCTCTAGCCCTAACCAGCCCCGAATCTCCTCCACCATATCTGCCGGACTTTGATCCACATCCAGCGCGATTCCCTCCTCCGGCTCCTCAAGAATCGCAAATTGACTGGCCAGAAGCTTTTCCGTTGCAAAATGCCCCTGTCTTAAACCTAGCCGCCGATGGATGATGTCATATGTCCCCTTAAGATAAACGACCTTCACATCCGCGCCGCCATTGAGTTCTTCGCGATAGGTTTTTTTTAACGCCGAACAGGCCAGAACCACATCTTGCTTTTTCGCGATCCACTGGTCCATGGCTTGGCGAATTGCCTTAAGCCACGGCGCCCGGTCAGCATCCTCGAGCGGAATTCCAAGCCTGATTTTTTCTACGTTAGCAGGGGAATGGAAGCTATCCGCATCCACAAACTCCCAACCAAGTTCCCTGGCTAGCAAGCTGCCCACGGTTGTCTTACCCGCGCCAACCACACCCATAATGAGGACAATCACATAAGCAGTATATTTCGTGCAAAAAGAAAAGCCCCGGCGATGAGGCCAGGGCTTTGCGTGCACCGCGATGAAATGTTATCTCTGACCAGCCGCCTGGACTCCGAGATTGATTTCCTGCAGCGCCTGGTTTACGTCCTGCAGGGCGTTTGTGCGATGTCCGCCGAAATTATGAGCAGCCTGCTGCAAAGCACTTCGAGCCTGCTCCAACGCCCGCTGCGCATCCGCCATCATGGGATAACTTGTGTTATTCACGCCGGATGCCATTGGCTGAACATACCTCTGCTGATTTGCTGCACTATCTCGGCTGGTAATTCCCTGTTGAGCGGCAAACTGCATCCCCGCATTTATCTCTTGGATCGCATGGTCCACGAGTTCGATAGCTTTCTGCCGGTGGCCGGCAAACTGAGGAGGAGCTTGCTGCAAATCAGCGCGAGCCTGCTGCAAAGCCTGCAGCGCCTCTCGCATCCTGGGATGGTCCACTGCTCCGGCTCCCACTTGCTGTCCGGCTCCTACTTGCTGTCCGGAAGCTTGCCCTTCGGATCTGACCATCTGAGGATGCTGTTGCCGAATCGCTGCCTCTCCATTATTAGGCGTGCGGAAACTGAAAATATCGCTCTCTACTTCCGAACCCGCAGCCTGTCCAGTCTCTGCCTGGAAATAGTAAGTCGTGCCGGGCTGCAAATTCTTCAGTTCCACCCGATGCGTAAGTCCGCCTACACCCCACGGCGCTTCGGCTAACTTGCTCATGTTCCCCATATCCGTGCCATACGTAACTCGCGTGCTTCCCTGGATGTTGGTAGTCCAGGCGATGCGCGCGTGATTGCCATCCGCTTCTTCAATGATCGGGCCATTCGTAATTCTTACTTTGCCGTTTTCCTGCATGCCTGCGGCTGCGTCAGTCGCCGCTACTACTGGCTTTTGATTGTGCACAGTTTGCGCTCCGGATGACAAAGTCCGGAAGCTGAGTACGCCTTCGCTCTCACCTTGACCCCGATTTCCCCGCGATTGCGCCGATTCCACTTGAAAATAATAAGTCGTATCCGGTCGCAGATTATCGATCCGCACCCGGTGCGTGTTCGATCCGTTCTCCGGCGCTTCCGCAACATGGGTCAGATTGTTCTTGTCCGTCGCATACCAAACACGTGAACTTGAGGGCACGTCAGTGGACCAGGCGATCACCACCGCGTTCCCGTTTACCTCTGCGAGGATGGGACCATTTGTAATTCTGATATCTTGTCCTGCTTGCGGTGCTGGTGCTGCAACTGCATAAGCCACAACCAGCGTCATCGCAATCGCTAAGAGAAACAGGTTTTTTGTGGATTGCATGTAAGGCCTCCTGGACAGACTAGACAGAAAGCAGCGCATGCTCATTGGACTGCAAGTCACTGACTGTGACTATAAGGTCGGAGTAGTAGTAAATACGGGGATTTCCTGTAGCATTAAACGCTTTTAGTTCGGCGTCTTACCCACTAAACGGACTCAAAAAGCCCATTAAGCGACTTAAAAAGCACAGCCGTTCTCGAGAGGTTGACTCGAAAGGGCACGGTTCAGCCGTGCCGATCGGCGACCCCACCGTCGCGGCTTTAGCCGCTGGGGTATGCCTTAAGCCGCCTTCCGCCCTTCCTTTTTCACCCCCGGCTGCTCCGCCGACTTTCGCGATGCCGCTACGCCAACTCTTCTCATGCTCATCAACAGAAACACCAAGGCGCCCAAAATCAACCCTGCCATAATAAGGTCCGACACGACGTTACGCTTCTGAGGAACCTGCTGTGGCCGCGTCGGCGCCCTTGACGCTTCCGGAAATTCCACCGGCACACGGTTCAGAACATCCACATTTACGCCAAACTTCTCCTTCGTCGGCTGAATACCGGGAAGCGCTGCTACCGTCGCTGGCGCCGCTTGCGTCGCCACTACGGGCGGCTGCACTGGCTTTGTCCGTTTGTGTTTCTTCGACGCAACCTTCGGGGGTTTCTTTGGAACCGGTCTGGTGTTCGGTGGCGATGGCTTGGGCGCCAGCCTCGCCAGATCAACAGCCCTCGGCTGCATCTCCGGATACACAAATTCCACGCCGCGAGTTGACCCTGGATAAAACCAGGTGCGAATAGCCTTCGGTCCCCCTGTGCCTTTCGCCGAAAACGTCATCACCGTTTTCTCGCTCTGTCGCGAACGGTATTTCGGTATCGCCATGATCGTGCCGTACAAGTGCTTTTCATCTTCGCTGAGAATTTGAATGATGTTGGGATTGGCCGCCGGATCCAATACTTTGAAAACATACTTACCGGCGGGCAAAACCTGTCCTCCCGGAATCTCTACCCGGTGATTGAAAGAGACAATAGTTTTCTTATTCTCCTCATCCGACCTTGCTCCGCCCAGCATCCCCAGGACGAGAAAAATCATTACCGCGACTACTTTGACTCGCCTCATTTTTGCCAGAGAAGAGGTTTCATTCGACGGTCCGTGCCGCGCTTTTGATCATAGTGGTCACACTTCACCGTCAGTTCAATCGCCCGCAGATGTCCGCCCTTTGGATGGAGAAACCGAACAGCAAGGTAGCCCATGCTTTGGGCCGTATTGAAATAAACCTCTGTCATCCCGAGCAAATTCAAGGGACCGTGTGTCCCCGTTTGCTTTGAAGCTAGAAAAGGCCGCTGGACTACATGGAAAGGCACCCCTTACATCCGTGCCGATAGTCCTCCCCCAGGAGATCGTGGCTTAAGTCGCTAGTTTTCGGGCAAAACAAAAGCCGCCGAATCCGGCGGCTTCTTGATGCTTTTGAAACCAGAAACTAGAAACCAGCTACTAGCATTAATCCCCTAGCACCGGCTCCCCGACCTCGGCCTTAACAGTCTCCTGACCCTTCCCGTTCGCGGGCGTAAGCGCCCCCAGCGGGATGAATCCGTTCTCGGCGACCACCGGCTTCTCCTTCAGAACAACTTCACGATACAGAGCCGCCATGCGCGCATTGTAAGCCGGATCATTTTTCTGCTTCAGATCACGCGCCCGAATCTTTTCTTCACGCGCGTTCTTCGCAATGCCCAGCTTGTCCAGATCATGCTGTTCTTCCAAGGTGACGATCCCATCCTTCAACACCAGCGAATGCTCCGTGGATTCCATCTTCACATTCTTGCCGCCGGCAAAGATCTCGTGACGTCCATGCTCCTCGTACCATTTGGTTAGAGTAGCCGTCATATGCATCTTCTCGATGATATTCCGCCATCCCACGCCCGTGTTGTAAGCGCAGAAGGAAATCTCCCCTTCCTGGGTGGCATAAGGAATGATGCACTGCTCTGTCCGCCGGAAATCGTAATTAAACAAATCCTGAAACCACATTCCGGCAATAAACAGGAAGTTCCAACGGTCCTTGCGGCGCAACTCCACGTCTTCAATCGTTCGATCTGGGCCGACCTTACCGTAGTTCTTGCCTGTCGCATTAAAGTTTTTATCAAACTTCTTCAACAAGTCGGTTAATTTGAAATGCGTAGGAGACTGGAACGGATCGTAATTCTTCATCAGGCACAGCGCCATTCCCACAATGGTAAGAAACTTCCCGCGAGCCGCGTCATTGACTTTGGCAATATCCTTGGCGAGTTGATCGCCCTTCAAGAATGCGGTCACCGGCACCGCCTCCTTAGTCTCTTTGTCGATCATCACCGCCATCCCGGTTCCACAATTAGGATGACATCCGCAGGAGAGTTGGCCCCAGTCGTTGTTTTTATCCTCTACGTGCATCAGGTCGGCCCAATCGCTGAAAGTGCCCATGAAGCTGATGGGGAACCAGTCGCGAGAGGGTTCGCCTAAGCCGGTTTGCGATTTTACGTCGTGAGCCAGGTGAGAGAGAGTGTAGCGCTGGGCGGTGCGGCGGTCGTCGGTTACGGCTTCGTCGCGGCCGGTGAAACTCACTGGTTGGAAGGAGAGGAATCCGATCTTTTTCGGATTGTCGAGGGCGAATTTGATGATGCGTCCAACTTGTTCGTTATTGATGCCGTTGACGATCGTCACTACCGGCACGATTTCGACACCGGCTTTGTGCAGGTTGTCGATAGCTTTCAACTTTACGTCGAAAAGATTGCCGACCTTGCGATGGGCGTTGGCGGCGTTGCCGATGCCGTCGAATTGCAGATAGGCGTAGCGCATTCCGGCTTCGGCGGCCTGTTGCGCGAATTCCAGGCTCTTGGCAAATTCAATTCCGTTGGTGGCTGCCTGCACGCTGTTGTATCCGACTTTGCGGGCGTAGCGGACAGCGTCCAGGAAATATGGCGAGAGCGTAGGCTCACCGCCAGAGAACTGCACTGACATCTGACGCCGCGGCTTGATGGTAATGGCGTTGTCGAGCATGGTCTTGATGTCCTGCCAGCCCAACTCGTGCACGAAGCCAACCTGGTTCGCGTCCATGAAACAAGGGTCGCACATCATGTTGCAGCGATTGGTCAGATCGATGGTGAGCACCGAGCCGCGTCCGTATTTGACGGTCGAAGTACCGTGGTTGTGGAGCTTCTCGTCGTTGTGCGCGCGAATGTCGCGCCCGGGAAAGACTTCTTCCAGGTGGCGTGAGAACTCAGGGTCGATCGACATCACGTCTTCAAAATGACCGTGCTTGGGGCAGTCCTTGACCATGAGGATTTTGCCGTCGCGCTCGATGATCTGTGCCTTGATCTCGCCGACTTTTTCATTGAGCAGGATCTCGTAGGGCAATTTGCCATCGAGAATCTGCTGACGGATCTCAGGGATACACCTGGGACAAAGCGAGTCGGTGCTGCGCGGCCAGCCTAGCGGCGGCTTAGTCTTTTCATAAGACTTGAGCAAAGGCTTATCGGACCACTTGGGTTTGGGAGAAGGATTGGGCTTCACGCGGTTGAGGCGCTCGAATACCGCCCAAGCTCCGGTGGCAGCAACGGTGACTGCTTTCTCCACATATTTGACTGGTTTATGCATTTGTTCTCGCTTTCCACTGCTGGGATTTCCGGCAATTCACGGAGAATTGCCAGTGCTTCCCTGGCTTTCCTATCCTGAACGTCAGTCTTGCTCTTGCCACCCTACCCTTGGAAGCCGCCGGGTAGGGCTTTCCGCACTGGTGGATGTCACTATGTTATTGAGGGAGTAGAGGGAAGGCACGTACTTGGCAATGAAAGGCGGAAAATCATGGCTCAGATGCGATTTGCGGCATTGGATGGGAGGCTAAATCGTTGAAACGGAAGGAGAGAAGCGGGAACCTAATCGCTGATTTTAATTTCCGATTTCAGATTTGGCGCACACGCCCTTAAAAGAGACGCCGGAATCGGCGCAAACGATTGAGCATGCGCCAAGTCGTAGAGTTCTCAACGGCCTTCCATTCAGCTTCGATCTGGCGCAACCGGTCGAGTTCGTCCTCGGCAGCGCCGAGTTCGCGCTTGGCAGTCTTGAGTTCGAGTTCCGCACTTCGGAGCGGGTTCAACATGTGATTCCGAAGTCCGGCACGCAGCGGTCGCGAAGAATCATCTTGGCGACCACCGGTCTTTTGTAGCACCGCAAGACTGGAGGCAGATTCCACGAAAACTCCCGAGCTCTGGCGTAGGAACTCCTCAACGGCACGGGTAGTCTCTTCCACGTATCCGTAATCGTGGAATGCGATAAAGCCGCCCGGCGAAAGCAACCGCCATGAGTTAAGAGCATCTCCCAAGACATAATCGTAAGCATGGTTGGCGTCGACCAGGACCAAGTCGAAGCTTTCCGAGAGCGTCGGCACAACCTCCAAGGAGTCACCTTCAGTAAGGGAGACGTTTGTAAATCCGTGCTCTTCCAGATTCTTGGTAAACATCTCCTTTTCCCCCGCAGCGGTTGCACTCCCGGCGGAAAACTTGTCGATGCATACAAATCGGCGGTGTGGATATCTCTCCGCAAAACTCATTGCGATGATGCCGCACATGGAGCCGATCTCCAAATAAGCCCCGTCGGTTAGGTCTACGTACTTGGAAAGGAGCCAGTACTCCTCAGGCCACATGAAATAGCGGCCATGAAATCCAGGCATGCTAAAGCCGTCAACTCAGAACGGGCTGGCGCGTGGCTTTTGCCTTCTTCGGCGTAACTTTCCAAACCGATCGGGCTGGTATGCCTTTCCGGATGTGAACAATTTTCCATAATTATCCTTCTTTCCAGTTTTGGGTCCAATCTGATCCGACCGTTCACGGCAGATTTTGCCCTCTGAAGCTTGCGCGGGCGGCGAACGTTTTTGGGGGTAAGTATATCCAACCACCACCGACGTTCCCCATCCTTTGCTGTTAGCTAAGGGTGGGAAGCACGACTGCGGGCAGGATCACGGCTTTAGTTTTGTCCCAATCTAAATGGTAAATAGTAAGGGTGTGGGAGGCACGACACTGAATCCTTTCCTAGCGCTGTTTCGTCCATTGGCCGGTGGCCCAGGTCTGTGCGCGAAGTACAACGTTCTTAATTGTTATTGCTTGCAGAGAAACAA
>WNGJ01003703.1_pt1 | contig 28835 bp, 21 predicted proteins | sample 5400611 | NCBI WGS metagenome assembly WNGJ01 (sample SAMN13153375, study PRJNA577476) | soil metagenome | isolation source: 40 cm soil or saprolite under Garry oak tree replicate 1 | place: USA:California | collected 2016-06-15
GGCCACCCGCACACCGCGCCACCCGCACACCCGCCACCCGCACACCCGCCACCCGCACACCCGCCACCCGCACACCGCGCCACCCGGCGCAAGCCAGCCCGGCCAGCACCGGCCGGGGGTGGCGTCCGGGCTGGTCCGCCGTGCCCATTGGCCTCGCGGGCCACCGCGCGGCGACGGCCGGCCACCTGATGAGCCGGTCGCCGGTCATGGCTCTGTTCAGGCACCCGGCGCATCGCCTGGTTGCCTCGCGGGTGCTGAAGATAACCCGTCTACGACGGAAGGAGAAACGGACAAAACGGGGGTGTCGCCGGCCGTCGCCGACGCCTGCTGGTGACCCCGGACAACTCCGGCGGGGCGATGTATTCTCCCAGGTCATGGGGCTGTGCCACACCACACCGCACCGCTCTGCACTGTCGCACGTACTTGGGCGGCTCGAACCGATGATCACGGAAGTGCCACACTACGCCGCACCGCTCTGCACGGTCGAACCCTAAGCAGTCGTTAAGGATCAATTTTGGGCTTAAGCGGCGGTCGGCTCGGGGAGGTAGGGCGCCCACTGCGGATCACCGTCGTGGTGAGCGCCGATCAGCCGCCAGTGCACGCCGCGGGGCACCACTGGCGCCGCCCGCAGGGTCCAGCCGAGTTCTTCGAGGAGCCGGTCGGCCTTGCGGTGGTTGCAAGCCATGCAGGATGCGACGCAGTTCTCCCAGGCGTGCTTGCCCCCGCGGCTGCGGGGCACCACATGATCGATCGTCTCGGCCCGGTGGCCGCAGTAGGCGCACCTGTAGTCGTCCCTGCGCATGAGGGCCGCACGGGTCAGCGGGACGCGGTGCCGGTACGGTACCCGCACATACCGGCGGAGCCTGATGACGGAGGGAACCGCCAGCGCGATCGAGGCCGCATGCAGCACGGCGCCCGAGGCGTCGTCGTGCACCACGTCCGCCTTGTCGCCGAGCACCAGGCACACCGCCCGGTGCAGACACAGCGTCGTCATCGGCTCATACGTGGCGTTGAGCAGCAGGACTCGTCGCAACAGCACCTCCACGCCGGCGCACGCTGGCGGGTCAAACGCAGGTTCGCCAGATGCGTCCGAGATCCAGTGTGTCCGGTGAGATGTGCATCCGCTACCCCATAAGCCAACGGGGCGTGTCCGTCACGTGTCGATATGACGCGCGGCGCCGGGCTCTGGCCAGGGCCGCGGGCCCGATCACGCCTGCTGTCCGGTTAGGGTGCGAGCCATGACCCGACCGCGCTACCCGTTCTCGCGACGTCTCGCGCTAACCGAGAACCTCCATGGTCATCTGGTGCCTGACCCCTGCAGATGGCTGGAAGACGCGGCCAGCGACCAGACCCGCAGCTGGCTGGCCGCCCAGGAGGAGCTGTTCGCTGCGACCGCAGCCACCTGGCCCGGCCGCGAGCGGTTCGCCGCCCGCACGCGGGAACTGCTCGGCGCCGGGTATGTCAGCCCGCCCGCCTGGCGGGCAGAACGTCAGTTCTTCATGCGCCGCGCCGCGGCACAGGAGCATGCGGTCCTGCTGGCCGGCATGACCGCAGCCGAGCCCGGCGGCGATGCCCACGACACCGGCGAGCAAGTGCTGATCGACCCGATGGAGATCGACCCGTCCGGCGCCACCACGCTCGATTCCTGGCAGCCCGACAAGGAGGGCAGGCTGCTGGCGTACCAGTTGTCGGAGGGCGGCGACGAGGAGTCGTCGCTCCGGGTCATGGACGTATCGAATGGCCAGGCTGTGGACGGCCCGATCGACAGGTGCCGCTACTCGCCGGTGGCGTGGCTGCCGGGCGGGAAGGCCTTCTACTACGTGCGCAGAATGCCCCCGGACGCGGTCCCAGCGGGCGAATCGCAATACCACCGCCGCGTCTACCTGCATCAGGTCGGCACCGCTACGGACCAGGATGTGATGGTCTTCGGCGCGGGGATGGAGAAGACCAACTACTACGGCGTTTCGGTGAGCCGGGACGGCCGTTGGCTGGTGGTGACCGCCTCGCGCGGCACCGCTCCGCGTAACGACCTCTGGCTCGCGGACCTGACCAGCTCGGATCCCGCCGCGCCCGAGTTCGCCGTGGTACAGCAGGGCCTTGACGCGCAGACCAGCGCGCACGCGGGCCGCGACGGGCGCCTGTACATGTTCACCGATTACGGTGCGCCACGCGGCAGGCTCGCGATCGCGGACCCGGCCGACCCACGGCCGGACTCCTGGCGTGACCTGATCAGCGAGGACCCGGAAGCCGTGCTGTCCGACTACGCGATCCTGGATGGCACGGAACTGCCCGAGCCGGTCCTGCTCGCCCGGTGGACACGCCATGCGATCAGCGAGATCACCGTGCACGACCTGGCGACCGGGCAGCGAACTGGCCGGGTGTCGCTGCCCGGCCTCGGTTCGGTGAGCGGGATCAGTGAGCGCCCGGAGGGCGGCCACGAGGCATGGTTTGGCTATACCGACTACGCCACCCCGAGCTCGGTGTACCGGTACGACGCGCGAAGCGGCGAGACGGCCCTGTGGCGCCGCCCGCCCGGCGAGGTCCGGGTGCCAGCGGTGCGGGCACGGCAGGTGGCCTACCAGTCCGCGGACGGCACCGAGGTCCGGATGATCGTGATGTCGGCCCTGGACGCCGGCACCGGTGATTCCGCCGCAGGTGGCACCGCGCGGGGGGCGGACGCTCCGCCGTCGGTGCCCAGGCCGGCCATCCTGTACGGCTACGGGGGGTTCGGGCTCAGCATGCACCCGGGGTATTCGGCGGCAATCCTCGCCTGGGTGGAACTGGGCGGCGTGTATGCGGTGGCTGGCTTGCGCGGCGGCAGCGAGGAGGGCGAGGACTGGCACCGGGCCGGGATGCTCGGGCATAAGCAGAACGTCTTCGACGACTTCTATGCCGCGGCCGAGAAGCTGATCGGCGACGGCTGGACCACGCCGCGGCAGCTGGCCATCTCCGGTGGGTCAAACGGCGGGCTGCTTGTCGGCGCGGCGATGACGCAGCGCCCAGAACTGTACGCCGCCGTGGTCTGCTCGGCGCCGCTGCTCGACATGGTGCGATACGAGAAGTTCGGGCTCGGCCAGACCTGGAATGTCGAGTACGGCAGCGCGGACGATCCAGATCAGCTCGGCCGGCTGCTTTCGTACTCGCCCTACCATAATGTGCGCGAAGGCACGTCCTACCCGGCGACGCTTTTCACCGTGTTCGGCTCCGACACCCGGGTTGACCCGATGCACGCGCGCAAGATGTGCGCAGCCCTGCAGCATGCGACCGCCTCCGATCTCCCGATTCTGCTCAGATCCGAGTCCGAGGTCGGTCACGGGGCGCGCACGCTCAGCCGCGCGGTGGCGCTTTCCGCGGACACGCTGGCGTTCCTCGCGTATTTCACCGGCCTCGCCGTCACACATTGATCTCCGCAAGGAGCGCGAGCGTTTCCGGGTCGCCCGGCCGAAGTCCCAGGGAACGTTCGGCGTCGTATTTCGCTGCCGCCAACCTGCCCGCAGCCCTGTGCGCGACAGCCCGGTTGAACAGCAGTGCCGAGTCCTCACCCAGTTGGAGTGCCCTGGTCAGGTCGGTGACCGCCGCGTCCGGGTCGCCAATATCGAGGTGGAGCGCGGCCCGGTTCGCCCATGCCGCCGCGAGGCCCGGCTGGGCCGCGACGGCAGCGTCAAAGGAGGCGAACGCCGCCCCCATCTGGCCGCGGGCGGCTTCAAGCTGGCCGAGGATGCACAGCAGGTAAGGGTTGCCCGGATCCCGCGACAGGCCCATCTTCACGTCCGGCCACGCGGCCGCGCCATCGCCGCGTGCGGCGAGGATTCCGGCCCGGTTGACACAGGCGTCGAGAAAGCCGGGATCGAGTTCGAGCGCCCGGTCGAGGTCGGCAAGCGCCGCGTCTTCCTCACCGCGCCCGGCTAGCAGGTCGGCACGGTTGTAATGCAGCTCGGGGAAGGGCAGCGAAAGCCACTCGGCCTCCGCGTAGGACGCCAGCGCCTCGTCGTCACGGCCGATCTGGTGCAGCAGGTTGCCCCGCTCGAAATGGTATTCGCCGTAGGTCGGGTCGAGTGCGATGAGGGCATCCTGGCTGGCCAGCGCCATGGTGAGCGCGCCGTTCATGGTGAGCAGCCGGGCCCGGTTGGCGTGCAGGGAGCACACGTCCAGCAGGTGCCTGCCGGCCGGCAGGCAACGGCCCAGCAGCGCGAGACCCTCGTCCACGAGGCTGAGCGCACGGTCGGTGCGGCCGGCGCGCATCTCCACAAGCGCCCGGCCGTTCATGGTGAAGGCGTGGTGGAACGCGCGGTCGGCCGGATCCTGCAGTGTCTGTGCGAACGCGATCGCCTGGTTGATCCACGGCTGTGCCGCGACCGGGTCGCGGCGCGACTGATCGTGGTGGCGGGCGTACAGCATGGCCGTTTCGTACGCGGCGGTGCGGTGCACCGAAGGGTCTGTCGAGGCCCGCCGCGCTTCATCGTAGAGCGCTTCGGCGGCCACGCCGCGGCCGAGCGCCGCAAGAGACCCAGCGGCCAGCGACGCGAACAGCCACCAGTGCCCGGGATCGCGCCCGGCAGTGGCAAGCCTCCGCCCACGCGCGCCAAGGTCGGCGACGGCCTCGTGGAAACCGGCGGCGAAACAGTGCTCGGCGGCCACCGCGATCGCTCGCACCCCGGCGCCCGCCGGGTCGCTGCCTCGCTCCCGGTGGTAGGGGATGGCGCCGAGCTGCGGGGCCAGCTCGCCACTGGCCGCGAGCTCGTCAGCGCGTGCATCGTGCAACCGTGCCCGTGCGGCCTGGGTGAGGCTGGCATACGCCGCGAGCAGCGCTGGGTCACCCAAGACGCCGTCGCCGTCGACGTACCGCGCCGCGAGAGCCCCGGCGGAAATGCGGTCGCCGGGCGCCGCGGGCGGCCGCATTTCCGCCGCCTGCACCTCGACCAGGTCGGCATGTGCGGCCAGGACGTCATCGAGGTTTGCGCGAGGCTCGCTGGGCGGCAGGTGACCACGTCCGGTGGATGCGCCATCGGCGGCGCCGCGGCCGGCCGCACCGGGAGCAAGCCCAGGGCCGGCTGGCGGGCCTGCCTGGCACGCCACGATTGTCAGCAGGGCCGGGTCGAGCCTGCGTACGAGCACGGCGACAAGCTCGCGGTCGCAGGGGTCCGCGCGGTGCATGTTCTCGAGCACGAGCGACCGCGTGCCACCGCCAAGGCCGAGCAGGTGGTCGCGGAGCAGGTCGGTGACGCCGTGCGCGAGCCGCCGGGTTCGCAATCGCGGGTATATCCGCGTTCTTTCCGCCGGCAGCACGGACTCCGCCAGCGCCTCCCTGGCGATGGGCACCGCGCACCGAAGTTCCGGTACCAGTGCGCGGATCTCTATGTCGTGGCGGTGCGCGAGCGCTGGAGCGGACCGCAGCGCGGCCTCCGCCACGGCACGCACGATCACGCCGCCCGCCGTGTACGGTCCCCGCAACCTGGCGTGCGCATCGACGGTGTCGATCAGGCGCGGCGGAAGGTCCATGGCGGCGATGAGCCGCTCCCGGTCCGTGCGCAAGCCGCCCCATACCAAGAGGTGACGAAACTCGCTGGTCATGGGCCCTCCGTGCGGTTCATCCGGCCCGGTCTGGGCACCTGGTGAACGGCCCTGCGCGGCAGTCTTCCGCAATGCTTGCCGCACACCCCGTCACGCCCGGCGGGTCCTGGCCTGCGCTGTGCGCCCAGCGACCCACCGGGCGTGCCGCTGCCTGTTGGCCTGCTACCTGCTGCAGTGAAGCGTGGTGGCGATTCCCGTCAGCCGCACTGTGCCTGGCTTACGCACGATGATCTTCTTCATCGAACCTCCCGAACGCCCTGCAATCACTTCGATGACGGCGTGCCAGGTCCGCGCTCGATACATGCTGCAGTATTACAGCAGCGATCTATGGGGTCAAGAATCTATTGTATTCAGACGCTTCCGCCTGATTTACCCTATTTGTACCGGCCGTAAAAGATCAGTCACGCGGGTAATGTCATTTCGGGTGCGGCGAATCGCCGCACATGGTGCCGTACGGGAGTATCTGGCACGGAATTCCCGGCGGGCCTTTACGCAGGCGCCACTCTCGCGGGTACCCGCACGAGACTTCTTCGAACCGGACACCGTCGTGCCACATGGTGCGAGGGATATGCAGGTGCCCGTACACGACCGCGGAGGCGCCGTACCTGACATGCCAATCAGCGGTGCGCTCGGTACCGCACCATTGCGCGAACTCCGGGTGCCGCAAGATCCTCGTTGGCTCCCGGACGAGTGGAAAATGGTTCACGAGCACTGTCGGCAGGCTGTGATCGCGCTCAGCGAGCCTGCGCTGCGTGATCGTGAGCCTGGCCGCACACCACGCTTCCCTGCTGGGATACGGATCCGGGTGAAGCAGCATCTCATCTGTGCACACCACCCCGGTCTGGTACGCCCGCGCGAGACCGGCCTCTTTGGTCGTCGCGCCGTCGGGCCGGAACGTGTAGTCGTACAGCAGAAAGAGCGGCGCGATCGTCGCGGGCCCGCCCGGGCCATCCCACACGGGATAGGCATCCTCCGGGGTGAGGACGCCCATGTCGCGGCACAGTTCCACCAGGTGCTGGTAGCGCTCCTCGCCGCGGATCTGCAGCGGCTCGTCTTTCGGCGTCCACAGCTCGTGGTTGCCCGGCGCCCACACCACCTGTGCGAACCGCCGGGCCAGCGTGCGAAGTGCCCAGCTGATGTCGGCGATCCGCTCACCGACATCGCCGGCCACCAGCAGCCAGTCGCCCGCGGACCTCGGCCGCAGCTCCTCGGTGATCTTCCTGTTCTCCGGGTAACCGACGTGCAGGTCGCTGATGGCCAGCAGTTTCGGCGCCGTGGCGGTAGCAGACGACATAGCTGCGATCGTTACACACCGACCGGCGCGCTGGATATCGCGGACGACTTCACAGGACCCGGGGCGGCGTCCGCGAAGGGCGTGCCGCGCTAGGTGCCCACGGCGGTGGTGCCCACGGCGGTGGTGCCCACGGTCACCGCGGCGATATGGTCGCGCAGGCCCTGCACCCTGGCCTCGTCGCCGGACTTCGCCACGGCCGCGCACACCAGGTCCCTCGCCCGGTTGAGCACGATTTCGGGGCGGTGGTCGGCTGGCAGGTCCTTGATCGCCTCCTCACCGATGCGCACGGCTTCGTCGACCTCACCCTGCACGAGCCTGAACATCGCCATGTCGAAGCTGATCAGCGACCGGTCGAGCCGCTCGGTCGGCGGATACGCCTCCAGCGCCTCGGTGAGTACGCGGTCCGCCTCCGCGGCGCCGAGCTCGGCGAGCGCCTCACCTTCATGGAACAGCATCTGCCGTTGCGTGTACCCGAACGCCGTGTCAGCCCGCTGATCCTCGCTGAGCTGAGCGAACGCCGTGCGTGCCCGGGTGATCGCGCGCTGGGCGAGTTCTCCTTTCGGCTGACGGCCGGCACCGGCCTTGGCAAGCGCACGCGCCTCGATCATCGGCGCCATCGCGCCGGCGGCGCACGGCGTGCGGCCGGCCAGGTCCTGGCTGATGCGGGCGAGCCGCAGCGCCTCGCGGGCATCGCCGTAGTAGAGCGGCACGAGCCCTTCCCTGGCGACCACCCAGGCACGCAGAGCCCGGTCACCTGTCTCGTCCGCCGCGGTACGCGCGGTGCGGAAGAACGATCTGGCCAGCCGGTGATCACCGACATCGATCATCGTCATCCCGGTGAGTGCCGCCAACTGGGCAGCCAGGCGGCATAGCCGCTCCTGCGCCTCGATCGACTGGCGCTGCTCGCACATCCTGCGCACCTCGCCGAGGTCGAGCAGGACGTCGCAGAGCAGCCGGAGCGGTCCCACGGTCATGTACTGCCGACCGTAGCCAGCCGCTGTCTCCTCCCACTGGTCAAGCACCGTGGCCGCGACGCCGCTGCGCATCAGCGCTCCGTCGAGATTGCGCCGGACATCGTCGACTGCGCCGAAGAAGCGGCTATCTGGCGATACGCCAGCCCCGGCGATCATCTGTAGCAAGGTTCGTCTTAACACGTCCTCATGCTCCTCGGATGTACCGCCAAAGTGATCGCGGACACCGCTTGCGGCCGATGTGGATACGCCATCCGCGCCTTGCTTGCCACGGGCACCGCGCGTGCAGCCGCCGCGAGGGTCGCCGTCCTCGATATGAGTCCCAGCACTGGCCACACCCACATACCGGTGACTGCGACCGCAGAAACACCGGGCAGCGTAGCCAAGATCCGTTGGCTCCGCCCGGTAGACGGCACACAGGTAATGCAGATACTCCGGGCCGGGCCGCTTGTGCCCGCTCTCGTAGGCGGAGAGCAGGGTCTCACTGAACCGTGGAGCGCTGCGGCCCTCGCACTCGTACCAGGCTTTGACCTGCTCAACGATGTCTGCGAGCGCCGTACCCGACGCGAGCCGGTAGGACCTGATCCAGGTCGTGCCGAAGACGGGCTCACACTCGTCATGGATGGCCGCCGCGATCGCTGCGACCGTAGCGCCCGCCACCAGGCCCCGGGCTCGCAGCCTGCGCGCAATGCTCGCTTCTTTCTGCGCGTCGCCTTTCTGCGCGTCGCCCGCCCCGGTGGCAGCAGCGGGCACGCCCGCCCCGGACGGCGCCGCCGGATGGCCTGCCCCAGCCGGGTCCCCCCCAGACTGGCCCCCCCCAGACTGGCCCCCCCCAGACAGATCTGCCCCCGGCAGGTCCGGCCCCGGCAGGTCCGGCCCAGACAGGTCCGGCCCAGGCCGAGCTCTCCCTGCCGGCGATGTCCCCGACAGAGATGTCCCCGCCGACGATGTCCCGGACAGCGGTGTCTCGGCCAAAGTCACCTCAGCCAGACGTGGTTCGGCCAGACGTGGTTCGGCCAGGCCTGCCTCGGACCGGGTCATCCCTGGCCGAACCACCCCAGATTCGCCCACCCTGGCACGGGCTGTCGCCGTGGCTTCGTGTGGCTGCGCACACGACATCCCACGTTGAGCGGTGATCGGGACATGCTGCCCGGACATACCGGCCACCCTTCCCTTCAGCCACACAGGTTCCTCATGCAACTGACTAGTCTGACGCAGCGTAACTGATTCGTCGCTCTCCGCCAACAAGAATGACAGGGAAATCCGCCAGCCCACTCGACCCTCACGGATCAAGGCGGATGATCCTCCCCCTGAGACGAACCTTCCTGCCCCGTCAGGCATGGATTCTGAACGCGCGCTGGGCACCGGCGTTTGACCGCACTGTATCCAGATTGCGATTCTCATTTCACATGTTGTGCTTTGCGGAACTCAATACGTGCGACAGATAGTTGTACCTGACCTGTGATGACTACTCGAAGTAAGTCTCCGCCTACGATGAGTGGTAGGACATAAGTGTCTCGCAAGTCACGGTTTTCAATCTGGCCGCACTTGTTACCAGGGCTGGCCCGCAACACCGCAAGCGCCGGCGAGCCAGCCGGCGCGACAGTACTGGAGGGACAGATATGGCATGCAGGAGTGTCGGGGGAAGGCAGGAAGGCGCCGCAGACCGGGGCACGACGTCCACGTCAGGCGCGATCGCCCGGCACGACGGCGCCGCCGGGCGGGAGGCAACCGCGATGGACGCCGGAACACCTGCCACGGACGACGGCGTGATCCACCGGCACTGCCAGGGAGCCATGGCGTACCTGAAGAACCTCGCGGACGAACTGGACGCTCGCGGGCTGATTGCCCGGGTGAGCCGGGCACGATCGGGCGTGGCGTTCGTCCGGGTTGTCAATCCACTGGCGACGGCGATGCACGAGCACGTCACGTGCGCACCGTCACCCGCTGGCCTGCACGACTGGTACTACTGGTGGTCGTGGGGGGAATGCATGCACTGCGTCGATGACCCGGCCGGGGCAGCCTCCAAGGTCGCACGCGTCCTCGACACGGCCCCGGCGGCAGCAGGGTAAGGGCGAGGGCGGAGCCAGGGTAGGAGGCGATGGTGAGCGGGGATAAGGCGCGCCGGCGCGGCCGGGATGCGAGGGCACCACGCCATCGGCCAGTATGAGGGTCAGCCCGCAGACGAGATGACCGGCCGGCCACGGTCCTGCCGGATCCGATCGGCCCGCCGCTTACCCTGGCATGGAAGGAACCGCGGTGACTGCCCTCGCGCCCGAAGCGCTTGTCCCCCGGGGGGCGCCGAGCACCCTGTCCTCGGCGTGCGGCCTCCACCCGGGAGTCGCGTGCCGCCTCGTGTGGGACCTGTCGCAAAGCGCGAGCGCGGCCAAGCTCGTCGATGCGTACCTCGCGAACCCGCTCAACGTTGTGCTGCGGGTCGCCTTCGTGGTGATCCTCGCGCTCGTCACCCGCTTCCTCACCAACCGGCTCATCACCCGGCTGACCAACCGTGCGGCGGGTACGACGCCGAATCGGCACCGGGGACCGGGGTCGGCGGCACACCTGCTCTTCACCGAGCGCCGCAGGCAGCGGGCCTATGCGCTGGGCTCGATCCTCCGCAGCATCTCCTCGGCGGTGATCTTCGGCATCGCCGGCATCTACATCCTGGGCGACCTTGGCCTGAATCTGGCGCCCGTCCTGGCCAGCGCGGGCGTGCTCGGCGTCGCTGTCGGATTCGGTGCGCAGAGCCTGGTCAAGGACTTCTTGTCGGGAATATTCATGCTGGTCGAAGATCAGTACGGCGTCGGCGACGTCATCGACGCGGGCCAGGCGACCGGGACGGTGGAGACGGTCGGCCTTCGGGTCACCCGGCTGCGCGACATCAACGGCGTCGTCTGGCACGTCCGCAACGGCGCCATCGACCGGATCGGCAACGAGTCGCAGGGCTGGTCACGAGCGGTCATCGACCTGCCCGTGGAATACAGCCAGGACATCCCCCGGGTACGTGAGCTGATGAAGGAGGCCGCGGCAGCGATGTGGGCCGAGCCCCGGTGGCAGCCGGTCATCGTCGAGGAACCCGAGGTATGGGGTGTCCAAGCGCTTTCCGGCAACGCGGTCGTCATGAGGCTGGTCGCCAAGACCGTGCCGCTCAAGCAGTGGGAGGTGGCCAGGGAGCTTCGCGAGCGGCTCAAGAAGGTCCTTGACAGCCATCAGGTGCGGCTGACCGTGCCGGACGGCGACGGCCGCGACACGGCCAGGCCCGACCGCCGCATACCCTATGACCAGCCATGAATGACTCAACCGAACCCAGTTTCTTCGAGGCCGTAGGCGGTGAGGACACCTTCCGCCGCCTGGTGAGCCGCTTCTACGAGCAGGTGGCGGCCGACCCGCTGCTGCGGCCCATCTATCCGGGCGCAGATCTCGGCGCAGCCGAGGAGCACCTGCGGCTGTTCCTCATCCAGTACTGGGGCGGCCCCCGCACCTACGGGGAGCGGCGTGGCCACCCGCGGCTGCGCATGCGCCACGCGCCGTTCCGGATCGGCGCGGCCGAGCGGGACGTATGGCTCCGCCACATGCGCACCGCAATTGACGAGCTGAACCTCGATCCCAGCCTGGACAGGCAACTCTGGGACTACCTCGTGATGGCGGCCCACAGCATGGTCAACGCCCCGGAGCAACCAGAAGAGGGCAAAAGGACACTCCCGCTCGCCCCGTCCTAGGCCCGCCCCGCCCGAGTACCTCCACGCGCGACCGCATGAAGATAATTATCCCGAACGGCTGCCGCGAAATGCGCCAAACCACTGGCCCGGGGGTCTCCCCCCGGGTGGCACAGCCGAACGGCTGCGCGACTTCGCCTTCCCCTACAAGGCCCACCCTCCCATGGGGGCGCTGCCCTACTGCCGATCTTGGCAGGTTGTCAAGGCTTTCGGGAGGGGTGAACGAGATTCTGTGGATGGCCCGGCAGCCTGTGGATGGCCCAGCGTGGCCCGGTGGGGACGGTCAGCCTCGCGTCAGCTTGCGGTAGGTCACCCGGTGCGGGCGGGCCGCCTCGGCGCCGAGCCGTTCGATCTTGTTCTTCTCGTACGACTCGAAGTTCCCCTCGAACCAGAACCAGTTCGCGTCGCCTTCCCAGGCCAGGATGTGGGTGGCAACCCGGTCGAGGAACCATCGGTCGTGGCTGGTGATCACGGCGCAGCCGGGAAAGTCGAGCAGCGCGTTCTCCAGCGAAGACAGGGTTTCCACGTCGAGGTCGTTGGTCGGCTCGTCGAGCAGCAGCAGGTTCCCGCCCTGTTTGAGGGTGAGGGCCAGGTTGACCCGGTTCCTCTCGCCTCCGGACAGCACCCCGGCCGGTTTCTGCTGGTCTGGTCCCTTGAAGCCGAACGCGGCGACATAGGCACGGCTCGGAATCTCGATCCCACCTGCCCGGATGTACGACTCGCCGTCCGAGATCACTTCCCATGCCGTCTTGTCCGGCGCGATACGGCCGCGCGACTGGTCGACGTAGGAGATCACCACGGTGTCACCGACCCGGACGCTGCCCGCGTCCGGCTGCTCCTCGCCCACGATCATCTTGAACAGCGTTGTCTTGCCGACGCCGTTCGGCCCGATGACGCCGACGATCCCGTTGCGGGGCAGCGAGAAGCTCAGATTCTCGATCAGCACCCGGTCGCCGAAGCCCTTGGTGAGGCCGTCGGATTCGACCACCAGCCCGCCTAGGCGCGGGCCAGGCGGGATCTGGATCTCCTCGAAATCAAGCTTTCTGTTCTTGTCCGCTGCCGCGGCCATCTCCTCGTACCGATCGAGGCGCGCACGGCTCTTGGCCTGCCTGGCCCGGGGTGCCGCCCGCACCCATTCGAGCTCGTCTTCCAGGCGCTTGCGCCGTTTGGCGTCCTTCGCACCCTCGACCTTTATCCTGGCCGCCTTGTTCTCCAGGTACGTCGAGTAGTTGCCCTCGTAGGGATGGGCGCGGCCGCGGTCGAGCTCGAGGATCCACTGCGCCACGTTGTCAAGGAAGTACCTGTCGTGGGTGACGGCGACCACGGTCCCCGGGTACTTGTCCAGATGCTGCTCGAGCCACTGCACGCTCTCCGCGTCGAGGTGGTTGGTCGGCTCGTCGAGCAGCAGCAGGTCCGGCTGTGAGAGCAGGAGCTTGCACAGCGCGACGCGGCGGCGTTCCCCGCCGGACAGGATCCGGACGTCGGCGTCGGGCGGCGGGCAGCGCAGGGCGTCCATCGCCTGCTCGAGCTGACTGTCGAGATCCCAGGCGTCGCGGTGGTCGAGCTGTTCTTGAAGCTGGCCCATCTCGGTCAGAAGCTCGTCGGAGTAGTCGACCGCCAGCTTTTCCGCGATCTCGTTGTAACGGTCGACCAGCGCCTTGGTCTCCGCCACGCCCTCCTCTACGTTGCCGAGGACGGTCTTGTCCTCGTTGAGCCGGGGCTCCTGCTCCAAGATCCCGACGGTGTAACCAGGCATCAGCCGTGCGTCACCATTCGACGGCTGCTCGAGTCCCGCCATGATCTTCAGCAGTGTCGACTTGCCGGTGCCGTTCGGCCCGACCACGCCGATCTTGGCGCCAGGAAGAAAGGCCAGCGTGACATCGTCGAGAATCACCTTGTCGCCGTGCGCCATGCGCACGGCACGCATCTGGTAAATGAACTCGGGCATGCCCTCAAGGGTATGGGCTGACCACAACCAGCCGGCCATGGGCCTGCTGCCACGACCCTGGCGGATGCCGCACTCGCTCACGCACCCGGCCGCGACCGGCAGCGCGACCGGCAGCGTGGGCACTCAAGCGGCGCCGAGATCCGGGGCTGGCCCGTCGTGGCCGACCTGCCGTGCGGGCTGGGCGTCATTGCGGGTGAACAGGCATACCCGGTCACGGCCGGATTCCTTGGCGCGGTAGAGCGCCAGATCCGCCGCGGCAAGCAGTTCGAACAGATCGCGGCCATCGGTGCCGTGCATCGCCATGCCGATCGACACCGTCACCGTGACACTCTTGTCGTCGGCGGCGATGCTCAGTTCGCTGACACGTGCCCGGACCCGTTCGGCAACCAGGCGAGCTTCGGCCACATCCGCGCGCGGCAGCAGCGCTACGAACTCCTCACCGCCGAACCGCCCGATGATGTCGGTCTCGCGGACAAGCAGGCGCAGCGCCGCGGAAAGCCCGGCCAGCACCTGATCGCCCGCCAGATGGCCGCAGGTGTCGTTCACCCGCTTGAAGTGGTCGATGTCGATAAGCAGGAGCGCGAGCGGTTCGCCGTCGCGCCCCGCCTTGCCGATCTGGATCGCCGCCTCCCGCTGCCACGCCGCCACGTTGAGCAGGCCCGTCTTGGCATCGATCCGTGCTGCCGCCCGCAGCTGCTTGTGCAGCAGGCTGCGCTGCAGCACGACGACGGGCGGCAGCGCGATGAGCAGCAGCGCTGGGCTTGCCACGCAGGCGATGGTGACGAGCACGCCCAGGCACAGCTCGGCCAGATCGAGCAGGAGGCTCTCCCTGTCCCACACACCACGCAGCGGTGTGCGGGCCTCTGCGATACCGGCGGCCACCGCGACAAGAGCCACGTTGACGACCGTGAAGAACACCGCGCACGCGACGGCAGCCGCGACCATCGCGGGGTAGGTGAGCCAGACGTGCGGCCGGCCGAGCGGGCCATCGCCCGCGATACGCTCGCCCAGAGCCTGGAACACCCCGGATGCGCCGGCACCGGCGAGCCCGAGGACTGCCGCGCTGAAGGAACGCCGGAATGCGGGCGCACGCCTGACTCTGCGCTGCAGCAGGAAGCTGATCGGCACCGGCGCGACGAGCGCGTAGAGCGGCGGCAGCAGCAGCGCGACGGGCAGCCACCATGCCGAGAGCAGGTCGCGTGAGACACCGGCGGGCATGCCGAGCCGCCTGGTCGCCTCGATACACACCGCGCTGCAGCCGACCAGGGCCGCGAAAAGCAGCAGTTGTCCCAGCCGCAGCGGTGTACGCGCGAACTCCCAGCCGATCAGCGCGGCGTCGGCGCCGATCACCGTGATCAGGTAGGCAAGCAGCGGCAGCGGCTGGCCGGTGAACGGCCGGCGCAAAGACCACGCCTTCGTTAACCGGTTCAGGCTACGGCGTGCTGCGCGCATGATTGCCGCCTGATGAGCGGTTGACGTGCCGTCCATTCCGTATCATGTGGCTCCACGCCCGTCCCATGACCCCGTCACATTGAGTAACACGATAGATGCAATACGTGCGCGTGGTCGAGGAAACCAGTATGTTGGGCAGCCTGGGTATGCCGGGAAGGCTGAAACGGTCAGCACCCCGGCACGGAGCGCGCATCGCCCGAACGTCGCCACCGGCAAGCAATGGCGGCAGCCAGCCAACGGCCCAGCCCGACCGGCGGCCGGGCAACCGCGGCCGGCGGCCCAGGCAAACCGCGCGGCCCCGGGCAACCGCGGCCCCCGGCCGCCCGGGCAAACTACGCGTTCGGCGGGCCAGGCGATCCGCGTGGCCCGGCGGGCCGGGCAGTTCGCGCGAGCCGCAGCCCAACCGGCGGCCCTGGGACCAATCGGCTCAGCAAACCGCCGGCCAGCCTGACCGCCTAAACCGGGGCCAGCCACCGAGCGGTGCCCGGCCCATGCCGGCCCGGGCCGGCGCAGGGGCAAACCTTGCCCTGCGCAAGGCCCAGGATCCCGGCGGCGCAGACCCGCGCCCGGCCAAACCGCGCCAGCGCGAAGCCAGCCCTGGCCGGCGCGGCGCCACCGGTCCCAGGCCAATCCGGGCCGATGTCAGGCGCCCGACACGAGCCGGATCGAGACAAGGGAGGGAGGCCCGTGATGCAGGGCGTGATCTGGACCTGACGGCCGCTGCGCCAAGGCATGCCCCGCGGACCTTGGCCCTCGCGCCCAGGCGGGCACCTCGCGGCGCTGCCGTCGCCGCGCGTAGCCGCCGCCGCGCGATCGCCGAAGATGGACGCAGCCCGCGCTGCGCCGGAACAGGTAAGGACCGCTCGCACAGACCCAGCGCAGGCAACGGCAGCGTGGCGGTGCGGTAGCCGCGCCAGGTTCTGGCGCGGATCCCCGCAGGCCAGGTCAGGCTGCCTGCCCCAGCTGCGGCGCGTCGCCTGCCTGGGTGCCTGAACCGGGTTCGGTGCCGTCGGCGGCATCCGGGGCGCCGTCCCCGCCGCCGGTCACGACATCCTGCGACGATGCCTCGATGCCCGAGTCGTCGAACAGGTCGGCCGCAGCGAACTCATCGTCGGCCGGAAACCCCGGCTCGAGCTGGGATTCGTCCGCGGCTGCCGCATCGTCCGGCCCATCCCACGTGCCACCTGGCTGGCCAGGCTCGGAGCCATTTCCGGCCGGACCGGGAGCACCGCCTGCCTGCCGCTGAAGGAGCTGGAGGGGCGGCGCCTCGCCTGGCGAGCGCTTGGTCCGCAGGAAGTGGGCGACGCCACGGTTGAGATCGTGGCCCATGGTGGACGCGTCCACTTCGACGGCAACGCGCTGCTTTCCGTCCTTGTCGTCGAACTGCCGAACCCGCATGCGCCCCTTGACGACGACGGGATCGCCCTTGCGCAGGCACGATGCGACGTTGGTCGCGAGCGCGCGCCAGCAGGTCACGGTGACGTAGGAGGTGTCACCGTCCGACCACTGGCCAGTGTCCTTGTCCAATTTGCGTGGCGTCACTCCCACCCGCATGTTCGTCACGAAGCGGCCGGCCTTCGTCACGACGAGCCTCGGTTCGCTGGCAATGTAGCCGATCATGGTCACCTGTGCTTCGTTCATCACAGTCCCCTCTCGTCCGCCGGCGGCGTGGTGCGGCCGGCGCTGGGATCCACGGTCGGCCGACGGCGCCGATCCAGGCGATACCGAACGCGGTTCTGTGGACAGGGGGACGCATCCGGGCAAGCTGTGGATACGGCCGTGGGCCGGCGGGCGCGATCGTGAGATGATCCGGCGCCATGGAACCTGATTGCAGACCCCGCCCGCCGCCCGGCCCCGCTGGCCGCGATGGTGGCCTAGGCGTCGACCAGTTCGGCCGGTTCGGTAATCACGTCGACGAGTGCGCCGTTGCGCATCGCGGTGATCGCGAGGGGGTGCCCGATCGCCTCCGCGAACATCAGCCGCGACAGCGCCTGCGCGCTGTCCAGTGGCTGCCCGCCCGCGAACAGCAGCAGGTCGCCCGCACGCAGCCCGGCGCGGTGCGCGGGCCCGCCCGGCACCACCTCCACCACCCGGATCCCGCGCCCGGAACTGCTGTGTGCACGGTATTTGGGCGGCAGCGGGGCCGGCGCGGTGACCAGCCCCAGGTAGGCGCGGCGGACGCGCCCGTCCCGCATCAGCGACGCGATGATCCGCCTGGTCGTCGCGTTCATCGGGATCGCCAGGCCAAGCCCGATTCCGGCGACCGCGGTGTTGATGCCGATGACCCGGGCGTCCGCGTCCGCAAGCGCGCCACCGGAGCTGCCCGGGTTCAGCGCGGCGTCCGTCTGGATCACGTCTTCGATGATCCGCGCCGCGACGCCGTGCCCGGTGGCCGCGCCGGTGCGGGTGGGCAGCGACCGGCCAAGAGCACTCACCACGCCGGCGGTAACCGAGCCGGCCAGGCCGAGCGGGTTGCCGACGGCCACCACGAGCTGGCCGACGACCACCGTGTCCGCGTCGCCAAGCTCAGCGGGCCCCGGTGTCTGCCCGCCCGCACGGACCACGGCCAGATCGGAGAGCGGGTCCGCACCGACGACCGTGCATGCCGCGCTGGAACCGTCGGCGAATTCGGCAGTTCCCGCCCGCGCGCGCCCGACCACGTGCGCGTTGGTGAGCAGGAAGCCGTCGGAAGTGAACACGACGGCGGAGCCCAGGCTCTGGCCACCCGAGGCACCGCGGCCAGGGATCCGCAGGCTCGCCACCCTGGGCGTCAGCTTTGCCGCGACGCCTGCAACGATCTGCGAATACGCGTCGAGCGGAGATGTCATGCAGCCCTCCGTAAGGACAATTACAACATTACATTCTCCTGAACGGCTGCACGGCGGCCGCCCTTCCGTGAACTGGTTACGCCATGAGCAGAACTGCCGCAGACATGCGGCGCGCCGCGGTAATGATCGCTGCCTTCGGCGGAAGGCCTCCCGCGGGCGGGGAAAGCCGCGTCGCTGTGATCAGACCAGGCCGGCGCTGCGCAGTTCGTCGCGGTATCTGGCGTACTCGGACAGCTCCTGCTGAATCGGCATCAGGACCTTGTCCTGGGTGACCCCGGTGATCCGGCCGCGGATGAGTTCGATGATCCGGTCGCGCTGCCGCTCGGCCGCGCGCGTCACGACGTTCTGGCATCCGGTCGAGGTGAGCCAGCCGAGCAGCAAGATCGCGGCGACGATGACGCAGACCCACGGAATGAGCGTCCGGTCATCGAGCAGCGGGCTGGACTGGCGGGAGACCTGGAACACACCGAAGGCGATCAGCGCGCCGAGCCACGCGAGGCCGGCGACGGCGACCGCGATGAGCGCCCACTGCCATACCCGGACGAGCCGCCACCAGTTCGGGAGCCGGTTCACCTCGGGAATGGATTCTTTCAGCGCGCCGCCGAGTTCGGCCGGAATCCTGCCCGCCTGCGACCTGGTGGCCGCGCGCACCGTGCGTGACCACGGCAGGGGCAACGACGCGCAGATATCCCCCGCGAGCGCGTTGAGCGTGTTGTCGATCTCGGCCTGCTGTGCGCCGACCGGGCCGCCGACCATGCCGCGCAGCTCGTCACGCAGGTCACCGAGGCGCATCTTGCGTACCGGATCACGGCCGGGCAGGCGTTCGGCGAGACGCGCGACGGGCCAGCCGATGTAATCGACGGCGCGCAGTTCGTAGGCGCTGCGCAGGCCGTCGCCGACGGCCTGGACGCCCGCGGCCGCGGCGAACGCGTCCACCAGCCGGGCCGCCCGGTCGGCGGCAACGGCGGAAACGCCCGGATCCGTGGCACGGTAGGCGGCAAAACGCGGCAGCAGGGCATCGACGTCGGCTGCGATCCGCTCAGTCGCCGCGTGCCGCGCGGTGACGGCATCGATGAGCACCTTGCGCAGGTCGTCAAGGCCGGCCCCGGTCCTTGCCGAGCTGAGGAGCACCCGTGGGTCGCGGAAGTCCGCGGAGTCGAGCAGCCGCCGCAGGTCGCCCATGCATTCCTCGGCCTCCTGGCTGGTCAGCTGGTCGGCCTGATTCAGCACGACAGCGGTGACCGCGGAGTGGCCGGCCAGCGGCGCGAGGTAGCGGCGGTGCACGGCGGCGTCCGCGTACTTCTGCGGGTCGAGCACCCAGATCATCAGGTCGGCGAGGCCGACGAGCCGGTCCACCTCGGCTGAGCTGCCCGTCACGACGGAATCGTGATCGGGCAGGTCGAGCAGCACCAGGCCAGCCATCGACTCCTCGCCGCTGTCGAGGGCGCTCGCCCGCCGGTAGCGGTACCTGCGGGGCACGCCGAGCCAGTCGAGCAGCGGCCCGGCGCCGTCCATGTGCCAGACGCAGGCGTGCGGCGCGATCGTTATCGGCCTCGTCACGCCGACCGGGGACAGGTCGGCGCCCGCGAGCGCATTGAACAGTGACGACTTGCCGCTGCCCGTTCCTCCCGCCAGGGCCACGACCGTGTGTTCGGCTGACAGCCGCAGCCGCTCACCGGCGCGCGCGAGCAGATCCTCCGCCGCTTCGAGGAGGCCGAGGTCGAAGCCGTCGGGCCCGACGCGTGCCGCGCCAATCTGGATGAGGCGGGCCAGGGCGGTCAGCCGGCCGGCCGGCCCACCACGCCCCGCAGACGCCGCGGTCCTTGGCGCCGCCAGGCCGGCTGTGGCCGGAGACCAGACGCTGGATCCGGGCGCGGCCGGTGTGTCGGTTCCGAAGTAGCTCATCGCGCGTTCTCAAGAGCATATGTCGCCTGGTAGAGCCGGGCCGCCGCGGCGGCGTCCGGCACGCCCGCCGCGTCGGCGAGCTGGGCGAACCTGAGCATCTCCTCGGCGAACAGCAGGCTGATCCTGTTGCGGAGATCGGCACGGACGGCCAGACTCATGGCGCGCAGCGGGCCTGGGCCGAGCAGCGAGCCGAGAAGACGCTGCGGGACGGTGTCGGCGCCCCCCTCGGCGTCGGCGTCAGGGCGGCCGTCCGCCCCGGCCTCGGCGCCCGGGCGGCCGTCCGTCCCGGCGGTCTCACCGCCGTAGCCGAGCACGTCGATCATGAGCACGACCGCGAGCGGCTCATCGTCGAAGGAGACGACCCGCGCGACGGAGCGCTTCGTGACTCCTTCTGCCTGCACCAGTCGCAGCACGTGATCCTGCCAGCCGCTCACGGCGCGGGCCGCGCGCCGGGCGAAGTCGGGTGACGAACCGGGGCGCGCGGCGGCCCTGCCGCGCTCGCCCACACTACCGAACGCGCCCCCGGCCACTGCACCCGTTCTTGACATGCCGGCCATGCCAGCGGACGTTTCGAGCAGTTGCGCGCCCGCGGGATGTTCGAGCCACAAGGCCACCGCCTCTTCGGCCGCACGGTCGCCCATGGAGACGATGAGCGACTCAAGGCCGGACCGCAGCGCCGACTCCAGCGCCCGCAGCCGCAGCGAGCTTCTGCGCTTTCTCGCCGGCTGGCCGGGGCCGCGCGAATGCCGGATCTGCAGGGTGCGCAGCAGTTCGCCGGTACCCGCGAAGTCCTGCCAGCGGGCAAGCACCTCGCCCTGCAGGAGCGAGCCGTTCCATGTCGCCTCATCGAGTTCGGCAAGCGCCGCGTCGTAGGCGCCCTCGATCAAGCCCTGAAGTTCGCCCCGCAGCGCCACCTGGGCCTCGACCTGGGCGGCGAGCTCAGGCACGCGTGAGCGGAAGGTGTCGAGCACGCCGGACATGGTCTGGGTGAGGACGGCGACTCGCCGGTCCTCGCTCACCGCGGCCTCTTCGAGCCAGCTGCGAACCGGCGCGAACGCTTCGGCCGGGAGCGCGCCGTCATTGACCACGGTCTCCGGTATCACGAACCGGTCCGCCTCATCGATGCCGTTCGCCTCCAGCATCGCGCAGAAGTGGCCGACGAGTTCGCTGTGGCCTGCTTCAGGCACCCGGGACAGCACGATCCCGAGTGCCGCGCCGCGTTCCCTGGCGTATTGCAGCAGTTCCCAGACCGGCGCGTCGGCGTACCTGGCCGCGGTCGTCACGAAGAGCCAGAGATCCGAGGCGTCGAGGAACTGGTGCGCGAACTCGTAGTGGGCCCGCACGATGGAGTCGATGTCCGGGGTGTCGAGCAGGGCAAGGCCTCGCGGCATCCCCGTGGAGGCGGCAATCACGAGCAGCCCGTCGCGGCCTGGCCGGGCCAGGCCCTGCTGGCGGACACGCGGCAGGGTGGGGAGGAACCTGTTCTCCGCGAACCAGTCCGCGTCGTCGGGATGGCAGGCCAGGACCGGGCTGTTGGTGGTCGGCCGGCGGATGCCTGTCGCGCTCACCCGCTCCCCCACGATGCTGTTGACCAGCGTGGACTTGCCCGCGCCCGTGGACCCGACGACCGCGACGAGTATCGGCGCGGCCGGCCGGTGCAGGCGGGGCAGCAGGTAGTCGTCGATCTGGACCAGCAGCTTCTTCCGCACCGCCTTGGCCTGCGCGACACCTGGCACGTCGAGCAGCAAAGGCGCGGCTGTGATCCGCTCACGGAGGGTGAGGAGAGCGTCTTCCAGTTCGCGCGCGTCGACGTGGTGGCCGACGCCGCGGCGCCTCTGATCGCCACCCGCCGCAACGCCGCCCGCCGCAACGCCGCCCGCGGCGGCCTGAGCCGCGCGCTCCGCGCGGTCCGCGTGCGCCGGGTCGTGCCTCGCGGGATCCGCCGCGGCGGCGGGGACGGCGGTGTCGTCGGGGCCGGGGGCGTCGTCGCGGCGGCCCGCGTCGTCGCGGGCAGAATCGGTGCGGGCAGAATCGGTGCGGGCACGCCTATGGCGCCCAGCGTCATCCGCCATGCTGGTGGGTTGTTGTCCCATTTGTCCCGCCACGGGATCCCGCGCCGCTTCCGGGGCAGCTGTCACGCTCTTCCGATCCACCGCTGCCTCCCCGGCAGCAATTCTGCTATCTGTGCCGCGATGTTGACGACCTCTCCCACTACCACGACCGCAGGTGGCCGGATTCCTGCCGCGGTCGCCTCGTCGGCGACCGTCCCCAAAGTCGCGGTGAGTGTGTGTTGCGTGGGAAGGGTACCGTCCTGAATGACCGCAACGGGAGTAGAAGAAACACGACCGTGACGTATTAGTGCTTCCGCGATCGCATCGAGCCGTTCGACCGCCATGAGGAGGACGATCGTTCCGCTCGACCGGGCCAGGACGGCCCAATCTATGGTAGACCGCTGGCCGCCGGGCGCAACGTGGGCGGATACCACATGGAACTCCTGCGCGACTCCCCGGTGCGTAACCGGGACGAAAGCTGCGCCAGGAACGGCGATGGCGCTCGTCACGCCAGGAACAATGGTGACGGGCACGCCCGCGTGCAGGCAGGCGAGCACCTCCTCCGCGCCGCGGCCGAAGACGAACGGATCACCGCCCTTGAGCCGCACCACGAACCGGCCGGCGAGGGCGTGTGCAACGAGTGCCGCGTTGATGTGATCCTGTGCCATCGCCCGCCCATATGGGATCTTCGAAGCGTCGATGATCTCCACATCGGGAGGCAGCTCGTCCAGCAGCGACCTCGGTGCGAGCCGGTCGGTCACCACGACGTCGGCCTCCGCGAGCAGTTGCCTGCCGCGCACCGTGATGAGGCCCGGATCCCCGGGGCCGCCGCCGACGAGGGCGACACCGCGGATGGCCGTGCCGGGTCCGTTTTCCGTGGCGGGCGTCCCGGCAGTGCCCGCTTCCCGCGCCGCGCCAATCTCGGCTCCCGCATCCGAATCGCCATCCTGGAGGATGGAAGTGGTTTCAGGTACATCATCGGGCACCGCGGCGCGGCGGGAGGGGGCAATGTAACCGGGCGTGCGGGCGCCGCGCCCGCGCCGCGCCCCGATCATGCCGTCGCGCAACCCCGACACGACGGCGTCTCTTATCCCCGCGGACCTGCGCGGATCGCCGGTGAGCACCGCGATGTGCACGTCACCGGCCTCGCCCGAGGCCGGCGTCCAGGCAGCCGACGCCGCGCGGTCGTCCGCGCGCACGCACCAGACCATGGCCGTCTCGCAGTCGGCGGCGATCGCGTTATTGACCTGGGAATCGCTGGTGCAGGCCTGAACGAGCCAGGCGCCTTCGACATCGCCAGGTGCGTAGCCGCGCCGTACCCAGCGGATCTGGCCGGCCACCGCCAGGCCCTCCAGCCCTGCCGTCACCGACGGTGAGATTACCACCACGCTCGCGCCCGCTCGCACCAGTGCGGGCACCCTGCGATCGGCCACCCTGCCGCCGCCCACCGTCACCACCCGGCGGCCGGAAAGGCGCAGCCCGAGCAGGTAGGGCGGCCCGTCCGGCGTGGGCAGCCCCTCAGGCCCGGGCGGCGCCTGTGGCGCGGGCGGCGCGGGCGGCGCGGGCGGATCGTCGGCGGCAGCCATGGTTCCCAGCGGCTCTCCTCGGCAGTCGGCTCGTCTGCGATTCAGCTCTTTTCTGTCACCCCGGACTTGTCGGTCACCCCCGCGGAATCGAACGTGGCGACCTCCCGCACCGCACGCGCCGCGCTCTGCACGAGGGGGAGGGCCAGCAGCGCGCCCGTTCCCTCACCCAGGCGCAAGTCCAGATCGACGAGCGGGCGCAGCTTCAGGTGGTCAAGAGTAATGCGGTGTCCTGGTTCCATCGACCGGTGGCCTGCGATACACGCGCCGCGTGCGTCCGGGGCAAGCGCGCAGGCCACGAGCGCGGCGGCGCCCGCGATCACCCCATCCAGGATCACGGGTACCCGCGCCGCCGCGGCGCCCAGGATGTACCCGGTGAGCGCGGCATGCTCCAAACCGCCGATGGCCGCGAGCACGCCGACAGGATCGGCGGGATCGGGCCGGTGCAGCGCGAGCGCTTGACCGACGACCGCCACCTTGCGCGCGAGGGTGGTGTCGTCCACGCCGGTACCCCTCCCGGTCGCCGCGCCCGGATCGGCCCCGGTGAACGAGCACACCAGCGCCGCCGATGCGGTGGTGTTGGCGATTCCCATGTCGCCGGTGACCAGGCACCGGTTCCCGGCGGCGACCAGGTCGTACGCCACGCCGGCCCCCACCGCGAGTGCGGCCTGCGCCTCCTCGCGGCTCATCGCGGGCCCGGCGGTGAAGTCCGCGGTCCCCCGGGCCACCTTGCACAGCAGCAGGCCGTCCGCGGGCGGCAGTTCGGCCGCGACCCCGACGTCCACCACCACCACCTCCGCGCCCACCTGCGCGGCGAACGCATTGACCACCGCGCCACCGGCCACGAAGTTCTGCACCATCTGCGCGGTCACCTCCTGCGGCCAGGGGGTAACGCCGCGCGCGTGCACACCGTGGTCGGCGGCGAAGACCGCGACCGCGGCGGGCTCGGGCATTGGCGGCGGGCACGCACCCGCGAGCCCGGCGAGCTGCACCGGCAATTCCTCCAGTGCCCCGAGCGAGCCTGGCGGCTTGGTCATCCGGGCTTGGTGATCACGTGTCGCGGCCATGGCGGCTTCGTCGAGCGGGCCGATCGCGGCGACCATCTCCGCGAGGCTGCGTGCGTACAGGTCCATCGGGCTCCTCCGCTGGCACGCGTCGCGTGCCGTACTCATCCAAATGATCCGGACTCTCGATATTCATCCTGAACGGCTGCGCGGCGAGTCGCCTGCCCGCAAGCCGCCGCCCGCGCCGTGGGAGCTCCGGGGAGCCGCCCCCCGGGCCAGCACCTCCTGAACGGCTGCACGGCATGGCACCTGTCCGCAAGCCGCCACCCGCGCCGTGGGTGCTCCGGGGAGCCGCCCCCCGGGCCAGCACCTCCTGAACGGCTGCGCGGCGTGTCGCCTGCCGCCGGTGCCGTCTGCTCCCCGGGGGCATGGCGCGTATGCGGTCAGTGGACATGATCGTGGCCGGGTGAGCGCGCACTCGACGGCTCGGCGGGATGGTAGTGGGGCCGCTGCGGCGCCCCGACCCGGTGCTCGAAGCCGGGCAGCGCGGCGCGGTACACGCACATGTCGCAGTTCATCCGGATGTCGCCCGTGAGTGCCTCGCTGTAGCGCGCGGCGGCAAGCTGGGCGATCTCGTCGCAGTCGCCGAGGACGTCGGCGCAGCGCACGTCCAGGTCACCTGCCGCGCCGTAGCCGCTCGCCTGGGCCGCGACGCGGTCCGGCAGCACACCGGGAAACAGGAAGTAGCGGGCCACCACGATGCGCCGGGCCCCCAGCCTGCGGCAGCGGTCCAGGCCTTCGGCGACGTCCGGCCGCGCCAGGGACACGAACGCGGTCTCCGCCAGCGCCACGCGGAGCGGCCCTGACTGCTGCGTCTCCCACAGCAGCCGCGTGGTCTTGTGCATCTCCGCGTTCGCGTCCGGGTCGGTCGAGCCGCGGCCCACCACGAGCACCGCAAGTTGCCCTGCCCGGCCGCCGGTGACCGCCGGGGCCGCGGCGCGCTGGCCCGCCACCGCGCCGATCCTGTCCGCGAGCAGGCTGAGCAGGGCCGGGTGCGGGCCGAGAGGCCGGCCGTAGGCGAAAGACATGCCGTGATGGCGGTCGCGCTGCGCGGCAAGCGCGGCGGGGATATCGCCCTTGGCGTGGCCGGCCGCGCCGAGCACGACGGGGACGGTCACCACGCGCCGGTGGCCGCGTGCGGCCAGGTTGTCGACCGCTGCCGACAGCGGGGGGTCGGACAGTTCGATGAAGCCGCCGGCAACGTCGACCGAGCGCGCCGCAAGCAGGGTCGCCACGCGCACGCAAAAGGCTCGGAAGGCGGCGGCACCCGCCGGATCGGCGCTCCCGTGCCCGGCCAGCAGCAGCGGCGGCCTCACCGGACACCGCCGGGTCCGGGCGGCCGTTCCCGCGGCGCGCCTGCGGGTGCGGCGCGGGTGCCGCCGCCCGCGCTCGAGTGCGCCTGTTCGCCTGCGCCCGCCGTCGCGGCGTCCCCGGCCGCCAGGACACGCACCAGGGCGTTGAGCGCGGCCGCGGCCACGGCGGAGCCGCCCTTCTCCGACTTGTTCGTGAGCGCGGGCAGGCCGCTGGCACGCAACGCGTCTTTCGCCTCGGCCGCGCCCACGAACCCCACCGGCAGCCCGATCACCAGCGCGGGCTGAACGTCCCTGCTGAGAATCTCCGCTATCGCCGTCGGCGCGCATCCCACTACCCACACCGCGCCCGGGCCGGCGTCACCGAACGCCAGCCGGACCCCGGCCGCGGCGCGGGTGATCCCGACCGTGCGCGACAGCCGCGTGGTCAGCGACTCGCCGATCTTGCAGATGACAGGGTGGCCGGTGATCGCAGCGGCCACCATCGCCACGTCGGCGACCACGGGCGCCCCGGCGGCGAGCGCCGCGACGCCCGCGGCGAGCGCGGCCTCGTCGCAGACAAGGTCGGTGGCATAGTCGAAGTCCGCGCTTGCATGGATGACCCGCTCCGTCACCGCCCGGCTGAGTGGTGGCAGATGACTCAGATCGATGCGCGAGCGCAGGATCCGGTAGGACTCCGCTTCGATGGGATGCACTTGCTCACCGGTGTTCACGCTGTCTCCCCCTCACCAGCCGACCGTGAATGTGCCATTGCGGGTCCGATCGGACCCGCAATGGCACATTCACGGTCGCAGTAGGGGCCGGGATCGCTGGTGAAGCTGATCGCGTCGGCCGGGCATACCTCGATGCACTCGGCGCAGCCGTTGCACCGCCGGGCCAGCACCGCCAGCGGGCCAGCGCCGCCAGCCGCGCGCTCAGCCGGGCGGATGGCGCGCTGCGGGCAGGTCAGCAGGCATGCGCCGCAGCCCTGGCAGGCGGCTGTCACGACGATCATCGTTGCCTCCAGCGGTAGCCCCGGGGCGTCACCATCCGGCCCGCGATGATCCGCGTCGCGGACGAGCCGACGACCACCAGCGTGCGCATGTCCACCTCCGCGGGGTCGAACTCGGCGAGCGTGCTCAAGACGACGCGCTGCCCGGGCCGTGATGCGCCGGCGACCATGCCCACCGGTGTGTCCGGTGCGCGGTGGGCCGCGAGCAGCGCAAGTGCCTTCGCCAGATGGCCGGCGCGGGCGCGGCTGCGTGGGTTGTAGAAGCAGACGACGAAATCGGCCTCGGCGGCGGCGCTGATCCTGCGTTCGATCGCCTCCCACGGCGTGTGCAGGTCCGAAAGCGAGATCGCGGCATGGTCATGGCCCAGTGGCGCGCCGAGCGCGGCCGCGGCGGCGAGCGCGGCGGTAACGCCTGGCGCGCCGCAGACGTCGATCTCGCGGCCGGCGAATTCGAGGGCCGGGCTTGCCATGGCATAGATCCCGGCATCGCCGGAGCCGATGAGGGCGACGGCGTGGCCGGCCCGCGCCTGCGCGACGGCCGTGGCCACCCGTTCCTCCTCCGCGCCGATCTGGCTGGCCAGGACCCGGGTGCCCGGGCGAAGCAGATCGCGGATCTGGTCCACGTACTGGCTGAGGCCGACGACCACGCTGGCGCGGCGAAGTTCACCGACGCTTCGTGGAGTGATCAAGTCGCGTGCCCCGGGACCGAGACCGACAAGGGCTAGCCGACCGCGCGGCGGCCGCCGCGCGATCGCCACCGTGGCGTGCGGGCTCTTGGCCTTGTGCGCCGCGAGCACGGCGCCTTCGCCCGCGGCGAGCAGCGCGGCCGCCTCGGCGACGCTCGGCGTGCCGATCGCGGCGCGCACCGTCTCGCTGGGGTTCGGCACCACGACCATCGCCAGATCCGCGGGCGCGAAGCCGGTCAGTTCCCAGCCGCGCTGGCTCGCGGCCGCTACCAGCCCGCGCTCGCCTCGTTTCAGGTCCACGGTGGCGACCCGGCGGACGCAGTCAGCCGACAACCCGGCGTCTTCCAGGGCCTTGTCCATGAGGTCGCCCATCTCGGCCGCGGTGACGCCACGGCTCGCGCCGGCGCCGAGCACGAGCGACGGCGGCCGGTACAAGACCATCGGCGGCGCGGGCCGCGCGCTGGTGGCCGGGACGCGGTCGCTGATCACGATCGCAGGGATGCCTGGCTCAGGTGCCGGGGTGCGCACCACGTTGGGCGGCAGGGCGGGCACCGGCCAGTTCTGATCCATGCTCAGCGTCACCCGCCCGGCGGACAGGACCGCCGCACCGACCTCGGCCAGCCGGCTGCCGGGCGCGACGCGCAGGCCGCTGCCCGCACCGAACTCGTCCAGCGCCGCCACACCCGCGGCGTCGCTGGCAGTGGTGATCACTGCCGTCGCGCCGAGCACGTCCGCGATCTTACTGGCGAGCGCGTTGGCGCCGCCCGCGTGCGCGCCCGCGACCGGAACCGCGAACGTCAGCGCCTCGTCGACGCATACGACGCCGGGGTCGGCGGCCTTCGACGTGAGCAACGGCGCGATCAGCCGCACGGTGGCTCCGACCGCGAGGAAGCAGACGACCTGATCGCATTCGCCGAAGGCGCGCGCCAGCGCCCGTGGGGCCGGGCCTTGGTACGTACGGCTTTCCGGCCAGAGCGCGGCGAGCCGAGCGGCCGCGGCGCGCCCGGCCGCGGTGACCGCGATCAGGCCGATCACCGCAGCTCACCCCAGAGCACGAACACCGGGTTGGCCGCGGCCATGCGGATCGAACCGCCCGGCAGGCCGGCGAGCCTGGACGCCTGCAGCGCCGTGCCGTCCACCGCATAGCCCAGGCCCGCCAGCAGGTCGCGCACCGTGCGGACCCGGTCGACCGACGCGAGCGCTACGACGACACGGGCCGGATGGGCCGCTGCGGCGGCGGCGAGCACATCGTCACCGCCGCCCCCGGCGAAGACGGCGTCGGCGGGGAGCAGATCAGCGAAGATACCGGGCGCGGCGCCCTGGGCAAGCTGGAGGCGCACGCCGTGCGCACCGGCATTCGCGCGGATGCGCGCGCACTGGGCGGGGTCGGCCTCGATGGCGATCACGTGTGCACCGAACCTCGCGCACTCGACCGCGACCGAACCCGAGCCCGAGCCGACGTCCC
>WNGJ01007847.1_pt1 | contig 28832 bp, 30 predicted proteins | sample 5400611 | NCBI WGS metagenome assembly WNGJ01 (sample SAMN13153375, study PRJNA577476) | soil metagenome | isolation source: 40 cm soil or saprolite under Garry oak tree replicate 1 | place: USA:California | collected 2016-06-15
AGCGGGGTCGCGAGCTCGCGATCGATCTCGGCACGGCGAACACACTCGTCTTCGTTCGCGGCGAGGGAATTGCCGTGTTCGAGCCTTCCGTCGTCGCGATCGACGAGGTAACGGGCCGGGTCCACGCGGTCGGCGAGGAGGCGCGCCGCATGATCGGGCGCACGCCGGCGACCATCCGTGCGATCCGCCCGTTGCGGCACGGGGTGATCGCGGATTTCGACGTGACGGCCGACATGCTGCGCTACTTCATCCGGCGGGCCGGCGGCGGAGGTGGCCTCTCCTATTCGCACGTCGTTCTCTGTGTGCCGAGCGGGACAACCGACGTCGAGCGGAACGCCGTCGAGGAGGCAACGCTCGCCGCCGGCGCACGCAGAGTGTCGCTGATCGAGGAGCCGATGGCTGCAGCGATCGGTGCAGGACTACCCGTCGCGGAGGCGCAGGGAACGATGGTCGTGGACATCGGCGGCGGTACAACCGAAGTCGCGGTTCTCGCGCTGGGCGGCATCGTGGTGTGGGAGTCGATCCGCGTCGGCGGCTACGAGCTCGACGATGCGCTCGTTCGACATGTCGATGCGAACGCGCGCCTGCTCATCGGTCCCGAGACCGCCGAGGCGGCGAAGATCGCTTGCGGCGCCGCGTGGCCGTTGCCGGAGACTCTCGAGACGCAGGTCGCCGGACGTGACCGCATCACCGGACTGCTTCGACGGAGCACGATCGATTCGAACGAGGTGCGTGCCGCAATCGCGCAGCCGATCGAAACGATCGTCGACGCGGTGAAGCGCACGCTCGAATCGACGCCGCCCGAGCTCGCCGCAGACGTCGGGAGCCACGGCATCACGCTCGCCGGGGGCGGCGCACTATTGCGCGGGCTCGATCGGCTGCTGAGCTCGGAAACCGGGCTGCCCGTCATAGTCGCGGACTCGCCGCTCGAGTGCGTCGTGCTCGGCGCCGGTAGCAGCCTCGAGGAGAGCGAGCTCCTTGGCCGGAGTTCGAAGAAGCGCCCGCCCTTCGGCCGTCGCCGCCGGCGCGGTCGACGTTGAGGACTCACATCTCAGCTTGACTGCCGCAGCGATACTGAACCGATGATCGCGCCCGTCCCTCCGGCTCGCCATCTCCTCCGCGCCAAGGACCTGATCGACGGTCGCTACCGCGAGCCGCTCGACGTGCCGGCACTCGCACGTGCTGCGCGGCTCTCGACCGCGCACTTCAGCCGTGAGTTCCGGCGGGTCTTCGGGGAGACGCCCCACCGCTACCTCCTGACCCGCCGGCTCGAGCGCGCTGCGGCGCTGCTTCGCAACACCGACCGCACGGTCGCGGACATCTGCCTCATGGTCGGACTGAGCAGCGTCGGCTCGTTCACGACGAGCTTCGGCCGGGCGTTCGGCATGTCGCCCACCGCCTACCGGGCGAGCTACCCGCCGGCCTCCACTCGCATTCGGATTCCGACCTGCGTGCTCCGCGCCTACGCGCGCCCGCCATACAGCAGTTTTCGAGAAGACAACGGCGATCGACCCGGCTAACGTCGTCCCGACTGTTCCACGAGATCGGAGGACGACATGCTGAAGACACTCACCAACGTCAACGTCTGGGTCCATGACCAGGACGAAGCCCTCGCGTTCTACACCGAGAAGCTCGGTATGGAGGTCCGCGACGACGTGACGGTTCCCGAGCTGGGCAACTTCCGTTGGCTGACGGTCGGCCTGCCGGGCCAGGACGTTGCTCTCGCGCTCATGGCCGTACCAGGGCCGCCAGTGTTCGACCAGGAGACGCGCGACCAGATCACAGCGCTGATGGCGAAGGGCGCCGCTGGCGGGCTCTTCTTCTCCACGGATGACGTGAAGAGCACCTACGAAGAGCTCAAGAAGCGTGGCGTCGAGTTCCAGCAGGAGCCGACCGAGCAGCCCTACGGCATCGACGCAGGCTTCCGCGACCCGTCAGGCAACCAGGCTCGAATGATGCAGCCGAGGTAGGCCGCACCATTCGAAAACGCGATCCTCAGCGAACGGCCGCGCGGTTGAAAGCGCGAATGGAGATCACCGTCAGCGCGGCGGCGAAGAAGGCGACGACAGCGAGGCTGAGCGTTGCCATCGTCGTCGCGCTGTGCATGCTCCAGATGTTGTGGAGCCCGCTGCTGTCTCCAAGCAGCCCGTAGCGGACGAGCGCGAGCCCGTGTGTGAGAGGGAGGAACTTCGCGAACCAGGCCAGGAACCCGGGTAGCGCGCTGATCGGAAACAGCGAGCCGGCCAGGAACCAGGGCACGATCGCGATCGCGGGAAGGCGGGCGATGTACTCCTCCGCCTTGGGGACCTTGGGGACGCGACTCGCAAGGGTTTCTCCCACGCCGTACATGCCGACCGTGAAGAGCGCCGCGGCGGCAACGAACCAGACGACGCCCGTTGCGGTGGCGTTGAAGTGAATCCCCCTCGCGACGGCGGCAGCGATCAGCACCGCAACCTGCAGGGCGGTGATCGCGAACGCGACGGCGAGGTTGCCGAGCACGAGCAGTGAACGCGGGATCGGGGCGGCGAGCAGCTCGCGCTGAGCGCCGCCGTCCCGATCGACGATGACGCCGAGGCCCGCGAACATCGTGTTGAGCGGAATGAGCAGGCCGATCGTCCCCGTCGCGACGAAGGCCTCGTAGGCAGCACTGGTGTGAAGCGCCTGCTTGAGCGCGGGTGCGATCACGAGCGCGAACAGGATCGGAGTGAGCAAGGGCACGACCAGCTCGCGCGGCGTGCGGACGCTGAGCTGGAAGCGTCGCGCCGCCAGCGTTGCGAGCGGCGCGAGCGGGTTGTGTCGCGCCCGCGGGCGGGGCAGCGTCATTTCCGGGCTGATGGCAGTCATGTTTCTCTTCCTTTCAGGCGGCGTCGGCGAGACGCGCGCCGGTGAGTTGTAGGTAAACGTCGTCGAGAGTCGGTTGCCGGGTGCTGATCGAGCTGGCGGCAAGATCCGCATCGTGGATGGCAGAAATCGCGTGCGCAGCGGTGCGGTCGTGCAGCGGAACGGTGAGGGTGGAGCCGACGGTGAATGCGTCGTCGCCCGCAATGCCGCGCGTGCGAAGTGAGGAAAGCGCTGTCGCAGCATCGCCGTTCACGCGCAGCTCGACGAGCTCATGGCCGAGGCCGGCCAGTAGAGCGCGGGGCGTGTCGAGTGCGACGATCTTGCCGGCGTGGATGATCGCGATCCGGTCACAGAGCCGCTCGGCCTCGTCGAGGTAGTGGGTCGTCAGCATGATCGTGATCTCGCTGCGATCGCGTAGACGTCCGATCACGTCGAGGAGCTCGTGACGAATGCGCGGGTCGAGCCCGACCGTCGGCTCGTCGAGGAACAGCACCTGCGGCTCCGAGACGAGTGCGCGAGCGATCTCGAGCCGCCTGCGCTCGCCGCCGCTGTAACTTCCGACCGGCCGGTCCAGCAACTCGGCCAGACCGAGCGTCTCGGCGAGCTCACCGACGCGGCTGCGGGCCACAGAGGGGTCGGTGCGCCAGAGTCGCGCATGGATGTCGAGGTTGCGCCGCCCGGCGAGCGTGCGGTCGACGACCGGTTCCTGGAAGACGACGCTGCTGACGCTCCGGGCTGCGAGCGGCTCGCTCGCAACGTTGTAGCCGGCCACGCGTGCGCTGCCGCTCGTGGGGGCGATCGTCGTGGTGAGCATGCCGATGGTGGTCGACTTGCCCGCTCCGTTCGGGCCGAGGAGGCCGAACACTTCCCCGGCCGCCACCTCGAAATCGATGCTCATAACGGCCTCGACGCCGCCGGGGTAGGTCTTTCGCAACTGGCGCACGCTGATCGCCGGCTGCTTGACTCGTGGAATGGACTCGGATCTCGATTGCATGGGTTTCTCCTCGTTCAGGTGGATGGGCGTCACAACGGCCGCCTCTGATTCGTCACACCTATGACGGAACACGACGGAAGGATGTGACGGTGAACGAGCAGTCCTGGCAGCTAGAGCAGTTCGAGCGCTACCGCCCGCACCTGCAGGCGGTCGCATACCGGATGCTCGGTTCGGTCACGGAGGCCGACGACGCTCTTCAGGAAGCGTGGATCCGACTGAGCCGCGCCGATACCGACGACGTCGACAACCTCGGCGGCTGGCTGACTACCGTCGTCGCCCGCGTCTCCCTTGACATGCTGCGCTCGCGCCGCTCACGCCAGGAGGACTACGTCGGCAGCTGGCTGCCAGAGCCGATCGTCAGCCTCGACGACGAAACCAACCCCGAGCAGGAGGCGATCCTCGCCGACTCGGTCGGTCTCGCGCTCCTCGTGGTTCTCGAGACGCTCACGCCCGCGGAGCGGCTCGCCTTCGTGTTGCACGACATGTTCGCCGTGCCGTTCGAGGAGATCGCGCCGATCGTCGGCCGCACACCCGCCGCCGTGCGCCAGCTCGCCAGCCGTGGCAGGCGCCGCGTGCAAGGTGCCGAGCCGAGCCCCGACACCGATGTCCGGCACCAACGCGAGATCGTCGACGCCTTCCTCGCCGCCGCACGCGGGGGAGACTTCGACGCCCTGCTGTCCGTGCTCGATCCCGACGTCGTCTTCCGCGCCGACCCCGGCAAGATCCAGAGACTCGCGCGGCCGCCGATCACCGGCGCTACGGCCGTCGCAACCGAGCTGCTCTCGCGGGCGCCGCGGTTCGCGCCGCTGGCACGGCCGGCCCTCGTCAACGGCACTGCCGGGCTGGTCGTCGGACCCGAGGAGAAGCCGTTCGCCGTCGTCGGCTTCACGGTGGCGCGGGGCCGAATCGTCGCTATCGACCTGATCACAAATCCCGACAAGCTCGGCGGCATCCCCGGAGGGGCGTGATCGCCAGACACTCGACAAGAGAGTGGACCCGAGCACACCGAGAACGATCCCGGCATCACACTCCTCACCCTCGCCTACGAGCGCCTCGAGCTGGAGTGAGTCCGTAACGGCGGCTAGGCGAGGTTGAAGCGGTAGACGTGCACGTCGTGCGGACCGAACCAGTCCTTGAAGCTGCCGTTCTGCACCTGTACGTACCTGAACTGCTGTATGTCGGGCTGGATCGGCGGGGGCAGCGGGTCCTGCGCGTACTCGAACATGGCCTGCCCGACCGCAAGCTGTCCACCACCCTGCTTAGGCGGTAACCCGGAGAACGTGACGCGACTCGTGGTGCCGCCGCGCCGGACGGCGATGACGTACAGGAAGTTGCCGCTCCGCCGCGCCGTCAGCTCCATGCCTGCAGCACTTGCTGTCACAGCGGTCTGGGCGACCGGCGCGATCAGTGCAGGAAGGATGGAAGGTGAGGTCAACTCGACGAGAAGCGGCCGAAGCACGAGCTCCCAGAACGTCCAGTTCCAGCCGAGCTGAGCGTCGCGGGGTCGCATGACCTGTGTGAGCTGACCGCCGAAGAAAACAAGACCTCTGGCACCGTCGACGATCGCCTGGTACGCCATGAACCGTTCTTCCTGGAGCGCCGGAAAGCGTGGAACGAGGCCCGGACGCTGTTGATTCGGCGTGATTCCGCTCCAGGCGATCTGAAGGGTCATCCAGACCGGTTTGCCGCCGGCCGCGTCGACCATCTTCTTCGTCACGTCGCCGACGACACTGATGTCCTTGTTGGGCAGGTCGGAATGCTGACCGGGCGGATAAGCGACCGGGTAGATGTCCGCGCCCGTGATGTCGAACGCCGGCCGGTACGGAACGAGGCTCGCCACCGAACCGAGCGGAGCCTGCGTGATCACTACCGGGTGATCGGGATCGATGGTTCGCAGTTTCGTCCTGGCACGGGTGAGTCCAGCCGGGGCGACCCCGCCCCACGCAGGTTCGTCGACACCCTTATAGGCACCAAGAGCGGGGTGCGTCTTGAGCCCGTTGGCGATTCTCACCAACAGCTGCTCGGGGACTGACGGCTGGCCACCAGTTGCCGTAGGCAAGTCGCCTGCATTTCCCAGCCGGGGCCAGCAGTACATGCCGTGCGCCGCGGCGGCGTCCATGCGCCCACGCTCCGTCGCGATCTGGCTGTCGATCTGCGCCAGGCTCCATTCGCGGAAGCCGCGGGAAGACCTTCTGCCCGTCGATCACGATGCAGCCGGTCGAGTCGATTGCAACGATGGACATCGACCACAGACGCTAGCGGGAGCATCGAAGCTGAGAATCGCGCCGCCGGTCGGGGCAGGCTCGGCCCGGCTCCTCCGCAAAAAGAGCCAGAACGCAGGACTCACCACCAAAAGAGAGAACCCGAGCGTCAATCCGCGGGGCAGCGGGCCTCGCGCTCAGAGGAGGAATCTATGGAAGCTGGAGTCGCCGTCGGCCGGCCGCGTAGCGTCGCGCGGTGGGCTGTTCTCGGAGGTGTCCTCTACGTCACCCTGTTTGTCATCGGGACCATCGTGACCTTCAGCGGTGCGCCGTCCGGAGATGCTGCGCCGGCGAAGGTCATCCAGTGGTATTCCGACAGCGGCCACCGGGACCGCATCCACATTGGCTGGATCCTGATCGGCCTCGCCGTCTTCTTCTTGCTCTGGTTCATCGGGGCCCTGCGTCGAGCCGTGAGCGCCGTCGACGGCGAGGGAATCCTCACCGGGGTGGTGACCCTCGGCGGCGGGATCTACGCGGCGCTTGCGCTCGCCTCAGTCGCGCTGAGCGACGGGATCAGGACGATGAGCGACGACACGTACCAGCACCGCGTGTTCCCCGAGCTGATCCACGCCGCGGGCGACGCGACCTGGGTCATGCATGCCACCGGCGCGGTAGGGCTCGGCGGGATGATCATCGCCGCTTCGCTGGCATTCATGTGGGGAGCGGTCTGGCCCAAATGGGCCGGTTGGGTCGGCGTCCTCGTCGGTATCCTCGCGCTCGCCTCGATCGCGTTCTTCCCGCAGTTCCTGTTCCTGCTGTGGATCCTGGTCGTGTCACTCTGGATGTTCCTCCGCCATAACTCGCTCAGCAAAATTGCTTCCTCGATCTAGCCGACGAAGCCAGGAGCGGTGCGGGTCAGGTCGAAAGAGCGTTTTGCCCAGGGTTTCCCTCGGGTTGTTGTTTCTCCCCTGGCAGCCCGAGCTGCGGCCGTGAGCTGTAGACGACCGCGCCCTGGGCACGATCTCTGCCTCAGCTGAGATTGCTTGTGGGGGAGCCGAGCGGCTCCCCCACAAGCTCTGCCCTAGGCCGCGATGTCCAACACCGGCTCTACTTCCTCCACCTGCTCGAGCTCGTCGCGCCGGATCAGGGTCAACGCGGCGATGATCCCGAGGCCGGCGATGATCACCCCGGCGATGAAGGCGCTATGGAAGCCGTCGACGAGCGCCGTCGCATGGTTCGAGCCGCTCGCGAGCGCGCTAGAGGTTCGTGAGGTCGCGATCGTCGACAGCGCTGCGATCCCGAGTGCGCCGCCGATCTGTTGCGATGTGTTGATCAGGCCCGAGGCGAGCCCCGCCTCCGCGGGCTGGATGCCGGCGAGGGCGGCGATCGAGATCGGCACGAACGAGAAGCCGAGGCCGACGGCGATCAACAGGAAGCCGGGGAGCAGGTCACCGAGATACGACCCGCCGACCGACACCTGAGTGAAGTAGAGGAGGCCGCCGGTGAGCGACGTCATCCCGATCGCGAGCACCGGCTTCACGCCGATCCGGGTCACGAGCTGCGCCGCGACTGCAGACGTGAAGATGGCCGTACCCGCGACCGCGAGGTACCCGACGCCGGTCTTCATCGGCGAGTAGCCGAGCACCTGCTGCATGTAGAGCGTCAGCATCAGGAACAGCGAGAAGGTTGCCGTGCCCAAGATGAAGCCGGCGACGTTTGCGCCGCTCACCGTCTTGATGCGAAGGATGCCGAGGCGCATCAGCGGCTCGGAATGGCGCATTTCCCAGACGACGAACCCGATGAGCAGAACGAGCGACGCCGCGAAGAAGCCGACGGTCCTACCGGCGAGCCAGCCGTCCCGACCGGCCTGGGTGATCGCGTACACCAGCGACGAGAGCCCACCTGTCACGAGCACCGCGCCGAGCGCATCGAAAGACTTGACGCGCGCGTCCCGGCTCTCTTTGAGCAGGATCGGCGCCAACACGAAGGACGCCACGCCGACGGGAACGTTGACGAAGAAGATCCAGGACCAGCTCAGCGCGCTCGTCAAGATGCCGCCGAGCAGCACACCGGCGGCAGCGCCGAAGCCGCCGACGGCGCCCCACACGCCGAGCGCGATGTTCCGCTCCCGACCCTCGACGAACGTCGTCGAAAGGATGGACAGCGCCGCAGGGGTGATGACCGCCGCGCCGAGACCCTGCACGGCCCGTGCCGCAATGAGGGATGTCTCGGACCACGCGAGACCGGCGAAGAGCGAGGCCAGCGTGAAGACAACGAGGCCGACGAGGAAGATGCGCCGGCGTCCGAGCAGGTCGGCGGCACGCCCACCGAGGAGCAGGAACCCGCCGAACACGAGCGCGTACGCGCTGATCACCCATTGCAGGTTCTGCTGAGAGAAACCGAGATCGACCTGAATCGAAGGCAACGCCACGTTCACGATTGCGATGTCCAGGACGACCATGAACTGGACGACGCTCAAAAGCGCCAGTGCCAGCCATTTACGTCGATCAGAAGTCACCATGTCGTCCGTTTTCCTTTCGCTTGGGCAGGGAAGACTTTCAACCTACCAGAGGGAGCTTGTTTTTTGCAAGTAGATCCTTCACAACAGCAAGCCCCGGCGCTACACTGGGCACGTGAGCAAGCGCTACGAGCAGTACTGCCCCATTGCCCATGCCCTCGGGCTGGTCGGGGAGCGCTGGTCGCTCCTGATCGTGCGTGAGCTGCTCCACGGCCCGAAGCGCTACACGGATCTCGCCGCGAGCCTCCCCGGCCTCGGCACGAACATTCTCGCCGCGCGTCTGAAGGAGCTCGAGAGCTGCGGGGTCTTGACGAAGCATCGGCTCGATCCGCCGGCGGCGTCGCAGGTCTACGAGTTGACGCCCTACGGCGAGGAGCTCAAGCCGGTCATGCGCACGCTTGCTCTCTGGGGGCTGCGCTCGATCGACCCGCCGACCGAGGAGGACGACCTTGCTCCCGGCTGGCTCTACGGCGCCCTCGACACGGTTTTCGCACCGATTGCCCCGCCAGGTTCGTTCGAGTTTCGGATCGGCACCGAAGTCGCAGGGCTCGTCGACGGCGAGCCGCGACGCGGCTCGATCGAGGACCCGGACGTCGTCGTCGAAGGCGAAGTCGATTCCTTCTATTGGCTCTTCGTCGAGCGGCGCTGGGACGCGGTCAAGGTCGAGGGCGACCGGGAGCTCCTCGAGCGCATGTTCGATGCCGCGGCCGCGCCGCTCCCGGGCAATTCCGTGTTGGTCTGACGACCCGCGCACCATGAGATCCAGCTTGCCCACGGCAGCTGGGCTGGCCAAGGGTCTCAACCGGTCAATCTGACGTTCGGATAACCGCACCTCGCGGCGTCGAGGTTGACAACGCCTTGGTGGCTATGCGAGCTGCTCGAGCCGTTGACGCGCGGCCTCGGCGTCGGGCAGCACGCCCTTCCGCTCGAATGCATCGACCGCCTGCTCGTAGGAAGCGCGCGCCTGGTCGACACGACCTGCAAGCTCGAGCACCTCGCCGAGCGCCGACTGCGCTTGCCCGCGGTGCAGCCACCAGTCTGTCTGCTCGACGATCTCCACGCCCTCACGAGCCAGCTTCTCGGCCTCCTCGAACTCACCGCGGTGCGCGAGCACGCGCGCCCGTACAGCTCTCCACCGGAACTCCGGATCGAAGTCCCCCTCCATGGCAGGTCGGCCGTCGTCCTCGCCCACTCGTCGGCCTCCTCGTAGCGGCCCTGGCGACACAGGGCCTCGGCCAGGAACCCCGCCACTGTCGACCGAAAGCCCTGCTCCCCGAGCCGCTCAAGCCGGTCGGCACCTTCGCGTGCGGCAGCTTCTGCCTCCTCGAGGCGGCCTGCCCGCATCCGCAGATCGGCGAGGCTCATCCCCGTAGCAGCACCGAACAGCTCGTTGCCGAACTGGCGATAAAGCTCTACGCCCGCAGTGTGCTCGCCCTGCGCGGCCTCGGCCTCCCCGAGAAAGGAGAGGTAAAGCGACCGGGCGATTCGCAATGACGGCTCGATCGACGTTCCCTGGTACTTCGTGAGCAGCTCGTCGCAAACGCGAAGACCATCGGGAGCAGCCCCGAACCCCCAGGCTTCCATGATCACCGGCAAACCGACCGACAGCCCGATCAGCCGGCGATTTCCCGCTCTGCGGGCGTGCTCCATCGCGGTGCCGTGGGAACGGACCGACAGCTCCGACCGACCGAGCCAGCCCTCGAGGTTCCCCACGAGGTACCAGGCTTCTGCAAGGCCCGGCTCGTCGTCAAGCTCGTCAAGCTTCGCGATCTCGAGGCGCGTAGCCTCGAGGGGAGACGCGAAAGCCGCTCCGGTGATAACCGCGACGGACACGCGCCCTACCCGACCGCGCGCCGCCAACGCATTCTCCCCTGCCCCCTCGGCCTCCTCGACGCAGCGAGAGAAGATTTCGTTCGCGCGCTCGAGCTCGCCGGCGTCGTGGAGCGCATATCCGAGCGCGATCGAACATTCGAGCCCGAGCCGGTCCCCTGGCGGCAGCAGGTCGGTGGCACGGGCGAGCAGGCTGACCGCCGCCGGTATGTCTCCGCGCTCGTACGCACGGTGGCCGGCCCGCCCGAGCAGCTGGCCTGCACGGCCGGCGAGGGCTCGCAGCTCGTCATCGACCGGGCCAAGCTGCTCCTTCAGCCGGAACGCCTGCTCGAAGTGATAGCCGACGATCTCCTCGTACTCACTGCGATTCGTCTCGAGCCAGCGTCCGAACCGCTCGTGCAGCTCCGAGCGCAACTCCTTCGGCATGCCGTCGTACGCGGCATCGCGAATCAGCTGGTGCCGAAACCGGAACGCATCCTCGATGGGGAAGATGGCCGAGCGATACGGTCGAATCAGCTCCTTGCGCACGAGCCCCGGCAGAGCCGAACTCTCGCCACCGATCTCCATGAGCGCAGTTCGCCAGAATTCCTTGCCGATCACCGAGGCGCGTTCTGCGGCAATACGCTCTCCCGATGGGAGCTGTTCGAGCCGCGTGGCGAGTAGCGCCTGGATCGTGGGCGGGACGATTACATCGCCGTTGCCGTCGTTCTGCGCGAGCAGCGCGAGCATCTGCTCCACGAACAACGGATTCCCTTCGGCCGACGCCGTGATCCGTTGCCGGACCCGGTCCGAGAGATCCGACCCGACGAGGAGGTTCTCGATCAGCGTCTCCGCCTCCTGTTCGGAGAGAGGCTCGAGAAGGATCGTGGCCGCATTCATCTTCCCTCCTCCCCAGCCGGGGCGGGAGTCGAGGAACTCGGGCCGCGCCATGCAGAGGAGAAGGATTGGGGCCTCTCGGCTCCAGTCGGCTATGTGATCGAGGAGATCGAGAAGAGTCGGCTCCGCCCAGTGGACGTCGTCGACGATCAGCATTACCGGGCGACTAGCGGCGAGCGTCTCTATGAGCCTTCGTACGGCGCGGAAGGTGTCTTCGCGCGACACGACCTCTTCGCTCGCCAGCCCGATAGACGTCGAGACCGTGTTCACGAGCCCTCGTGCCTCAGCATCCGCTGCGAGCACTCGACCGAGCTCGGGATCCGCGGCGATCTGCTCGAGGATCTCGACGAGTGGAAAGTACGTGATCCCGTCGCCGTAGGCGAGACAGCGTCCCCGCAGGACGATCGCGTCACGTTGCGACTCGACGAACTCGAGGACGAGGCGCGACTTGCCGATTCCGGCCGGCCCGAGCACCGTGAAGAGCTGGCACGAGCTGTCGCGCACCGCGCGCGCGTGCGCCTGGACCAGTTGCTCCAGCTCACCACCTCGGCCGACGAAGGGCGCGTCGAACCGTCGCTCGAAGCCCGGCATGTCGGCTCGCACGCCGAGCAGCCGGTAGGCGAGGAGCGGCTCCGACTTGCCCTTCGCCTCGACAGGCTCGATACGTTCGAGCTCGAGCGCGCCCTCCGCGAGCTGCCGCGTCGCGTCACCGATGAACTTCTCCACCGTGCCGCCGTGCCGCTCTAAGACCTCGCGAGCGAGCGTGAAATACCGCTCCATCACTCGGCGAAGCGACTCCGAGTCAAGTCTTTCGCCGAGTGCAGTCGATCCGGTGACGTCGCAGAAGAGGATGGTCACGGTCTTCCGGACCTCGCGCGCCGACGGCGCTTCTGCCAGCGCGGCTCCACAGGAGCCGCAGAAGCGGAACCCCTCAGGGTTCTCGGAACCACAGCTCGGGCAGACGTTCATCCGGCGAGCGTAACCTGAGGTGATGCCTGCGGGACCAAAGGGCCTTCCCAGCGCCATGGCTGCCGTCGGCCTCGCGGCGCTTGTGCTCGCAGGGCCCCTGAGCGCTGCGACCCCGCGGCTCAGTGTGCACCCGTCAAGCGTGGCGCGCGGTGGCACGGTGACGGTCAGCGGCAAGGGCTGTCGAAGCGGAGATCTGGTCTATCTGATCTCGTCGGCGTTCGTCGGCCACGCATTCGTGCCCCACTCCGTTGCGACGCGAGCCGGCCCGAGCGGTGCCTTCTCGCGACTCGTCCACATCCGGACGGCCATCCGCGCCGGGCGCTACCTGATCACCGCTCGCTGCGGCGGCGGGAACCTCGGAGTCTCCGCGGCTCTCCGCGTCTACTGATTCGCTGCTACAGATCGATTCGTCTGACCTACGAACCGCGCAACGCGGCCAGAAGTTCCTGGTGACGGCGCTCCTCGTCAGGCAGCCCTTCTTCTGCCGGCGAGCGAAAGCGCGTCAGCAGTGCGTTCATGGGCTTCACCACGAAGAAGAACACCGCACCGGCGATCGCGACGAACTGGATGACGTTCGTGATGAATGCGCCGTACCGGAACTTCGCATCGTTGATCGTGAACGTCAGGTCGCTGAAGTTCGGCTTCCCGATGATCATTGCGATGACCGGCATGATCAGATCGTTCACCAGCGAGTTGACCACGGCCGCGAACGCAAGACCCATCACGAACGCAACCGCCAGTTCAACGATGTTTCCCCGAAGCAAGAAATCTCGGAACTCCTTCAACATAACTCCTCCTTCTCGGCTCGATGCTGACTTTGACACACGTTGATCGGAGTCGTGGTCGGCGCGCGTACGCTTCGCGCATGGCATCGCTGGCACTCGTCGTGCTCGGGAGCAGCCGCCGCGACCGCGCGGGCGCCTACCGCATCAGCCGCGCCTGCCGGCGAGTCGTAGCTCGAGCCGCGGAGATGGCGGAGGAGCTCGAGCCGCGCGTCGCCGTCTTCAGCGGTTGGTCGCCGAACGGCGGTGCCTCGGAGGCGGAGCAGATGCAGAACCTCTGGCGCGGTCCGGAGGTTGAGCTCGTCCTCGAGCCGACGGCGTCGACGACCGCGGAGAACGCTGCGCGGACGCTACCGCTCCTCCTGGACCGCCAGATCGAGCATGCCGTCGTGATCTGCGCGCCACCGCACGTCTACCGCGCTCGCTGGTTCTTCCGGCGACTGTACGCCGCGCACGGAATTCGGACGAGCTTCGAAGCCCCGAGAGTCGTTCCCACTCCGTCGGCGGTCATCTGGGAGCTCGGCGCCCTGACCGTTCGGTCGCGCCAGCTGCGCGCAGCCGAGGAAGAGCTGAAGCGGGGACAACGGCAGCCGTGAGTGACACCGTTGTCTTCATTCCGGCGTGGAACGAAGAGGAGAACCTTCCGGCCGTCCTCGACGACCTCGGGCGCGAGCTGCCCGACGCGGACGTGCTCGTGGTGGACGACGGCTCGACCGATCGCACTGCCGAGATCGCGCTCGCACGCGGAGCAGAGGTCCTTTCGCTGGGAACCAACCGCGGTTTGCCGATCGGGATCGCCGCGGGCTACCGCTGGGCGCTCGATGTGACGGTTACGAGCCCTACCGCTACCTGCCGAGCCCCGCGAGACGGGTGGGCACCGGGCTGCTTCGACGAGGAATGAAGCTCGCCCTGCGGCGACCCTTCGCCGACGCGACGAGCGGTCTCTACGCGGTCAACGCGAACGCACTGCCCGTGCTTGCAGAGCCGTTCCGGACGGAAGCGCCCGAGGTCGAAGCCCTCCTCCGGCTGAGCCATGCCGGCCTGCGCGTCGAGGAAGTGCCGGTGAGGATGGAACCACGCGCGAGCGGCGTCTCGAAGCTCCGCGGGCGGAAGGCCGTCAAGGTGACCGCCACCGTGATCGGCACCCTGGTCGTCGCGAGATTTCTCAGAGCGCGGGGATCAGACTGAACCGCCGCATGCCCCGCCCGACATCGGACGGGGCATGCGTGTCGATCTAGGCGAACCGAAGCGCCGGGCCGGCCGCGCGCTTTGCGGCCTTGGCGGCGAACCCTGGGAGAGCGAGCAGGATCAGCGCCAGCACCAGCAGCACGAAGTAGAAGTGCTTCTTCCTCATCAGACTGCGGGAATGGCCGGTGCGGTGACTTCAGGCGTGTACGTCGGGCCGTAGCCGAGAGCCCGTCCGAGCGGAGCGGCCAGTGCGAGGCCCGCTCTTTGCAACCAAGCTGGCGGGTGCGGGAGCTGCACGGTCTCGAAGTGCGCCCGGGCGATCACGGCGAGCCGCAACGGATTCGGCATACCCTTCCGATTGGTCCTGCCGTCTTCGGCAAGCGCGAACATCGTCTCGAGGAGAGACTCGAACCGGAGCGCGGGCCGCACCTCGCAGACGAAGCGCACCTCGTCCTCGCCGGCGTTCCAGAAGCGATGAGGCGTCCCCGGCTCGACGACGGCGATCTCGCCCTGCCCGAGCGTGCGATTCTCCTTCCCGACCTTGATGCCGAGCGTGCCGTCGATCACGGCAAACCTCTCGCTCTGGGATGGATGGAGATGCGTGGCGGCGACGAAGCCGTCCGGCTGAACCGTGCACTCGATCACGACGGATTCGCCGTTCGTGTCCGCCGAGGTGGCATGGAACGTGATGCGCTCGCCAGTGACGGGATTGTGGATCGTGTCTCCGGTGCGGATCATCTCGAGCCTCCTTCGTAGTGTTCGATTGACACTGCGAAGGCTAGGTCCGCACGACCGGGAATTCGTCGGCGCATCGAACGATCTCGCGTCGTCGTGACGTTGATCTTCAGAACGCGGGCGTCATCCTTGCGGATGACCTCGGTCTACTCCGCGTCGCCGCCGGCGAGGCCGCACTCGTAGGCGAGCACGACCGCCTGCACCCGATCCCGGACATCGAGCTTCGTCAAGACGTGCGCCACGTGCGTCTTCACGGTTGTGTCGCTGACGAAGAGATCTTTAGCGATCTCTGCGTTCGAGAAGCCTCGTGCGACGAGCCTCAGCACCTCGAGCTCGCGTGCCGTCAGCTCGGCCAGCTCGGTAGGCAAGGTCCGAACCGACTGCGGCGGCCGGCGGACGAACTCCTCGATGACTCGGCGCGTGATCGACGGCGCCAGCAGCGCGTCCCCCTGCGCGACCGCACGGATGCCGGCCACAAGCTGCTCGGGCGGGACGTCCTTGAGCAGGAAGCCGCTCGCGCCGGCCCTGAGCGCGTCGTAGACGTACTCGTCCATGTCGAAGGTCGTCAGCATCACCACCTTCGTATCCACGCCGTCGGTTGCCAGCAAGCGGCGCGTCGCCTCGATTCCGTCGACCTGCGGCATGCGGACGTCCATGAGGACGACGTCCGGTTGCAGGCGCAGCGCCTCCGTAACGGCCTCCGCGCCGTCCGCAGCCTCGCCGGCGACCTCGATGTCCTCCTCGGCGTCGAGGATCATGCGAAAGCCCGCACGCACGAGCGCCTGGTCGTCGACGATGAGGACGCTCAAGTTCATGGCGTGAGCGGCAGCTTCGCGCGCAGGCGGTATCCGCCTCCCGGTTGAGGCCCGGCGTCGAGCTCGCCACCGTAGACAGACACGCGTTCTCGCATGCCGACGAGACCGTGCCCGCCGCCGTCCCCATTCCCGACGCCGCTGCCGTCGTCCCTGACCGTCACCTCGAGGTGGTTGTCGCCATAGTTGACGAGCACCTCGGCCCGTGTCGCCCGAGCGTGCTTCACGACATTCGTCAGCCCTTCCTGGACGAGTCGATACGCGGTCAGGTCGACACCAGCGGGAAGCTGGATGGCCTCGCCTTCGATGCGCAGGTCGACGGGTAAGCCGGCTTCGCGGGCCTGTTCGACGAGGCGACTCAGGTGATCGAGGGTCGGTTGAGGAGCGAGAGCCGGCGCTTCCTCGGGCCGCCGCAGCACGCCCACCATTCGGCGCATCTCGGCCAACGCCTCGCGCCCGGTCCGTTCGACGACGAGCAATGCCTCGCGCTCGCGTTGCTGATCCGGTCGGAGGAGCCGGCGGACCCCCGATGCCTGCACGGTCATGACGCTGACGCTGTGGCCGACGACGTCGTGAAGCTCACGCGCGATCCGAGCACGCTCCTCTGTGACCGCGGCGCGAGCCCGTTCCTCGCGCTCCCGCTCGGCCCGTGTTGCCCGCTCCTTCGCCTCGTCGGCCTCCACGGACTTGCGGCCGACGCCGAACGCGATCGTCCAGACGATGGTGAAGATGATGCTGGCCACGATGAAGTTCCCCACACCCGACCTGCGCTCGTTGTGGACCACCACCGCGAGGACACATTCGGCGATGGCAAAGCCCGCAACGGCTTGACGACGGTCTCGCAGAGATCCGACCAGAAAGAGCGCCGCGCACCCCACCACAAACGTCACTCCGTCGAAGGGGCCGAGCGTCCTGTCGACAAACGAGGTCAGGGCCGCCGCCACACCCACGGCCGCAGGTGCGCCGAACGGGAAGCGTCGCCGGGCGAGAAGTGGGAGGACGATCGCGAGCATCGCCAGCACGTCGAACCACAGCGGTCCCTCCGGCCCATTCTCGTGCCCCCGGCCGAGGACCGCGCCGGTGAGACCGATGCCGAGCACAGCCAAGATCACAGCGTCGAACCAGTAGCGCCGCGCCAACGGCCAGAGTCTCTTCACGATCTGAAGGTACTCCGAATGCGGGCGCGCCGCCTCGTCCGCCAGGACGATTCGAACATCGTCTCTAAGGACGACGCGGAATCCCCATCGCGGCCGAAGACGGCCCGAGTCCGTCGCCATAGCCTGGTGATGACTGGATTTCACACAGGAGGACACATGAAGATGCAGGGAACTTCGGGATTCGTCGTCGAGACCTCAGGCCTGACGAAACGTTTCGGTGAGCGGGTCGCAGTCGACAACGTCGAGCTGCGCGTCCCGCGCGGCTCCGCTTTCGGCTACCTCGGCCCGAACGGCGCGGGCAAGACCACGCTGATCAGGATGCTGCTCGGCCTCACGCAGGCGACAGCAGGCACGATGAGCCTGCTCGGCCGGCCGGTGCCGGACGAACGCGCCGCAGCACTTGCACGCGTCGGCGCGATCGTCGAGGAGCCCCGCTTCCACAAGCACCTGACCGGGCGCGAGAACCTGACCGTGATCGCGGCTGCACGCGGGCCTGAGGCGCACGACCGGATCGACGGCGCGCTCGAACGCGCCGGTCTCTCCCAGCGGGCGGACGAACGCGTGAAGCGTTACTCGCTCGGTATGCGCCAGCGGCTCGGCGTCGCACGCAGCCTGCTTGCCGACCCGGAGCTCTTGATCCTCGACGAGCCGACCAACGGGCTCGATCCGGCCGGCATCCACGAGTTCAGGGACATGATCCGCGGCTTTGTCGCCGAGGGACGGACCGTGCTCCTTTCCTCGCACCTGCTCGACGAAGCGGGGAACGGACGATTCTGATCGCAACGAGCGACGAGGAACAGGCACTCACGATCCTGTCTGAGCACCGCGGAGTCGAATCCGCCGCCACGGAGTCCATGGGAATCCGCGTCACGCTCACTGCAAATTCGACCGAAGCACAGGACGACATCAGCCGACGACTCGTACTGGCAGGTCTCGCCATACGTCGCTTCGAGCCGGCGCGGGTTTCGCTCGAGCAGCGGTTCCTGGAGATCACATCCCGATTGGAGGAAGCAGCATGAGCACGACAACCGTCACCGCAACGGTTCCGCGGACGCGAGCCCAAAGAAGTTGGCGGCCGCGACTCGTGAGCGCCGAGTTTCTGAAGCTACGCAAGCGGCGGGGCCTCCTGATCTCGGTCTTCGCGCTCACCGTCCTGCCGATGATCATCGGCTACACCGTCCTGCTGACCCTCCACGCCGCGAATCCTGGCAAGCATGGGCCGGCAGGAGGGTTGAAGAACCTGTCGGGCTCGATGGACATGCTGTCCACGCTCAGCATCGTCGCAGGGATCCTTGTCGGGGCGACCCTGGGGGCGGGGGACCTCGGCTCCGGCGTCTTCCGAGAGTTGGTCGTCACCGGACGCTCACGGCTCGCGCTGTTCGCGGCGCGCGTTCCTGCCGGGCTCGGATTCCTGTTGCCGATCGTGGGTGCAGGCTTCGCCATCACGGCGACCGGGTCGATCGTGTTTGCGGGGTCCCTCGAGGCGCCCAGCGCAAGCCTCCTCGTCGGTTCGGCGGCCTGGCTCGGGCTTGTGGCCTCGCTCGCTCTGGTGCTCGCGCTCGGGGTTTCCTCGGTGCTCGGCTCGCGCGGGACCACGATCGGGATCGTGTTCGGCTGGCAGATCGTCGCTGCACCGGTCCTGCTTCAGATCCGAGCGCTCGGGTCTCTCCGCGACGGGCTCCTCGGCGCGGCGACCGACCGGCTGGCGCCGGCTGCTCTCTTCGAAGGCAGCCCCAACGTAAAGATGTCGCTTGCTGCGGCGGTTCTCGTGATCGCTATGTGGACAATCGTCCCTGTCGCGGTCGGCGCGTGGCGAACCTGCACGCGCGATGCGTAAACCCGGGAGGAGACCTACCAGGCGACCTGCAGCGACGCAAGACTGCGGAACAGCGGTACCGGGCGCCAGTACAGCTCCTCGACCGACATCGCAAGCCGAAGACCGGGCAGGCGTCGCAGCAGCGTCGTGAGGGCGACCTCCGCCTCGAGGCGCGCCAGCGGCGCACCGAGGCAGTAGTGGCTGCCGCGACCGAACGCGAGATGCTTGACGTCTTCTCTCGCGAAGTCGAGTCTGTCCGGGTCGGGAAAGCGCGACGGATCGCGATCGGCGGAGCCGAGAATCACGATCACACCTTCTCCTTTGCGAATCGTCTGGCCGCCCAGCTCGACGTCGGTAGCAGCCCACCGGTTCAGCGTCCGCTCGACCGGGCCGTCGTAGCGCAGGAGCTCCTCGATCGCGTGTGACATTCGCGTCGGATCGCGCTCGAGGGCCGCGCGCTGGTCGGGATCTTGGAGCAACGCGAGCACGGCGTTCCCGATCAGGCTCACCGTCGTCTCGTGCCCCGCGATGATCAGCAGCACGACCATGCTGAAGAGCTCCTCCTCGCTCAACGTGTCGCCGCCATCCTCGACCTGAAGGAGGGCGCTGACGAGATCGTCGCCGGGCGTGGAACGCCGCCGCTCGAAGAGCTCACGGAGGTACGCGACGAACTCGTTCGCGCTCGCGCCGAACTGCGCCAGATCTTCGGGCGTGAATGCCGGCGTGACGATCGCGTTCGTCCAGCGCCGGAACCGATCGCGATCCGCAACCGGGATCCCGAGCAGCTCGGCGATGACGGTGATCGGGAGCGGGAAGGCGAACTCGTCGACGAGATCCATCTCGCCGCGCGACTCCACCGCGTCGATCAGCTCGTCGGCGATCTCCTGGATTCGCGGATGCAACTGCTCGACCATCCGGGGCGTGAACGCCTTGGTCACAAGCCTGCGAAGGCGTCGATGGTCTTCGCCGTCCTTATTCAACATGTGGCTGTCGATGAACTGGAGCCCTTCCGGCATGCCGCTCTGGAAAGCCGTCAACTCGTCGGGCGTGAGCGCGAGCGCGGGATCGCGCACGAAGCGCTCGTCGTCGAGGAGGACCGCCAGGGCATCGTCATGGCGGGTGACGAACCAGAGCAGCGTCTCGCCGTCGATCCCAGGCTGGCAGAAGACGGCATCCTCTTCGCGCATCCGCGCAAACGTGGAGTAGGTCTCTGCGCGGAAGCGGTCGCTGTAGAGGTCGTATTTCCTGGCGGTGGTCATCGGTTAATCCTGACGATCTGCGCCGTGCGACTCAACTTCCCGACGCAATGTGCTTGGCGATGTGTCGTGCGTCCCTCCCCACGCCGCCGACGTTCTCCGACGTGAACGCGTACAGGAAGTCCAGCCCGAGGAAGTAGAGGCCGGGCTCGGACGCCACGCCACGCTCGTGCATCGGCTCGCTGTCCTCGCCGAAGACCGGCACGTCGATCCAGCTGAAGTCCTGCCGGAACCCCGTGCACCAGATGACGTTCGCGACGTCGATGACGCGTCCGTCTTCCAGGACAGGCAACCCGTCACGCGCTCCAACGGTTTTGGCAACGCGCTCGACGCCCGCGGCAAGAAGATCTTTCGACTTAACCCGGATCAGCGGAGCACCGTCCTCGAGAACGTGCGGGCGAACCTTCCGGCCAATCGGGGTCTTCACCGTCAGAACTCGAGAGGCGATGAACCAGAGGATCGGCACGACGAAGCGCGCCTTGCGGCTCTCGATGCGGATGGGAACCTCTCCCTTGTCCCTGCCGGAGAGCCAGGTGCGGTGGGTCGCCGACACTTCCATGCCGATATCCGCCCCCGAGTTCCCGGCGCCGACGAGCAGAACGCCGCCGGGGCGCAGCTGGGAAGGATCCCGGTAGTCGCTGGAGTGCATCTGCACGATGCGCGGGTCCAGCTCGGACGCAAAGTCCGGCACCGACGGCTTCCCGTAGAAACCCGTCGCCACGACCACACAGTCGGCTTCGAGCCGCCGCTCGCCGCACTCCACCACATACCGGTCGCCATCCCTCACGAGGCGACTCACAGGCGTCTCCGTTCGAATGGGAAGATCGAACCGCGCTGCGTAGGCCTCGAGGTAGTCGGCCGTCTCGCGCGCAGTCGGGTACGACCAGCCGGGCGCCGGAAACGGCCAGCCAGGCAGCCCGTCGAAGCGTGCGGGGGTGAAGAGACGGAGCGAATTCCAGGTGCGCGTCCGCCAGGAGCCGCCGATCTGCTCGTTCGCATCGAGAATCACGAACGACCGGCCGTCCTTCTTCAAGTAATAACCGATCGCCAGACCGGCCTGACCGCCGCCGATGACGATCGTGTCGAACTTCTCGACTTTCGGGAGTGCATCGCGTCTGCCGTCGATCGCTGTTTCCTGTGTCGCCATGACCGTTCCTCCATCGTCGAATGACCTCGTCAGGACGGTACGGAGGAAGGAAGGCGCGCACATCGCGCGGATTTACCAACTTGCCACTCGAGGCGCGTGGTCATTTCTGACCACGCAAGGGTCACACGAGATCGTGCTCGAACGCAAAAGCGCCGGCAGCGGTCCGAGACGGCACGTCGAGCTTGGAGAAGATGTTCTGCACGTGCCGCGCAACCGTGTGCTCGCTTATGACGAGCGCCACCGCGATCTCTCGATTGCTCTTCCCGCTGGCAACGAGCCGAAGCACCTCCAGCTCACGGGGCGTCAATCCATGCAAGACGCCGCCAGCGGCGTTGGCGTCCAGCGAGACGAGATCGGGCGTTGCCCCCAGCGCTTCGAAGGTGCGTCGAGCCGCCGCGACCTCCAGCGTGTAGGCATCGCCGTCGCCGAGCTTCTGGCAGGCGCGGGCGATCAACACGCGGGTACAGGCCGCCTCGTACGGCGCTTCCAGCTCCTCCCAGGCCTGCCAGGCCTGACGGAGACTTCGCAGGGCGGCTCCGGCATCGCCGTCGACGAGCTCGACAGCTCCTCGAGCCTGCGCGGCCATCGCCTGCAACAGGGCACTCTCATACTCCGCCGCGATCTCGCCGAGCTCGCGGCAAGCGCGTCGCGCCTCGTCGACGTCGCCGACGGCCACCATGGTCTCGACGTAGGCAGGCAGTAGCCCCGCACGCCGCAGCCGCGCCGTCGTCTCTCCCACCACGCGCCGCATTGCCGCGGCTGCCGCGTCCGCGTTCCCTCGTGCCAACCGGAGCAGCGCCAACCCCGGCTGCGGCTCGAACCCGAGCTGACTCGCTTCGCGGTACGCCTCTTTGGCCTCCGAGAACTCACCACGAAGTCGGTGGACCTCGCCTCGGAGATACCACCCCTTGGCCGCAGCCCCGCGATTCATTGCATCCTCGAAGCGGCGGCCTGCCCGTCCCGCTTCCTCCAGGGCCGCCCGCCAGTCGCCGTGAAGCTGCATGAGCTGAGCGCGGTGCACGAGGCAGCGGCCGGTAAAAGCGAGGAGGTCTGGTTGCTGCTCGCACCACCGCGTCAGGGCCGACGTCCACTCCCGTGCACGGCGAACCTCGTAGATCTCTTCACACGCCAAGATCACGCCGCAGTAAACGATTCCGGCGACGATCGGAGAAACCTCCCCCGCCGTTACCGCCACCATTGCCTCGTCCAGGACGCAGAGACCCTCGCGCACGTGGCCGTCCGTGACGAGGAGCGTGCCCTGCACGTGCGCCGCAAGGGCAAAGAGGTCTCGGTCGCCGAAACGTTCGCCGGCCTCCGCTGCCGTCGCGGCCGTAGCGGCGGCACCTTCGTAGTCGCCGGCAGCCTCGTGTTGCAAGGCGACCGGTAGCAGCATGTACGCCCGCTCGACACAGTCGCTCCCATCGCGTTCGACGAGTCGCTGGGCGCGACCGAGCCAACCGCTCGCCGGACCCATCTCTCCGCGGATCGCGAGGTGGGTTCCGATCCAGAACGCGCAGCGCGCTGCTTTCAGTGGCAGTCCGGCATCCGAGTGGCGCCGGCACGCGCGCTCGAGGAGCTGCATCCATTCGTCCTCGCGGCCGAGCATGTAGGCCGAGGTCGCGAGCAACTCGAGATCCTCGGCGGCCAGGAGCGCTTCCTGCTCGACACGCGACAACGACTCGTAGGCCGCGGTCCAGGCCGAGTCCGAGTACGACTCGCGGCCCGCTCGGAGCTGGTCGCTGGTGCCCGCCAACGCTTGAAACGGTAACGCCCGGTTGTTTAAGTTGCGCCTTACGTAAGAATCTGCTTACATAGTGACCCGTGGAGGCCGCACTCAAAGCCATCGCCGCCCCTCGGCGGCGGCAGATCCTCACACTCGTCCGTGAAGACGAACTGAGCGCCGGTGAGATCGCATCCCACTTCGACGTGACGCGGCCTGCGGTCTCCCAGCACCTGAACGTCCTGAAGGAGGCTGGGCTCGTGAGCGAGCGACGCAACGGCACGAGACGCCTGTATCGGGCACGTCCCGAAGGGCTCGCAGAGCTCAAGGACTTCCTCGAGGAGTTCTGGGACATCAGGCTCGAAACTCTGAAACGCGAAGCGGAAAAGGAGGAGCGAAAGAAGCATGGACGCAACCACTGAGACAATCTCGGTCGAGCGCACGATCTCGATCGCAGCCAGTCCGGAGACCGTCTGGGAGTTCTTCATCGACCCGGAGAAGCTCACGCGCTGGAAGGGCATGAAGGCCGACCTCGACCCGCGCCCGGGCGGCGTCTACCTCTGCGAGGTCATTCCGGGCCACACTGCGCGCGGCGAGTACGTCGAGCTCGATCGGCCCCGCCGACTCGTCTTCACCTGGGGCTGGGACAACCAGGAAGGCGTGCCGCCCGGCTCGTCGACGATCGAGGTCGAGCTGACGCCGGAGGGCGACGGCACGAGCCTCCACTTCGTCCACCGCGATCTCCCAAGCGCCGAGTCGGCCGAGTCGCACGCACACGGGTGGGATCACTACCTCCCACGCCTCGAGATCGTCGCGGCCGGCGGCGACCCCGGCGAGGACCCGTGGCTGACCCAGGACATGCAAGCGAGCTAGCAACTAGCTCAGAGAGGAGACACGCAACATGGCCCATCCAGTCCTGCATTTCGAGGTCTCGGGCAAGGACCTCGACAAGCTCAACGGCTTCTATTCCGAGCTCTTCGGCTGGAAGACGCAGAAGGTTCCCGGCGACATGCCGTACGCGATGGTCGAGAAGGAGGACGGCGGAATCGGCGGCGGAATCGGCCAGTCACCGAGCGGCAACGGGCACGTCACGTTCTACGTCGGCGCCGACGACCCGCAGGCCGTCCTCGACAAGGCCGAGCAGCTGGGCGGCAAGACGATCATGCCGGTGACCGAGCTTCCGGAGGTCACGATCGCGCTCTTCGCAGATCCCGAGGGTCACGTCGTCGGGCTCGCAAAGGGCATGTAACTCAGACCAAAGCAGTTCCCGGTGGGTCGCCGGCCGCCAAAGGTCGGCGGCCCAGGGGGTTTGCAAGTGCGATGCTTGTGGCTGATGTCAGCCCGGGAGCGATGTTGTGGTTGAACCTGAAGACGTTTTCCGGATCGAACCGGTTCTTCACTGCCCGTAGCCGTTCGAACCGCTCCGCGCCGAACTCCGTCTCGAGACTTTCGGCGGACGTCTCCGTGGCGTAGTTGAGGTAGCCACCGCCGATCTTCCAGGGATCGAGCGACCTGGAGTACGCACGGGCGACCTCGATCTCGCGTTCGTCTTCGGCCGGCTCGGTCCACACGTTGATGAAGGTGGCGTTCCAACGCGCCTCGCGCCCGGCGAACGCCGTCGCGTCGGAAGGGACGCGGGTCGGTGCACCGTGCAGCGGCTCGAACAGCACACCCCCGTAGGTCTCGGGCTCGTCGAACCGTTCGATCGTCATCGCGAATAGATCGTCGGGGAGCTCCGTGAGAAAACGCCCGGACCAGTAGTTCCGCAGACCGAATGGCATGCGTCCGTAGATGTCCTGCAGCTCGCAGTAGTACATCGGCCTGACGCTGTTCGTCACAGGTGAGAGCCCGTCGGTGAGCTCGCGGATCGCGTCACGGCCTTCATCCAGATCGCCCACCCAGGCAATCGAGGCGTTGACCAGCCCTTCTCCGGACATACGGTCACGGTAGATCTGCGCAAAGCTCGCGAGGCTGTCGGGAGCAACTGACATGAGGTCTCTCCACACGGAGAGCACTTCTGCTGCGTCCTCGAGGCGATAGTCGAGATGGCCTCCGAGCAGGAGCCCGACTGGATGGAGCCGGAAGGTGAAGTCGACGACGACGCCGAAGTTCCCGCCGCCGCCGCGGAGAGCCCAGAAGAGGTCGGAGTTCTCCTTCTCGCTCGCCGACACGATATTGCCGTCCGCCGTGGCCACTGTGGCGCCGAGCAGGTTGTCGAGCGTAAGCCCGTAGGACGGCGTGAGGTGCCCGATGCCGCCGCCCAACGTCAGGCCGGCAATGCCCGTGTCACCGAAGGTTCCGCCCGGCGTTGCGAGTCCATGGCGCTGACCGGGCGTGTCGAGGTCCTCCCAGAGCGAGCCGCCGCCGCACGTCGCCGTCCGGGACTCAGGATCGACGACGACCTCGCGCATCAAACGCAGGTCGACGACAAGACTCCCGTCGCCGATGCAATGACCGGCGACGCCGTGACCGCCGCCGCGTACGGCCACCGGCAGATCACCTTCGCGCGCGAACTGGAGAGCCGTGACGACATCATCGACATCGAGAGGCCGCGCGATCAGCTCAGGGTGCCGTTCGATCATCCCGTTGAACGTGGCTCGTGCAACCTCGAAGTTTCGGTCAGCTGGAGTGATGACCGGTCCTCGATGCTTCTGCCGCAGCTCAGCCGTCGCCGACACGCGCCGACCCTACGTGATCTCGACCAGCTCCCCGCCGACCTCGGCGAGCGACGCGCATCCGGAGAGCCCAAGCGTCAGATCCAGATCGGCGATGAAGTTCTGGATCACCTCCCGCACCCCTGACTCTCCTGCGACCGCGAGCCCGTAGCAGTACGGCCGCCCGATCAGCACCGCGGTCGCACCGAGCGCGAGGGCTTTGAAGACGTCTGCGCCGCCGCGAATGCCGCTGTCGAGCAGAATCGGAGCCCGGCCGCCAACGGCTTCGGCGATTGCCGGCAGCACGTCGAGGCTTCCGACGGAGCCGTCGACCTGGCGGCCGCCGTGATTCGACACGACGATCCCGTCGACTCCCTCGTCGAGGGCGCGACGGGCATCGTCCGGATGGAGGATGCCCTTGAGCAGGATCGGCAGCTTGGTCGCGTCGCGCACGAGCGCGAGATCGTGCCAGTTCAGCGATGGTCGCGCGAACACGTCGAGGAACGTGCGCACTGCCTGCCGCGGTCTCGGCGAGCGCAGGTTCGCCCAGGTCGAGCCTGGGTAGGCGCGCGCCAAGCGCCAGAGCGCGCGGACCGCTCCAGGCGTCACCGCTCCGCGCTCGGGCGGTGGCGCATCGTCCACTAGCCGCTGGAACACCGGGTCGGTCACGTACTGGGCGATCCCCTTTCCTGCGAGGAACGGCAGATAGCCGAGATCGAGGTCGCGCAGCCGCCAGCCGAGCATCGTCGTGTCGAGTGTCACAACGATCGCCTCGCAGCCGGCGCGCTCGGCGCGCGACACGAAGCTCCGCACGAGGTCATCGGACGTGCTCATGTAGAGCTGGAACCACCGCGGAGCGTCGCCCATGGCCGCAGCGCATTCCTCGAGCGCTCTCGACGCCTGGCTGGAGAAGATCATGGGAACGCCTTCGGCGGCGGCGGCCCGCGCGACCGCGACGTCAGCGTCACGATGCGCCATCTCGAGGACGCCGATCGGTGCTAGCAGCAGCGGTGCCGGCAGCGTACGACCGAACAGCTCGATACCGAGCTCACGCGTCGCGGGGCCCCGGAGCATCCGCGGCACGATGCGGACGCGTTCGAACGCGGCGCGGTTCGCCTTCAGGGTCGTTTCGAGGCCTGCACCGCCTGCGATGTAGGCGAAGCCTTCCTTGCTCATCGCGCGCTCGGCCTGCTGTTCGAGAGTTGCCGCGCTCTGTGGCACGCGCGGCTTCTCTCCCCGTACGCCCGCCAGATAGATGTCTGCCTGACGCTGCCGGCCGTACCCGATTCCGGCCATCAGGTGCTCTCGGACACCAAGGGCGGCAAGCGCGTGCGCAGGATGTCCTCGGCTTCCGTGGCGATCTGCCGGACAACCTCTCCCGCGGGAAGAATCGCGTCGACGAGCCCTGCCGATTGCCCGATCCAGATGAGGCCATAGCCGGGGTCGGACTCTTCCGCAGCCTCCAACATCGCCCAGACCGCATCTCGGCGCCTTCGCAACTCCGGCTCGCGACCGAGCCACTCCTCGATGAAGCGTGTTCGTCGCACACGTGCCCAGGCGCCTGGCCAGTCACGCCCGCTGAGCGTGTCGGCGATCGTCGTGACGACCGTGTCGTCGCCGTTGCTCGCGACGATTGCTTGTTTGTATGCCGCCTCGACCGGCGCTTCGTCGGTGGCGAGAAACCGAGTTCCGAGGAGGATGCCGTCGGCGCCTAGCGCCAGTGCAGCGGCCAAACCGGCGCCGTCGACGAAACCGCCGGCAGCCAGGACGGGAATCGGCGCGACTGCCCTCACGACCTGGCGCACGATCACGCTCGTCGCGATCTCACCGATGTGGCCACCGCCTTCGTTTCCCTGCGCGACGATCACGTTCGCACCGGCCTCCGCAGCGATCACCGCGTCTTGCACCCTCGAAACCATGTGCATGACGTTGATGCCACGCTCATGCGCCCGCGCGAAGATCGATCCCAGATCCTGATCGTCTCGCGGCCAGGCCGTCGACAGGACGGCCGGTTTCGCACTCAAGACATCGTCGAGGCGATCCTCGGTGGCGTGGAGCAACAGATTGATGCCGATCGGTTTCGTAGTGATCTCACGGGCGCGCGCCACAATCCGCCCCACTTCCTCGGGCGGCAGGAACGATGCACCGATCACGCCTAGGCCACCGGCCTCGGACACGTGCCCGACGAGCTCGCCGCCGGTATGACCGCCGCCCATGCCAGCGGAGACGACCGGATGTTCGATGCCGATCAGCTCGGTGAACGGTGTGCGGATCACGCAGGTTCATTCTCCTGCAATGGCGGACCGAAATGGGCACCCTCGGAGAGGTACCTTGCCGCGATGTTCCCGGCGGTCCAACTCGCCCTGCTGGCGCTCGGGGCAGCGTCGTGTCCCTCGAACCTCGCGAACGATCTGGCGACACCAGCTCCTGCCGCCTCGCGGCAGCTGATCACGGTCGAGGCCGCGACGAGCCGCGCGACGTATGCAACCGCGCGAGCCTGGACGCGCGTCGACGGTTGCTGGACGGAAGCCGGCGGCTCGTACGTCGCCCGTGTCGGCCGCAACGGCGTTCGCACGAACAAGCGCGAGGCCGACGGCGCGACACCGGCGGGCACGTTTCCGATCGGCGGCACGATGTACGGCAACTCCCCGAGCCCCGGCGTTTCTTACCCGTACGTTCGCCTGCGCTGCGGCGACTGGTGGGTCGAGGACTCGAGGTCGCCGGCCTACAACACGTTCCAGCGCGTCGGCTGTGGACGCAAGCCACCGTTCAAGGTGACGACGCCCGACATGTCGACGTCGCCGCGCGCGTATGCGCACCTGGCCGTGATCGAGTACAACATGCATCCCGTCGTGCCGGGACGCGGCTCCGGGATCTTCCTCCACGTTCAGATCGGGAAGGCGACGAGCGGTTGCGTCAGCCTCTCCCGACCTGCACTCGTACGCGTGCTCCGCTGGCTCCGCCGCGATGCATTGCCCCAGATTGCGATCGGTACGACGGACTCGTTACGACAAGCGAGACGCAGCTAGGGCATCGGCCGCTGCCGCAGTGGTGATGCCCTCCGCCTCGGCGCGCCTGTAGATCTCTCTCAAGGTGTCGCCGATCTTTGCGAGCGCTACGTCCACGTCGGCGTGACTCCGATCGTTGAGCTCTAGGAAGTTGATCGCAATCGCGCCGCCGGCATTGATGACGTAGTCCGGTGCGTAGAGGATTCCCGCGGTGCGAAGACGCTCCGCGTCCTCCGGCGTCGCGAGCTGGTTGTTCGCGGAACCGGCAACGATCCGGGAGCGCAGCCGCGGAATGGTCGTCGCGCTCAAGGTCGCGCCGAGCGCGCAC
>WNGJ01001522.1_pt1 | contig 28776 bp, 20 predicted proteins | sample 5400611 | NCBI WGS metagenome assembly WNGJ01 (sample SAMN13153375, study PRJNA577476) | soil metagenome | isolation source: 40 cm soil or saprolite under Garry oak tree replicate 1 | place: USA:California | collected 2016-06-15
ACCGAGACAAAGACCTGCTCAACGAGGAGCTCGAGCGCCGTGTCGTCGAGCGGACCAGCCAACTCAGTCTGGTCAACCAAGAACTGAAAAGAGAAATCGCCGAGCGCAAACGGGCCGAGGAGGCGCTGCGGGAGAGTGAACAGCGCTTCCGCGATTACGCCGAGACGGCCTCGGATTGGCTCTGGGAGACGGGCCCCGACCACTCTTTTACCTGGGTCTCGGAGGAGCTCACGACGCTCGGCATCGATCCCGCCGGCCGGATCGGCACCACGCGGTGGGACTTCGCCACCGACGTCAAGGAGGAGCCCGAGAAGTGGCGCCAGCATGCCGCGACGCTCGAAGCACACCAGCCGTTTCGCGGCTTCGTCTACAGGACCGCCGACGCCGACGGATCGGTGGTCTACGTTGCCACGAGTGGCAAGCCCGTGTTTGAGGCGGACGGTCGCTTCCTCGGCTACCGCGGTGTCAGCAGCGACGTCACGGCGGCCGTTCGCACGGACCAGGCCGAGAAGGCGCTCCACCAAGCGCAGGCAGAGCTTGCGCGCGTCACGCGCGTGACGACGCTGGGTGAGCTCGCCGCGTCCATCGCCCATGAGATCAACCAACCGCTGGCGGCCATCGGTGCCGACGCGAACGCGTGCCTGCACTGGCTGGCTGCCGACAGACCCGATCTCGACAGCGTCCGGGAGGCGCTCACCGCCATCGTGAAGGACGGCGAGCGCGCGGGAGCGGTGATCACCCGGATTCGCACCCTGCTGGCGCGCTCGCCGCTCGCCCACGGGCCCTGTGACCTCACCGGTGTCATCCGCGACGTGCTGCCCCTCGTCGGGTCCGAGATCGGGCGACACGGCATCCTCCTGCAGACGTCTTTGGCACCGGACCTTCCGCAGGTCATGGGCGATGGGATCCAGCTCCAGCAGGTCCTCCTGAATTTGCTGCTGAATGCCGCCGAGGCCATGCGGGAGGTCCCGCCGGTGCGGCGCAGGATGGTCATCCGCGCGACCGTCGACCACCGCGACGATGGCCCCTGGGCGATCGTCGCCGTCGAGGATGCGGGCCTCGGCTTCGGTGAAGCCGAGGCGCCGCGCCTGTTCGAGGCGTTCTACACAACAAAGCCGGGTGGGATGGGCATGGGGCTATCGATCAGTCGGTCGATCATTGACAGCCACAGGGGGCGGCTCTGGGCCACAGCGAATGTGGACCACGGGGCGACCTTCCACTTCGCACTGCCGGCGATGCGATGAGGTCCAGCGCGAAACGGGCGGGAGCAAGAGGGTGGGAGCCGGCCTGCCCGGTAAAAAGGAGGTGATGCCGAAGAGCTCGCCTTCGTGCTCGAGACTGAACCTGGTCGAGACTGAACCTGCGTCGAGGCCACGCTAGGTCGTATTGGCGCCGCAGCATTAACACCCCGACGACGCAGGTGAACCCTTCAGGGTACGAGACGGTCAACGAGGCGAGGGTCTTCGGACGGATTCCACCCGCCGCCGAGGGCCTTGATCAGACGGATGCTAGCGCCCATCTGGAGATTCACGGCTTGCGCGAGCGACAGCTGGTTGGCCAGGAGCGTCCGTTCGGCGTCGATGACGATGAGGTAGTCAACCACACCATACTTGAATTGCGCCTGCGCGAGGCGAAGGTAGTTCCGGGAGGCGCTGACGGCCTCGCGCAGGGATCCGACCTCGTCGGAGAAGGCGCGCAGGTCGGTCAGGGCGTCCTCCACGTCTCCATAGGCGATGAGCACCTGATTCACGTACGCGGCGACCGTCTGCCGGTAGAAGGCTTTGGTCGCCTCGAGAGTGGCCCGGAGCCGGCCACCCTGGAAGATCGGGATTGAAACGCTCGGGAGAATGGATGCGGCGCGGCTCTGCCAGGTGAAGAGCGCCGAGAGGTCGGCGCTCTCCAGGCCGGCGGTGGCCGTCAACATGAAGCGCGGAAAGAACTCCGCGGTGGCCACGCCGATCTGGGCATTGGCGGCCACGACATTCTGCTCGGCCTCGGCCACGTCCGGCCGGCGAGCCAGCAGCTCGGCCGGCAAGCCCGGTGGCACGGTGGGGGGCGACGCCTCGTGCAGCGGGTTGGCCGCCACGGCGAACGATGGCGCGGGCCGGCCACAGAGGATTGCGAGCGCATGTTCCAGGTCGGCGCGGGCGCGCTCGACATCGCGTTGCTGGGCCAGCGTGGCCTGGAGCTGGGCCTGGGCTTGGTTCAGGACGATCGCGCTCACGAGCCCGGCCCTGAGCTGGACGGAGAGTAGGCGGACCTGCTCCCGATACGACACGACGGTTTCGGTCAGGATCTGGGCCTGGGCGTCCAGCGAGCGAAGAGAGTAGTAGAACTGGGCCACGTCCGTCTCGACCGTGAGCCGGACCACTACCAGGTCATCGGCGCTCGCCGCGGCTTGGGCCCTTGCGGATTCGAACGACCGGCGAACGCGGCCCCAAACGTCGATCTCGTACGTCAGATCGAATGGGATCCGGTAGTCGTTGAGCGTTCTACCCGTTTGCACCTTCTGGCCCGTGAGCGTGCTCCTGCGGGTCCCGGAGTAGCGCGTGTGCGAGAAGCTCGGATCTAACGAGATGGTCGGGTAGAGAAAGCTGCCGGCCACGCGGGCGAGCGCGCGGGCCTGGTCGACTCGGGCCACCGCCTGCTGGAGCGTCTGGTTCGACGCGTGGGCGCTCGAGATGAGCTGATCGAGCTCGGGGTCACTATAGAGCCGCCACCAGTCTGTCGGGATGGTCGGAGCCGGCTCGCCGGCCCCTCCTGACTTGAAGAGAGAAGGTTCCTCGACCGGCGGCCGCGCATAGTTCGGCCCGACCGCGCAGCCCCCGGCCAGCACACTCACCGTCGAGAGCGCGGCGAGGACGAGGCGAAGCCGGCCGAGCAATAGGCGGAATCGCATCCGTGGGTCAGCCTCCGGACGGACTCTGAGCCTCGATGGGCTTGACAACCTGGCCCTCCTGGAGGGATACCGTGGGCTGGCTCACAACCATTTCGTTGCCGTGCAGCCCGGCCTGGATGTCGATCGCAGTGCCGAGGTCACGGCCGATCACCACGTCTTGAAAGTGCAGCTTGTTTCCCGCCCCCACGATCGCCACCCGGGTGCCTTGCGCGGTGAACATCATGGCCGTGGCGGGCACCCGCCAGTGCGTGCCGGAGGGACCGATCTTGAAGTCGACGTAAACGAACATTCCAGGGAGCATCCGGTGCGACGGGTTGGGGATATCGACCTGGGTCAGGAGTGTCCGGGTGCCTGGGTCGAACGCACTGGCGGTGCGGGTCACCGTGCCCGTCACCGGTTGCATGAGCTGCCCTCTGACCGTCACCCGGACCGACAGACCGACGGTCACGTTCGGCGCGTACGCCTGGGGAACGTTGACGAACACGCGGAGCGTCTCGATCTGCGCAACCTCGAACAGCCCGTTCGCGGTGCCGGTCACGCTGGAAGGCGCCACGGCGGTGTTGTTGACCGGGCTGCCCGCCGTGATCAATGCGCCTACGTCCACGTTGCGTTGGATCACCGTACCGTTGAAGGGCGCCAGGACCCGCTGGAACGACGTCAGTTCGCGCAGTCGCTGGACGTTGGCCTTGTTCGACTCGACATTCGCCTCCGCCGCGGCGACCGCGGCCTGGCCCGTGCGATATGAAGAGACGTTCTGATCGACCACCAGCTTGGCGACCGCGCCTTCCGCATCGGCCGCCTGGTAGCGCGCCATCGTCGCCTGCGCGAGATCGAGGGCGGCCATCTGCAGATCCAGGTTCCTCTCGGACTGCTGGAGATCAGCCTGTGCCTGCCTCAGTTGCTGGTCGATCTCGGGCGACGCGATCTCCGCCAGGAGTTGGCCCGCCGTCACGTGGTCCCCGATGTCCACGTACCGCTTGCTGAGGTACCCGCTGGTGCGGGCGTAGATGATCGAGTCTTGAATGGCCTGGGTCGTGGCGGCCAGTGACAGGCCCGCTGCGGCCGCCGGCTCCGGCCGGATGACATAGACTTGCGGCGGAGTGTTCCGGACCTTGTCGGCTGCCACGACCAGCTCCCGGTTGTTGCGCACGCGGGGAATCACACCGACCGCGAGCAGGACCAGGAACACAGCCAGCGCCCCAATCCCAATGAGGATCATGGACCGGGTTCGGGCCCGTGGCGCAGGATTGTCGCTTGGGGTCATGTCCCTTCCTCGTCACCGGAGTCCTTCGGCGGCTTCCGGCGCAGCACACTGTAGGTCACGGGGACGAATACCAGCGTGTAGAACGTGGCGACCAGCAGGCCGCCGATCACGGCCCGGCCCAGCGGCGCGTTCTGCTCGCCGCCTTCGCCCAGGCCGAGGCTCATCGGGAGCATGCCCAGGAGCATCGCCAGCGCGGTCATGAGGACCGGACGGAGCCGTGTGCGGCCTGCCCCGAGCGCGGCGGCCCGCGCGTCGTGACCGCCGAACTCCGGGCGACGCTGCTCGTTGGCGAACGTGATCATCAGGATGCTGTTCGACGTCGCCACCCCGATCGCCATGATGCACCCCATCAGCGCCGGCACACTGATGGTCGTCCCGGTGGCGTAGAGCGCCCAGAGGATCCCCGCCAGGGCGCCCGGCAGCGCCATCAGGATGATGAGCGGGTCGAGCCACGACTGGAAGTTGACCACCATGAGGAAATAGACGAGCAGGACGGCAAAGCAGATCCCCAGCCCCAGCTGGAGGAATGCCTGGTTCATGCTCTGCACCTGCCCGCGCACGACCATCGAGCTGCCCTTCCCGATCCGCCCCTGGTACTTCGCGACGATCTTGTTCACCTCGTTCGAGACGGAGCCGAGATCGGTGCCCTGAACGCTGGCGTACACGTCGAACACCGGCTGCACGCTGTAGTGGTTGAGCGACAGGGGGGTAGTCGTCCGACGAAAGTCGGCCAGGTTGCTCAGTAGCTGGGGCGACGACTGGCCCGCGATCGCCACCGGGGTCCGATGCAGCTCGTCGAGCGACGAGATGCGGGGCTGGGGAGTCTGGACCACGACCTGGTAGCTCACGCCGTTCGTGTAGTTGAGCCAGAAGTTGGTCGACGTCGCCCCGCTGCCGGACAGCGAGAGCAGCACGCTGTTGGCGACATCCTGCTGGGTCAGGCCGGATTGCTTTGCGAGGATCCGGTCATTGTCGATCGTGATTCGTGGCGCGTCGAGGATCTGCTGGACGTGCACGTCCACCGCGCCGGGAACGCTTCGGAGCTCCTGGGCGATCTGCTGGGCGACGCGGTAGTTCGTCTCAGATTCCGGCAGCGGGCCCGTGACTTGTATGTCGATCGGGGCGGGCAGGCCGAAGTTGAGGATCTGGCTCACGATGTCCGCGGGCTGGGTGAAAAACTACTGTCGCTGAGCGCCAGGTTGATCGGGTTCGGCACACCGATGTTGTCGATGATCACGTCGAGCTCATTGGCGGGAATGACCTGGCGGATATGGTCCTCGACCTGCTGGAAGTAGACTTCCGTCTGCTCGATCCTAGTCCCCGCTGGGGCCCTGACGTGGAACCGAAGCTGCCCCGCATCGACGGTTGGGAAGAAGTCCCGGCCGACGAACGGGTACAGTGACAGCGAGGAGAACGCGAAGGCGAGGAACACCGCGATCACGATGCGCCGGTGTGTCAGCGCCCAGTCGAGCGCGCCCTCGTAGGCTCGGGTGAGCCTGCGAAAGCCGGTCTCGAACGAGTCCGAGATCCGCCCGAACAGTGACCGCCGGACCGGAGCATCGTGGCCGGCGGCGCGGCCGTGCTGCGCCCGCGCTTCGGGCGCCAGCAGATACAGCACCATGGTCGGGACGAGCGTCCGCGAGAGGAGGTAGCTGGCGAGCATCGCGAAGACGACGGACATCCCCAGCGGCGCGAACAGCGCCCCACCCACCCCGCCGAGGAACATGATCGGCACGAACACGATGCAGATCGACAGGGTCGCGACAAAGGCGGGCGTCGCCACCTCCGCCGCCCCGTCGAGGATGGCTTGCCTCAGGGGCTTGCCCAGCTCCATCTGGCGATGGTTGTTCTCGATCTCGACGGTAGCATCGTCCACCAGGATGCCCACCGCCAGCGCCATCCCGCCCAGCGTCATCACGTTGAGGGACTGGTTCAGGATCTTGAGCATGATGATGGAGGTGAGGATCGACAGGGGGATCGACGTGATGACGATCAGAGTGCTCCGCCAGGACCCCAGGAACAGCAGGATCATGAGCGCCGTCAGGCAGCCGGCGATCGCCCCTTCGCGGACGACCCCGGTGATGGCCGCGCGGACGAAGACGCTCTGGTCGAACAGGAAGTCGACCTTGAGGCTCGGCGGAAGGCCGGCCAGGATCTTGGGCATCAGCTGGCGCGCCTGGTTCACGACCGTCAGAGTCGAGGCGCTGCCGTTGCTCAGGATGGGCAGCAAGGCGGAGTGGCGCCCGTCGCGTCGGACGAGGTTCGTCTGGGGATTGAACCCGTCGTGGACGAAGGCGACATCTCCGACATGCACCGTGGCCCCGTTCGCGTACCGGATGGGAATCTTGTTCAGGTCGTCCAGGTTCACCGGGCTGCTGTTGGTGTAGACATCGTACTCGTACGTCCCGATCTTCACCGTGCCGGCTGGCAGGATGACGTTTTGAGTCACGATGGCATTGCCGACGTCCTGCGGTGACAGCCCCCGCGAGTAGAGCGCGTCGGGGTCGATGTCGACGTTCACGATGCGCACCTTGCCCCCGTAGGGCGCCGGGACGGCGGCGCCCGGAATCGTGACGAGCTGGGTTCGGATGAAGTTGTTGCCTAGATCCTGGAGCTGTTGCTCGGACAGCTGATCGCTGCTCAAGCTCGCCAGCAGCACCGGGACGCTGGCGGCGTTGTACTGGATGATGAGCGGCGGAAAGATGCCCGGCGGCAGTTGTCGGACGATCTGCTGCGCCTGGGCGTTCACCTGGGCGATCGCCGACGAGATCGGCACATCGGGATGGAAGTAGAGTCGGGTGATGGCCACGCCACGGAGCGACACGGATTCGATGTGCTCGATCCCGTTCACCGTCGTGGTGAACGCTCGCTCACTGACGGTGACGATCCGGCCCTGCATCTCGGTCGGGGACAGCCCGGAGTAGCTCCAGATGACGGTGACGACCGGAATGTTGATGGAGGGGAAAACGTCTACGAGCATGGTCGCGACGGACAGGATGCCCAGGACGGCGATCAGGAGGGCCAGGACGACGAAGGTGTACGGTCGTCGCAGAGCGAGTCGAACGATCCACATACGCTAGGTTCTGTTCGGGTTGAGGCTGCCCCGGGGCGCCCGTCCCCTTATCCTCCTCCCTTCTGACGCTCGCTGGTGGGCACTCGACACACTCGATATCACTTTTGTGCGCGACGGTGCTCGGAGTGCTGGAACCTTCGACGCCGGGCGCGAGCTCAGAACGTGTACTGGATCGCCACGTAGTAGAAGTCGCTGTCCTTGTTCTTGCCCGTCTTGTCGATGAACTCGCCGGTGAAGGCGCGGCTGGCGGGCGCTGCCACCACTTGTTGCGAACCCTAAAAGGGCCAGGGTTCCCAGAGGTCCCAGGCGAGGGCGTTCAGTTGCTGCCCGACTGCAATCGACTGGTCGCTCGCGTAACTCTTCTGAAGCGCTTGTTGGTACTGCGTCGAGGTCCCCACATACAGGCATTTGCAGAGATCGGGGTCGGCATAGACGTAATACAGCCGGTTGTCGCGCTCCTGGGGGACAAGCGCTCGCCGCGGTGTCATCGTACTCAGGTTGGCGAGCTTCTCCGGGGTATCGGCGAGCTTCATCTCGAAGCCGGCGGCCGCCAGGAGATGCTCCGTCCTCTGCGTCGTCCACGGATCGTCCATGAAGCCGAAGGACTCCACCTCCACCTGATAGGACGGGCTCGTGTTCGGCACCTGGAGGTCGAAGAAGGCTCGGCCCGCCGCCGGAACCGGATCACCCATCGGCTTGATCACGCTCCTGACCGTGCGGCCCGACGCGTCGAGCGCGCTGATCCGAAGCTGGACATTCGCCGCGTCGTGGTCGGACTCGTTGTAGACGTAGCCGATGATCCGCGTCTGGCCCTGGCCGCTGGCTCCCGCGGTCCACTCCACGCGAAAGAGGCGATCAGCGAGCGGCACATCGTCGGCCGCCGCGACAGGTCCGGCCGGCCACGCTGTCGCGAGTGCCGCGCCGAGTAGCAGTGTTATCGCAACGATCATCGATCGCCATGGATTCATCGGTATCCCTCCTGTGCCCTGGGGCGTCACCGGCTCAACGGTGGCCGCCGCCGCCGTGTCCACCGCCGCCGTGGAAGCCGCCGCCGCCGTGGAAGCCGCCCCCGCCGTGAAATCCTCCCGCGACTCCGCGGGCACCGAATCCCCGGTTGAAGTTGCTGAAGCGCTGCTGGCCCATCTCTCTGGCCTGATGCGACAGCTCGTGCTCGGCGGAAGGCCCGCGGAGGCCGGCCCAATTCCCGCCTCTGCTGTGTTCCTGCCAGTGGCCCCCGGCGTCCCGACGGTACACGTGGCCGTCGCGACCCGCATATACGTCGCCTCCGCCGAAGCGCCCACCTCGGATGTTTCCATGATCGATGAAGTGATTCCGGGTGATGTGAACGTGGTCGCCCCAGTGGTGGTAGACGTTCACGTGACTGATGCCGTGATGCCAGCCCCAGCAGCAGCCGCCGTGCCACCCCCAGCCGTGATGCCAGCCCCAGTAGGGACCGAGGGCGAAGCCGAACTCGAACCCGGTGAAGACGTCGACCCCGAAGCCCAGGTCGAACGGGCCCCAGCCCCAGGTCACCGGCCACGGATACCAGAACGTGCCGGCCCAACCCGGATAGACGTAGCCGGTGCCATAGACCACGACTGGTCCTGGCGACACCACCGTCCCGAGATAGCCCGGCGTGTAGCCCGTGTACACCACGTCCGGCGTGGCGCCGTACACGTACGCATACGTGACGTAGTGGAGCGGGGAGCTCGCCGGGATCGTATAGATCACGGCTGGGACGCTCGTCGATATCGCCCACGGTCCGGTGAGCGACGAGGCGACAAACCACACCCCGTTCTGGAGCGCGTAGTACGACGTCGCATCGACGCGGATCACAGGAAATGATGCGTTCACCACGTACTGCAGCGGCGTCCCCTCGATCGGCTTGAGCTGCGGCTGGCCGTCGTAGTGCACGGCGAGCTTCGCGCCGTTCCGGCTGATCGTCGCGGTCTGCGGGATGTCGTTCGCAATCACGGCCTGTCGTGCCTGGGGCGTTCCAGGAACGGAGGCGAGGACCGCTCCCTTCGGATGGCTCTCCGGAATCCTTGCAAAGTCCCCAGGAAGCCCGCTCGCCACATACTCCCATGGGCCCTGGAGCGACTTGGCTCGGAACCATCGGCCCGAAAGCAGCACGTAGTAGTCTTGCTGCGGCGTATAGAGGAAGAGGTCGTCGTCGGTGTTCGTCACCTGGAGGATGTCGGTGTCGGTAATCGGCGCCATGGCGGGCTGACCTCTGAGCACGATGAGCTCCGCCGGAACCGTGCTCACGTAGATGGCCGGGATGGCTCCTGTCTGGAGGATCTCCTTCAGTTCGGGGGCCGGCTTGTCGAGCAGATCAACCTGCCCGCTCTGGACGGCCGCCTTCTCGGCTACTCCCAGTGAGGCCGGCGGATTGGCGAGGACTGCCCACGGCCCATCGAGCTTGGGAGCCGCGAGCCACCGGTTCATCAACCACAAGTAGTAACGCCCTTCCGACCGGTCGAGCAGAAGCAGCACCCGCGTGTTGATCACTCGAAGGAGGCCGGTGCCCCCAACCTCCCGCAATACCGGCTGGCCATCGATCCGCACGAGCAACGCCGGGCCCTGGCTCACGATGATCCGCGGCGGGTCGTTCTTGACCTGGACGACCCGGCCTGGATCCTCCACTCGCTCGACTTCCAGCTCGGCCTGAAGCCGATCGAGTGCGATCGTCAACGGCTGACCTGACAGAATCTGCCGCAGCGCCGCGAGGTAGGCGGCCCCGCCGTCCGGCGTCGTCGGGAAGTCGGCCTTCGAGACGGTCACGTCCTCGAGCGTGACCATGCGCGCCTCCTTGTCGACCTCGGTCCGGGCGGTGAACCAGATCACGCCGTACTTGGGCTGCGACGAGACTCGGTCCTCCACGGCGACCGCCGCCCGGCCACTGAGCCGGCCCTGGTTCCAGCTCTCGTACTGCGGCTGGAAGACCGAGAACGTGTTGTCCCCGCTCGCGAGCTGCCGGGGCCACGGGTCGACATCGACGTCGGGGGCAGCCGGCGGCTCGCCCAAAGCCGACATGCCGGACGTGCACGCGGCCAGGCCCGGCAACACCAGCAGCACGAAGAAGAGCGCGAATGGCGCTCGCCGCTTCCATCGATCCAAACGATTCGTCACTTACCTTCTCCTTTGGGCCATTGCCGGTGTCCGGTAGCGCGCGCGCAAATCTCCACTCTCGTCTGTTTCGAGGAGATTGGCCGACGAGGCGACGGCGGGCGGCGAAGTTTGCGCAGGAATGCGCAACGTCGGGCCATCGGACCTTTCGCGTTCTTGCCAAAACAGGATGACCCGAGCAGCGTGCACTGGAGCGTCGTCGTCAAAACACCGAGGAAGACGACAACATGACGACGAATGCCGAGCGCCATCTCGCCGACTCGATCGTGTACCTGTGCGCGTTGCTGGCGGATCGACCGCGGCTGATCGACCGGTACATCGACTACTTCGGCGAGAGGCCACAATGTGCCCGAGACGCCCACCCGGGGTCTCACGCGAACAGGCTCCCGCGCGAACGACGCAGGGTTCTCCTCGTGTGATCGCACGAGCGTGACGGTCGCGCCGTCAGGCTCCCCTCACGCCCGCCCGAGTGGCGCACCGCTGCTCCCCGCCTCGGTCGCGGCGATCAGCTCGACGAGCGCCGCCCGATCGATGACTTCTTGCTGGATCAACCGCTTGGCCAACGCCTCGAGCGTCGCCCGCTTCGCGCCGAGCGTCGCGTGCACCCGCTCGTGGGCCGCGTTCAGCATCTGCTGGATCTCCGCGTCGATCGCCTCGGCGGTCCGCTCGCTGTAGTCCTTTGGCTGGACTGACGGCATGGGGAGGAAGAGGGCCTGCCGGGGCTCCTCGAACGTGGCCAGGCCGAGCGTCTCGCTCATCCCGTATTGGGTGATCATGTGCCGTGCGATGTCGGTCGCCCGCCGGAGATCGTCGGAGGCGCCGGTGGAGACGTCGCCGAAGATCACTTCCTCGGCCACGCGGCCGCCCACCAAGACATCGAGCCGATCGGCGAGCTCGGCGCGCGTCATCAGATATCGATCCTCGACGGGCAACTGCTGGGTGTACCCGAGGGCCGCCACCCCGCGGGGGATGACGGACACCTTCGCGACCCGGTCGGCGTGCGGGCGCGACTCCGCCACCAGGGCGTGTCCGGCCTCGTGGTAGGCGACGATCTCCTTCTCCCGGGGACTGATGACCCGCGACTTCCGCTCGAGGCCCGCCACGATCCGGTCGATCGCCTCGTCGAAGTCCGTCATGTCGATCGCGTCCTTGTCCTGGCGGGCGGCGCGGAGCGCGGCCTCGTTCACGAGATTGGCGAGATCGGCGCCGACGAACCCAATCGTCCGCGCGGCGATGGTGGCCAGATCTAGCCCGGGCGCGAGCGTCACCGTGCGCGTGTGGACGCGCAGGATCTTCTCCCGCCCGTTCAGGTCAGGGCGATCGATCGCCACCTGCCTGTCGAAGCGGCCTGGCCGCAGCAACGCGGGATCCAGGATCTCGGGCCGGTTGGTGGCGGCCAGGAGAATGACCCCTTTCTGGGTATCGAACCCGTCCATCTCCGCCAGGAGCTGGTTCAACGTCTGCTCGCGTTCGTCGTGGCCCCCCATCACGGGGCTCACGCCCCGCGCCTTGCCGATGGCGTCCAGCTCGTCGATGAAGATGATGCTCGGCGCCTTGTCCTGGGCCTGCCCGAACAGGTCGCGGATCCGCGCGGCGCCGACGCCGACGAACATCTCGACGAAGTCCGAGCCGCTGAGGCTGAAGAACGGCACCCTGGCTTCTCCCGCGACCGCCTTCGCGAGCAGTGTCTTCCCGGTGCCGGGAGGCCCGACGAGCAGGACACCTTTAGGGATCCTTCCGCCGAGACGCTGATACCGCTCGGGCTGCTTGAGAAAGTCCACGATCTCCATCAGCTCGCCGCGCGCTTCGTCGATACCCGCCACGTCGTCGAAGGTCACGCCGGTGCTGTGCTCGACGTAGACCTTGGCCTTGCTCTTTCCGATGGCGAGAAGGCCGCTCTGCGCGTTGCCCATCCGCCTCATCACGAGCGCCCACAACCCGACGAACACCAGCGCGGGCACGACCCACGAGAGCAAGGCCGTGAGCCAGGTGTTCTCCACGCTCCCGGTGAAGGTCACGTGCGCCGCCTCGAGCTCGGCGACGAGGCCAGGATCGTCGACGCGCGCAGTGACGAACCGGTGCACGCCCCCGCCGTAGCGCTTCAGCTCGTCGATCTTCTCTTTCGGAAGCAGTCCCTCCAGCCCGTTGGCCGCAAGCGTGCCGGTGATCACCTGCTTCCCGATCACGAGGCTACTGACCTTGTCCTTCGCGACGAGCGACTTGAACTCGCTGTACGAGAGATTTTCCACGTGCGGGGCGAGCACGAGCGCCTGGACCAGGAACAGGGCGAGAAAGGCCGCGATGACGTACCAGATGGTGAAGCTCTGTTGTTTGGGTTGCATCGCTAGCGCTGGGCCGTGCCCGGAATCTGGTTGCCCTTGGCATACATGCACTGTCCGTATGCGTTGTCGTATCGCCGTTGCGCCTGGCGGCCAGCGGCCTCTCCCCGGCTGGCGCCCACCCCCGTCCCCGCGAGCAGGCCACCAGCCGCACCGACCGCCGCCCCGGCGCCCGGATGGCCCGCGGCGGCGCCGATGGCGGCCCCCAGTCCGGCGCCCAGGAGCGTGCCGAGGCCCGCGCCCTCGGCGGTGCTCACTCCAGCCGCGCGCTCCGGCGTCGTTCCCGTTTGCTGGGACGCCCACTGGCGACAGACCGTGTCATCGAGCTGGAACTGCTCGAACGACTTGCCGGTCCCTGGCAACGCCATCAGCCCGGGGCCGGCCGGCACCGTCGCGCAGGCACCGAGCAAGAGGCCGCTTATCGAGACCAGGGCGGCAGTCCGACCCAGGCAGATTCTATGGATCCCGGTCTTCGTCATCGCTCCGTTCCCTCACCTTTCATGTCCGCCTTCCCACGTCGTCCACCATTGAGAGAGAACGGAACGGTGAAATCGGTGCGCGCGAAGATCGTGTAACCCCGACGGAAGGACCGCCATCTAAAGTGGGCGATGCGACGGCGCCGGCCGTCCTTCGCCGGGGTGGCTTGCGTATTCTTGCCGAGGACTTCCGTGACCGCTGTCGGCAGCGAGGGAGGGCCCTCGCCAGCCGCGGCCGCTCTGGGACCTCAAGCACCCCGACGGTCCCGACGGACCACACGAGTGAGAGGGAGAGTGAGATGACAAAGTTCGTCGCATCGACGCTTGCCTTGATTGTCACCATCGCGGTCAGCGTACCTCCGACCCGCGCGCAGCAGAGCGAGGTCACCGCCGAAGAGGTCGTGTCCGCGCTCGAGGCCGCCTACGGTGTGCACCGGGGCCAGCGTCGTAATCACGCCAAGGGCACCTGTGCGGTCGGTTCGTTCGTCGGGACGGCCGAAGCGGCTGCGTACTCCCGCTCGGCCCTGTTCTCGGGGTCACCGGTGCCCGTGGTGGCGCGGTTCTCGTTGGCCGGCGGGGACCCCCAGGCCTCCGACGCCGAGCGGAGCCCGCGGGGCATGGCGCTGGAGTTCAGACTGCCGAATGGCGATCTCCAGCACATCACCATGATCAACACGCCGATGTTCTTCGCCGCGATGCCGCGGACGTTCCTCGACAAGATGCGAGCGCTCAGACCCGACCCGGCGACTGGCAAGCCGAACCCGGAAGCGCTCGCGGCGTTCGTCGCGAGTCATCCCGACAACCGGGGCCAGGCGAAGTTTCTCGCCGACCACAACCCGCCCGCGAGCTATGCCACCAGCGCCTACTTCGGCATTCACACGTTCAAGTTCATCGATCGAGCGAACAAGGTCACGCTGGTGCGCTGGCGATTCGTTCCCGGGGACGGAGAGAAGGCGCTGACGGACTCGGAGCTGAAGTCGGCGCCGAGAGACTTTCTCGAGCGGGCGCTGATCGACCGGACACGGCAGGGGCCCGTGCGCTGGGCCATGCTCCTCACCATCGGCGAACCGGGGGATCCCGAGAACGATCCCACGCTTGCATGGCCGCAAAGCCGGAAGGAGCTGAAGGTCGGCACGCTGACGATCTCGTCCGCGATGACGCAGAAGGGCGCCGCGTGCGAGAACATCAACTACGACCCACTCGTCATGGCCGACGGGATCGCGCCGACCGACGACCCCGTCCTTCTGTTCCGTTCGCCGTCCTATGTCCGGTCGTACACCAAGCGACTGCAAGGCTTGTAGGACCTGGGACCGCACGAATGATCTCCCGTGGGCGCGTGGGCATGGTCAGACTGATCGCCGCCGAGGCGTCGCTTTTCGCCGTCTTCGTCGTCGCCTACCTCTGAATGGGCCGGGCCGGCGGCCAAGCGGTTGATCGGTCAGTGGCCCCGATCAGCGCTCGATCACGCCGCAGGCCACCCGGGCGCCTGAGTTTCCTGCCGGATCGGTCTTTTCGTCGTCCGGGTCGGCGTGGATGATCAGCGACGTGCCGCCCGGCCGGATCAACGAGCTCGGGCCTTCCTTCAGCGTCACCAGCTTGTCGATCGTGTCGAGGGAGCCCGTTCCATCAGCTCCCACTTTGAGGTTCGGAAAATCCCCCGCATGGGGACCGGCGGGATTGGCCAAACCGTGGTGCTTCCCGTACGGATTGAAGTGGGCACCCGCCGACATGAAGTCTGGGGGCTCGCACTTCCCGACCGCGTGAATGTGAAACCCGTGCTCGCCCGGCTTGAGCCCGTTCACCCGGAGCGTGACGCGCACGCCGCCGGCGACTTCGCTGAGCGTCGCGGTCCCGACAACTTTGGCCTGGGCGTCCTTGAGCTGAACCCGGGCCGACTGGGCGTGGGCGATCGCCGGCAGCCCAAGACCCAGCATCGCGAGCACAACCACGAGATGTCGCGTCATCTTCCCGTCTCCTTTCAACGCTCGGCTCGCTGGTTCAGCGCCGCGATATACGCGGCGAGTGCCGACACTTCGGATTGAGAGAGCTGTGCGCCGCCCATCGGCGGCATCACGCCCGTGTGCTCCTTCGGCTTCGCGACGCCCTGAGTGATCGTCCGGTTGATCGCCGCGAGGCTGCCGTCGCCCCACAGCCATTTGCCCTTCGTGAGGTCGGAGCCGAGTGGCGTGCCCTCCGCGTTGGAGCCGTGGCATCCGACGCACGAGTTGGTGTGAAAGAGACGGTCGCCCTGCGCGACCATCGCAGCCGTCGCGCCCTTTGGCGTCGGCAAGCCCGCGGCATCGGCGCCGGCGTCGGGATGGATGCCCTCGGGCGGCCCGACGCGCTCGGCAGAGGCCGCGGGCGTTGAGGCTGCCGCGCTCGCGGATGGAGCGGATGCCGGCGCGCCGCGAGCCGCCGCAACCTCACCCGTGTAGACGATGCGCCAGATCCGGCCGTGCGCATCGTCCGCGACGTAGAGCGCGCCGTCGGGACCGACGGCGAGACCCGCCGGTCGGTGCGCGGCGCGGCCCGGCTCCTTCACGGCCCCAGCAAAGCCGTCGGCGAAGACCTCGTACTTCCCGGTGGGCTTGCCGTTCGCGAGCGGCTGGAACACGACGTTGTAGCCTTGCTGCGGGAAAGGCGCTCGATTCCACGAGCCGTGGAATGCGATGAAGGCACCGCCGCGGTAGCGCTCAGGGAACTGATCGCCGTAGTAGAGCGCGAGGTCATTGGGCGCCCAGTGGGCCGGGAAGACCGCGACCGGGCCTCGCTTCTGCGCGCACACGCCGACGGCCTTTCCGCCATTGCCCCCGTACTCGGGCGCCAAAACCAGCTTCTGTTGCGTGTCATCGAAGTAGCATGCGGGCCACCCATAATCGGCGCCGCGCTCGACCCGCACCAGCTCCTCCGCCGGCTGATTGGCGCCCTGCTCGGGCTTGTAGAGTGCCGGCCAGTTCTCTGCGAGCTGGTCGCGGCCGTGCTGGGTCGCATAGATGCCCACGCCCGTCGAATCGACGGCGACGCCACCCGAGTTGCGGAGCCCGGTGACGAAGCGCTCAGCGGGCGAGAACCGCTGTCCCGTCCGCTCGGCCTCGTAGCGCCAGATGCCTGCCCGCGTCTCGAGCTCCGTGCACGGCTGATACCCTGGCGAGTTGGGCATCCGGTTCTGCACCTGGCAGGCGTTGGTGGCTGAGCCGCTGTTGACGTACAGCGCACCCTGCGCATCGATCGCGAACGGGTGCATGGGATGGTCACCAGTGAGCGGCAGTCCCGAGACGATCACCGTCGGCGCCTCGGTCGGCGCGATCCCCGTGGCGGGCAATGCGTACCGCACGATGCGATCGTCGACCTCCGCGAAGAGCGCGCCGCGATAGAGCGTGATGCCAGTGCCCCCGGCACTGCCGGTCTGCACGCTCCCGCCGAAACGGACCTTGACGTCGGCCCGGCCTTCGCCCTTGGTGTCCTGGAGGGCCACGAGGAATCCACCGGCGGGAGGCGTGTCGTTGCCATAGTATCGACCGCTCCAGGTGTTGACGTACACCACGCCGTTCGGCGCGACGACGAGGTGGCGGGCATGGCCGATGTTGTCCGCGAACACCGTCGCGCAGAACCCGGCGGGCAGTGTGATGCCGCCGTTATCGTCCGCGCAGACGGGCTTCGTGGCCGTCCGCTGTTCCGCGCGAGCCGCCAGCAACGATCCGGTCGTCAGCAGCAAGCCGATGATGAGCCCCGCATACAGGAAGCGTCGAGACAGTGAGTGGGCAATCCGCATTGGATTCGTGCTCCTCCGAAGAGTTTCGTTAGCGCCCGCACCGTGACTTTGATCCTTGTGAGAATCGGGCGCCGGAGCACGTCACGGGTCCCCCTCATTTCCGCAAGAACGCGACACGATTGTCGCGGAACGTTTTGGGACCGCGATGTTGTTCTGGCGGCCGATGATCCTTGCGTGGCCTGCCCGGTCGCCGTGGCCGGGATGGACGATACCCTCCAAAGGTCTGAGGGCCCCCCTACGTGTAGGGGTAACTGCAACTTTGACCCATCGGATTCGCTCCCAATGGCAGATCCAGACCAAAACCGATCGAACTCCTTGTCGACAGGCTCGAGACGGCACTCACGGAATAGAAGGAGTCGACGCATGAACCTGTTGGAAGAGCTCGCCGCTGAGACCGAAGTCATCGTCCTCGAGGACAAGCTCCGCAAGGCGAATCATCAGCTCGTCCAGGCGTTCAATCAAAACGAGAAGCTGCTGAACGCGCTCGGCCAGGCGCGCGAGCAGATCACGGCGCTCAAGGACGATGTGGATAAGCTCTGCGCGCCGCCGTCGACCTACGGCGTCTACCTGTCGGCGAACCAGGACGCCACGGTCAATATCGTCTCCCAGGGCCGCAAGCTGAAGGTGACGCTCCATCCGTCTATCGACCTCAAGGCGCTGCGCCCGGGACAGGAACTGCTCCTCAACGAAGCGCTCAACGTCATTGACGCAGTCGGCTACGAGATTCAGGGTGAGGTCGTCGTGCTCAAGGAACGGCTCGACGACGAGCGGGCTCTCGTCGCGGTCGGCGTCGACGTGGAGAAGGTCGGCCTCATTGCCGACCCGCTCCGGTCGGTTGGGTTGAGAACGGGCGACCACATTCTGATGGACTCGAAATCGGGCTATCTGCTCGAGCGACTGCCGCGGAGCGAGGTCGAAGATCTCGCCCTCGAAGAGGTGCCCGACATCGGCTACGCCGACGTCGGCGGCCTCAGCGCCCAGATCGAGGCGATCGCGGACGCCGTCGAGCTGCCGTACCTCTACCCCGACCACTACAAGGAGCACAAGCTCACGCCGCCCAAGGGCGTGCTCCTCTACGGACCGCCCGGATGCGGCAAGACGATGATCGCCAAAGCCGTCGCCAACAGCCTGGCGCACAAGATCTCCCAACGGCGCGGCGAAAAGATCAGAGGGTACTTCCTGAACATCAAGGGACCCGAGCTCCTCAACAAGTACGTGGGCGAGACGGAGCGCAAGATCCGTGAGCTCTTCCGAAAGGCGAAGGAGAAGGCCGCCGACGACGTGCCGGTGGTGGTGTTCTTCGATGAGATGGACGCCCTCTTCAGAACACGCGGCAGCGGCATCTCCTCCGACGTGGAGACGACGATCGTGCCCCAGCTCCTCACCGAGATCGACGGCGTCGAAGGGCTGCGCAATGTCATCGTCATCGGCGCCTCCAACCGCCAGGATCTGATCGATCCGGCCATCCTGCGGCCGGGTCGGCTCGACGTGAAGATCAAGATCGAGCGGCCCGATCGTGCGGCGGCCAGCGACATCTTCCAGAAATACCTGACCCCCGACATCCCCATCGCAGAGTCAGAGGCGCGGCAGCACGGCGGCGACCTCAAGGCGGCCATCGAGACGATGATCGCGTCGGCAACCGAGGCCATGTACAGCCTCGGCGAGGAAAACCGCTTCCTGGAGGTGACGTACGCCAGCGGTGACAAGGAAGTCCTCTACTTCAAGGACTTCGCGTCAGGCGCGATGATCGAGTCGGTCGTGCGGCGGGCCAAGAAGCTCGCGCTCAAGCGCTACATCGGCGGCGGCGAGAAAGGTGTCGGCCCCCACGACCTGCGCAGCGCGGTGCGCGAGGAGTTCAAGGAGAACGAGGATCTGCCGAACACGACCAACCCGGACGACTGGGCGAAGATCGCCGGCAAGAAGGGCGAGCGGATCGTCTACGTCAAGCCGCTCACCGGCGAGCCCAAGGCGAAGCCGCAGGAGATCGAGCGGGTCGTCGCCACCGGGCAATACCTCTAACATCGAACGAAGAGAATGGAGGACCCCATGCTGAAGACGCCTACGATCGTGCTTCTGGCTCTGCTCAGTGTCGTCGCCGCGGGGTGCGCGGCCAGGCGAGCACAGATCGCCGAGGAGAGCGCGCCGACTGCCAATCTGGCGGGCGAGTGGACGGGAAGCGCGGGGACGGGTGGACAGTTTGTGCCCGTGACACTGACGCTGACCCAAAGCGGTACCGCTGTGAAGGGCACCATCGACGTCGGCGGGCGGCCGGACTACTCGGGCGATGTCACCGGCTCGGTCCAGGGCGAGTTGCTGAAGCTGGCGCTGCAGGAGACGACGCTCGCTGAGCTCCGAGTCAAGCAGGATACGATCACCGGCGAGCCGTTTCCCGGGCTTCCGCTGAACCTGCGCCGTTCGAGGTAGACAGCCCATACGTGAGCGCGGAACCGGGATACTCGGAACCGGTATACACGGTTCCGAGTTTTCGGGGTGGAGGTGCGCCGATGCGTCTAGTTCGTCTCGCTCTCGTGCTCGTGGCCGTGGTGTCGGTCGCCACCGGAAGAGCAGCGGCGGCGAACTACGCGCAGGAAAGCCTCGATCGATACTTCCGGATCGAATATCAGGTGGAGCCGAGCGCCGCGCGGCCCGTCGTCAGCGGCTACGTGTACAACATGCACCCCGGCCTGCCGGCCGATCGCATGCAGCTCGCCATCGAGGCCCTCGACGCCTCCGGCAAGGTCGTCGGCACCTCGTCGACCTGGATAGTCGGCGGTGTACCAGCCGGCAATCGCGGCTACTTCAGCGCGCCGGTCGTGCCGGCCGCGTCGTATCGGGTCCAAGTGCTCTTCTTCGACTGGGGCAAGGGCGGCGGCGCCAACTGACACGCGCAGCGTTGCGTGTCGTTGCGGAAATCTTCGGTGACCACTGCCGGCGCCCCCGCGCGTCAGCCTCCCAAGAGGGCAACGTGAGTCGGCGGGTACTCTCGCTCAGCCACCGGAAAGAGGTGGGGTCATGAAAGTCGGATTCATCGGGCTTGGGCACATGGGAGCCGGTATGGCGGCGAACCTGCTCAGGGCCGGCCATGAGGTCACCGTGTACAACCGCACGCTCGGTAAAGAGCAAGCGCTCGTCGAGCGGGGCGCACACGCCGCTGGGCGGGTGGCAGACGCCTGCCAGGGCGAGGCCGTCGTGACGATGCTGGCGGACGATCGTGCCGTTGAAGGCATCGTGTTCGGGGATCAGGGTGTGATCGGAAGCCTGGGCCCCGGCGCAATCCATCTTTCGATGAGCACGATCAGCGTCGCGTTGTCGGAAACGCTCGCCAGGGCGCACGCGAAGGCCGGCCAGCGCTTCGTCGCGGCACCCGTCTTCGGTCGGCCGGATGTGGCGGCGGCGGGGAAGCTCTTCATCGTGGCCGCCGGGGCACCGGATGCTGTCACCGCCTGCTCGCCTCTCCTCGAGGCGCTGGGGCAGAAGACGTTTTCCGTCGGCGATGAGCCCCAAGCCGCGAACCTGGTCAAGCTCAGCGGCAATTTCCTTCTGGCCTCGGTGATCGAGGGGCTGGGCGAGGCCATGGCCCTCGTCGGCAAGGCCGGCGTCGACCGGCACCAATATCTCGAACTTCTGACCTCGACGTTGTTCACCGCCCCGATCTACAAGACCTATGGCGGCCTGATCGCCGAGGGGAAGTTCGAGCCTGCGGGGTTCGCCGCGCCACTGGGATACAAGGATATCCGCCTGACACTTGCGGCAGCGGACAGCCTTCGCGTGCCCATGCCGGTGGCGAGCCTGCTGCGTGATCGGTTCTTGACGCTGCTGGCTCAAGGCGGCGAAGCGCTCGACTGGTCGGGTATCGGACAGCTCGCTGCGAGAGACGCCGGTCAGGTCGATCGGCCGAGGTGACCGGCGACGCATGTGGTGTGCGCGGCCAGTACGATCGATCGTCACACCAGCGCGACACGGGAGGGCCTTGGGCCCGAAACCGGCGGCGAGATGAAGGGCCGGTGGGCCGTTCTGGCGCTGATCGCGCTCGGAACGTTCATGACGACCCTCGATGCGTCGATCGTCAACATCAGCCTGCCCTCGATCGCCCGCACATTTCACACGCCGATCGGCAGCGCCGTCGAGTGGGTGATCATCGCCTATTTGATCGTCATCGCCGCCACGCTCTTGACGTTCGGCCGCCTGTCGGATCTCGTTGGGCGCAAGTCGGTGTGGGTGGTCGGCCTCGCGATCTTCACGCTCGGTTCGATTTTCTGCGGTGCCGCTGGCTCCCTCCAGCAGCTCATCGTCGCCCGCGCTTTTCAGGGCCTCGGCGGCGCGCTGATCTTCGCCCCGAGCTTCGCGATGATCACCGACGCTTTCTCCGCCGTCGAGCGCGGAGGAGCCCTCGGGCTCAACGCGGTGGTTTTCGCGATCGGCACGAGCGCGGGACCGACACTCGGAGGGCTGATCACCGAGCACCTCACCTGGCGGTGGATCTTCTATCTCAATGTCCCCCTCGGCGCTCTGGGCCTGTTGGCAGCCCACCGTGTGCTGCCCTCATCCGGCGCCCGCACGCGGGAGCCCCTCGATGTGCCCGGCGCCGCATGCCTCGCCCTGGGACTCGCGCTGCTGACTGCGACCCTGTCCTTCGGCCAGGAGTGGGGCTGGACGTCGCCGCGGCTGCTGGCGTGCCTGGCCGTCGCGATCGTCGCGCTCGCGGGAGCCGGTGCCATCGAGGGGCGCGTACGCCATCCGATCTTCGATCTCGCGCTGTTGCGCGACCGCGTCCTTGCGTCGGCCCTTGGCAGCCTGACGCTCGCCATGCTGGCGCTGTTCGGGGTCAGTTTCATGCTGCCGTTCTACTTCGAAGAGCTGCGCGGCTTCTCGGTCGAAAAGTCGGGACTGCTCCTGACGCCCTTGCCCCTCACGATCGCCGTCGTCGCTCCCCTGAGCGGTGCGCTGGCCGATCGCATCGGCTCACGCTGGCTCGCGTCGGGAGGACTTGCGCTGGCCTGCCTGGGCCTGTTCCTGCTGGCGCGGCTCGACGCGACGAGCACGATCGGGGACATCATCTGGCGTCTGATGCTCACGGGTCTCGGCCAGGGCCTGTTCCAGTCGCCGAACACGCGTGCCCTCATGAATGAGGCGCCTCGCGGCGAACAGGGCCAGACGTCCGGCCTGCTCGCCACTGGACGCGTGCTCGGCCAGAGCTTCAGCGTCGCGCTGGCCGGAGCCATCTTCGCCGGCCTGGGTGGCGCAGCGGCCGGTCGCGCGCTCGCCATCGCGCCGGCCGGAGCCATCACGTCCGCGGAGATCGTCGCGTTGCAGCAGACGTTCCTCGCGGCGTTTCGGGGAGCACTGACGATTTCGGCCGCTATCGCCGCCATCGGCGTCTTCGCCGCGCTCGTTCGCGGCGACGAACGAGTGCGCCGGCCCTCCGGCGCGACGGTCGATCGCTACCAGCCAGCTCCGGTAGACGAGAGGTGAGAGCCGCGATCGGATCACAGGTCGCTTGAAACGACGAGGGCCCTGACGAGCCCCGCTAAAGCCCGGGTGCTCACCAAGTCTTGGTGTCCAGAGCACCTCCGAAACGGAGGCCCGGACCGCGCTTGCACCTGACGACCTCATGCGGTCCAATCGGCCGATGATCGGTCCGACCTCATCGTCCCACGGTAGTCCGGATCTACCTGCCTTCACCGCCGACCCTGCTGCATTGTTGCGCGTGCCTCGGGCCACCTATCGGCTCCAGCTCGGTCCTGACCTAACCTTTGATGATGCGGCTGCCCTGGTCCCGTACCTCGCGGCGCTTGGCATAAGCGACTGCTACATTTCGCCCTTTTTCGAAGCCAGCTCGACTCGCTCGCATGGCTACGATGTGTCTGATCACGGCCGCCTTCGCGCCGAGCTGGGGGGCGAGACAGCCTTCGGCCGCTTCGCCGAGGCGCTCCGGCACCACGGCCTGGGCCTCCTCATCGACGTCGTGCCGAACCACATGGGGATCGCCGGCAACCGGAATGCCTGGTGGTTCGATGTCCTCATGCACGGGGCTTCCTCGCCGTACGCTCCTTTCTTCGATATCGACTGGATGCCGGTAAAGGCGGAGCTCGCCAATAGGGTGCTCTTGCCGCTGCTAGGCGACCAGTACGGTGTCGTCCTCGACCGGGGAGAGTTGCGCGTACAGCTCTCCGACGGACGCTTTACGATTCACTACTACGACACGGTGCTGCCGGTGGCGCCGCGGACGTACGTTCAGATTCTCGGTCACCGCCTGGACCAGCTCGAGGCCGCGCTGGGGGCCGAGCATACGGCCTTGCTCGAGCTGAAGGCCGTCTACCAGCTGTTGCTCACGATTCCCCACCGCACGGAGACAAATCCCGAGCGGCTGGCCGCGCGCCATCGCGAGACGGAGATCGCTCACCAGAAGTTCGCGAGGCTCCTGGAGACATCAGGCGACGTCCGCGACTTCATCACGGAGAACGTGCGGCTCTTCAACGGCACTCCCGGCGACCCGCGGAGCTTCGATCTCCTGGACGGACTTCTCAACGACCAGGTCTACCGCCTCGCCTACTGGCGTGTTGCAGGAGAGGAAATCAACTATCGACGCTTCTTCGATATCAACGAGCTGGCGGCCATCCGGACAGAGGACCCACGTGTTTTCGCGGAAACACACCGCCTCATCTTTCGTCTCGTCCGCGAGGGCACCGTCACCGGGCTCCGAATCGACCACCCCGACGGACTCTACGCCCCCGGCGAGTACTTCCGCCGTCTCCAGCGCGCCAGCTACCTCGAGACCGTGCGTGGAAAGCTTGCCGCGGAAGCGGCCGGCGACTCGACCGCCTGGCGCGATCGCACCGTGCTCGAGCTCTACGATGCCGCACAGCAGGAGCGAGGGGCATCCTTGCGCCCCTTCTACATCGTGGCCGAGAAGATCCTGGCTTCAGGCGAGCAATTGCCCGATCACTGGGCGGTCCTCGGCACCACGGGCTACGAATTTCTCAACTGCCTGAACGGCATCTTCATCGATCGCCAGCAGGCCGGCGCTATGGAACGGATCTACATGCGCCTCATCCGCCAGCGGCCTTCCTTCCCCGAGATCGTCTACCAGTCGAAGCGGCTGATCATGGAGACGTCCATGGCGGCCGAGCTGAGCATGCTCGGACATCGGCTCGACCGCATCTCGGAGAAGCATCGCTCCTCGCGTGACTTCACACTGGCCAGCCTGACCAAGGCACTACGTGAGATCGTTGCGAACTTTCCCGTTTATCGCACGTATGTCGGCGACCGCGGCGATGGCCCCAGCGAGCGCGACCGCGAGTACATCGAGCGGGCGGTGGTCGCCGCCAAGCGCCGCACGCCGACCATGGACGTCTCGATCTATGACTGGATTCACGACCTCCTCGTCTTGAAGTTACCGGCTTGGGCGGAGGAGGCCGATCGTTCCGAGCGTCTCGATCTCGTCTTGCGGCTCCAACAGACGACCGGCCCGGTCACCGCCAAGGGATACGAAGATACGGCGCTCTACCGATACCACCGTCTGGTGTCGCTCAACGAGGTCGGCGGCGACCCGAGCCGCTTCGGTACCACGGTCACCGAGTTTCACGCCTTCAACGTGGCGCGCCAGGTATCCTCCCCCCACGCGCTTTCGGCGACCTCCACTCACGACACGAAGCGCAGCGAGGACGTCCGAGCACGCATCAATGTGCTGTCGGAGATCCCGAGCGAGTGGCTCGCGAGGGTGAGGGTCTGGCAGAACTTGAACCGCAGGCACCGCGTGGTCGTGGACGGACAGGCGGTGCCCGGTCCCAATGAGGAGTATCTGATCTACCAGACTCTCGTTGGGGCGTGGCCGATCTCGGTCGATCGGTTGCAGACCTATCTCCTCAAGGCGATTCACGAGGCGAAGGTCGAGACGAGTTGGATCAACCCCACTATTCGCTACGACGAGGCCGTTCTGAGCTTTGCGAAAACGGTCCTCGACCCGGCACGATCCGCCCCGTTCCTGGCCGACTTCACCCGGTTCCAGGCCCGGGTCGCTGCCTTCGGCGCTCTCAACTCGCTGGCCCAGGTCCTCGTCAAGGTGACGGCGCCGGGTGTGCCGGATTTCTACCAGGGGACCGAGCTGTGGGACCTCAGCCTGGTCGACCCGGACAATCGCCGGCCTGTCGACTGGGAGCTCCGCCGGCGACTGCTCCACGACGTCGTAAAAGAGATCGGAGGCACCCAGGATTTGGCCGGGCTCGCGCGGAGCCTTGTCGAGACCCGCGAGGACGGGCGGATCAAGCTTTATCTGACTCGACAGACACTGGCTTTCAGGCGCGCGCGGGCTCTCCTCTTCGAACGTGGAGAATACCGGCCGCTGGAGGCGCAGGGCCCGCTCGCCGAACACGTCTGTGCATTCGCGCGCGTCGCCGACGGCGAGGTCGCCCTGACAGTCGTGCCGCGTCACCTCGCCAAGCGGCGGAAGGACGAGCCGGTCCTCGGTCCGGACTACTGGGGGAGCACCTGGCTGTCGATCCCGGACGATCTCGGAGCCCGCTTCAGTAACGTGCTGACTGGCGAGATCCTGGAGGTCGGACGGACGGCCGAAGGCCTCGGCCTTGCGCTCGGGCGAGTGCTGGCCAATTTTCCGGTCGCGCTGCTCGAGACTGCGCCGTGATGGCGCAGCGCCTGCCCCTTCTCACGCAGCCCTCTCGCCAGCCGCTGGTCACGTGAGGCCGTAGTACCTGGCGCAGTTGTCCCAGAGGATCGCGCGCTTCGCGGCATCGGGCAGCGGGAGCTCGAGGAACCGGGCGACCGCGCCCGGGTACTTGCAGTCCGGATGCGGGAAGTCGGTCGAGAACACGATGTTCGCGACACCCATCAGGTCGAACACTCCTTTGATTGGCTCCTCATCGCACTCGACGGAGACGAAGCACTGCCGCTTGAAGTACTCGCTCGGCTCCTTCGACAAGTCACGCGCGAAGACGTCACCGAGCCACTCGTAATGTTCGTCCATCCTCCAGAGGAGAAAGGGCACCCAGCTCGCGTTGCCCTCGAGGAACGCGACGCGAAGCCGTGGATGGCGCTCCAAGATTCCGCCGCCGCAGAAGCTCACGGCCGCGAGCATTTGCTCGCCCGGATGGCAGACGGTGTGGCGGAGCATGACGTTCCGCCCGAAGCGGTCCCCGACTTGCGGCAGGTGTGCGCCCAAGCCTTCGTGGAAGCCGAGCGGCACGTCGAGCGCTTCGAGCTGACCCCAGAGCGGCTCGTAATACGGATCGTGCCAGTTGCGGCCATTGATCGGATTGGGACGGAGAAAGATGCCTTTGAAGCCGAGCTCCTTCACTGCGCGCTTCGCTTCGGCGACCGCATCGTCGATCTCGAACGGCGAGATCATGCCGGCACCGATCAAGCGCTGCGGGTTCACGGCGCAGAAGTCGTAGAGCCAATTGTTGTAGGCTCGGGCGATCGCGGCCGCCAGCTTCGGCTCCATCCCGTCGATCCCCTGAGCGAAGAGCCCCCGTGTTGGATAGACGACCGCAACGTCGATGCCCTCCTGGTCCATGGCCTCGAGCTCCGCTTCGGCGCTCCAGCCGCGCTCCTGGAACGGGCGGAACCGCTCACGGTCGCGTTGCGCCGATCGTCCGCGCGCCTCCGCCGAGTAGGTGACGTTGGCCGGCATGAGCTTGCCGTCGATCTCGATACGGAGATCGAGCACCCAGTCGGCAAACCCGCGCGGCGCCTGGTGCTTGAATGGCGCGTCGATGTAGCGCGCCCAGAGATCGGGCGGCTCGATGATATGGATGTCGCTATCGAGCACGCGGAAGCCATTTTTCGCCATCGTCGTACCTCCCCCTCGTCAGCCTCGGAGTTTACTACTTTCATGCCGAGTCCCTCTCGCGGAGCCCCTTGACGCCGACGCTCTTTCGGCAGATTCTCGGGCGCATCGAGCGACTCGCGGGGCATCCGACGTGTCGAGCCGCCTGCTCAAGGCTGAGAGCGGGTTCGACGGCAGGCGGCGGGAGTGTCCCCGCGGAGGGTAGTCACGGGCGGCAGACCCTAGGCAGATGTAGGGGTCGGCGACGATGGCGCCGCGAGAGTGACCACTCGCCCGTCTGAACCGAGGAAGCAGATGGATCCATATCGGAAATTCCGGCGTGGACGACGCGTCACTCTTGACCTCGGCCGACCGAGAAAGCATCGGCCTCTTGGTTCTCGATGTGCGAATCCCGGCATAACCGGCGTTGACCTTCTAAGGGGCTCTCGCGTCGACGTGATCGCCGTCTCGACAAGGCCCATGACAAGCGGTGCGCTGCACGAACGGTGGTGCCAGTCGAGCACGATCGAACCACCCTGCCGTCTGCGCTGAGGGACGCCGATGTGCCGCGCCGTCGCGCAAATCGCGCTCGCCCGCTACGGCTTGGCGGTTCTCGCCGTGGCCGCCACTGTCGCCTTCGCGCTGTGGCTGCGCCCTATCGCGCTCGTGGCCGGCCAGCTGTCGCTGCTTGCAATCTTGACCGTCGGCTTGATATGTGGGCTGCCGCCCGCACTGGTTGCCTGGGGCCTGGCCACGCTGGCCTTCGCCTACTATTTCACGCCGCCGCTCGAATCACTGGCGGTCGACAGCGCCGCGCTTCCTCGTCTCATCATCTTCGCGCTCCTGGGGTTGTCGATTGCCACCGTGAGCGCTGCGCGGCGCACGGCACAAGATTCGCTGCGGAGGATCCGCGCAGAGCTCGAGGCGCGCGTTCGTGAACGCACGGCGGATCTCGAGCGGAGTAACGAGCAGTTGCAGGCGGCTCTCGCGGAACGGCAGGGGCACGTGTGGCTGCTCGAAAGCATCGATCGCATCCATCGAGTTACGCGAACCACGAATGACCTCGAGCAGATGATGAGCGATGTCCTCGACGCGGCGCTGTCGATCTTCGACTGCGATCGCGCGTGGCTGATGCATCCCTGCGACCCCGAGGCCGTCTCTCACGAGGTCAAGATGCAGCGGACGCGTCCTGAGTTTCCCAGTCTCCTTTCGGACCGCACTCGGCGCACCCGCTGTCGAGCGAACTGGCGGAGCGCCGCCGTGTCCAATCCAGGATGGTGATGGCGCTCTACCCGAAGGGTGAGCTGCCGTACATCTTCGGCGCCAGCCAGTGCTCGTACGCGCGCGTGTGGACATCGCGAGAGGAGTTCCTGTTCCTGGAGATCGGCCGCCGCCTCGAGGATGCGCTGACAAGCCTGTCGATCTTTCACCGTCTGCGCGAGAGCGAGAAGCGCTATCGCCACATCTTCGAGTCGACCGGGGTGTCGATCTGGGAGGAGGACTTCTCCCGAGTCAAGGCGGCGATCGAAGATCTCAGATCGAGCGGCGTGCGCGATTTCCGCGCGTACTTCGCCACGCACCCGCCATTCGTGCAGGACGCGATCGCGATGGTGAAGGTCGTCGACGTGAACGCGGTATCGGTCAAGTTGTTCGCGGCCGAGAGCAAGGCCGAGCTGCTCGCCTCACTGGACAAGATCTTCGTCGCGGAAACGTCCGAGGTCTTTATCGAGCAGCTCGTCGCGATCGCCGAGGGCCGGACGTTGTTCGAGGCCGAGACCGTTCTCCAGACCCTCAGGGGCGAGCTGCTGACGGTGCTTTTTACTATCACCTTCCCGCCGTCTTCCGCTGGATTCGACAGCGTGCTGGCGACGGTCATCGACATCACCGAGCGCAAGCGCGCGGAGTACCTGACCGGACAGATGTTCGAGAGCTCCCCCGATACGATCGCCATCGTGGGAAGGGACTACAGGTACCGCCGTGTCAACCCTGTCCACGAGCGCGTGTGGGGCGTGCCCCGCGAGACGATCGTCGGGATGCACGTCG